>JGI24422J19971_10002784_pt1 | contig 10902 bp, 10 predicted proteins | sample DeeMarSWOR152_54_FD_19971 | JGI IMG/M metagenome (IMG submission 19971)
TGTCCCTCTGCCTCAATAATATGGGCGCCATCTTTTATGATCAGGGTGATTATGGTGATGCTTTGGAGTACTTCCAGCGAGCTCTAAGGATCAGGGAGGAGTTGGGGGACAAGGGTGGTGTGTCCCTCTGCCTCAATAANATGGGCGCCATCTTTTATGATCAGGGTGATTATGGGGATGCTTTGGAGTACTTCCAGCGAGCTCTGAAGATCTTCGAGGAGTTGGGGGACAAAAGTGGTATATCCGAATGCTTCATTAACACGGGGTTGTGTTATGAGGAGTTAGGTGATCAGAAGAGGGCGAATGAGCTTTACGAGGAGGGGGCGAAGCTTTGTGAGAAGATGGGGTTACACGATCAGGCGAAGGAGTACAGGTCTTGGATCGAGTAGTATCTCCTCAACTATTTAGGGACGTATAAGCAAAGATCCGCTACGCGTTTTTTCGGCTTTTTTGCGTGATATCTTCGTTTGTAGGCTCGAGTGCTTGATTTTATGCCTATTCTGAGGTAATAGATTTGGTTTCGGGTTACCTGCTGACGCTTTGCGTCGCGTGGGTTCGAATCCCACCCCCGGCGTCATAAATCTCTCTTGTTTTCTTCTTTTTTAGGGTGTTTTTGCTATTGTTATGGTTGTTATTTGGTATATTATTAGGAATAGTAGTGTTCCGATGAGTATGTTTTTCCATGTTTTTTCTGTCATGGTGATTTTTCCTGTGTAGTGTGCTGTTATTATTGTTGTTATGAGGAGGGTTAGGGTGGTTATGTGGTTTTGTTGGATTACTGTTTGGGTTACAATCGTTCTGTAGTTTTGTGGGTTTGTTTTTGTTATGGTTGTGGCAAGTGTTAGGAGGGGTGTTATTCCTGCTAAGAGCCCCATGATTGCGAAGATTATGAAGATGGTTATTGTTGCTTTTGTTTTTTCTGCTTTTATCATGGTTTCTCGGCGTTTTCTGTGTTTTTTATTTTCGTCAATTTTTGTCGACAGGCGGATGAGTGTTTCTCCTGCTTTTTTTGGGTTGTTTTTTATTATTTTTTGTGTTATTTCTAATACTTTTTTTGTGTTCTCGTCTAGACCGTTTATTTCGTCTTCTTCTTTTTCTTTTGTTTTTATTGTTTTTTCCATGATTCTTTCAAAAGGCATCCCTAACTGGATATATTGTGCTATTTTCTCGAGGATTTCCTTATTTTTTCCTCCGTGTTTTTTTATTGCTGCATATAGTGCATGTTCTACGCTTTTTCCTTTTACAAGCTCTGTTCCTAAAAACATAAGATATTGCGATATGTTTATCGACGTTTTTTCTTTTTTATTAAAGAGCTTATAAAATGGTTTTACCCCCTTTAAACGGTCTAAATGTTTATTCTATTAGTTCTATTTGGCTGGTTAAGATTTTTTTATAGGCAAGCATTGCTATTGTTAATTGTAAAAAAGGGAGAGCTATGATAAAAAAATCTGAAGTATGCCCCCCTAAAATAGATATTATCGCGTATGTTATGGGGAAAAATGTGAGGAACGTTATTGTTGCAGTGGTTTTTGCCATTAGATTTTGGGTCTCTTCTATGTATTTATTTTGGACGTTCCATGAATAGTATTTTGATAATTGGTTTAGTGTTTCTTCTGTTTTTTCTTCTTTATTAGTTTGGTATAGTTGTATTATGGTGGTTAGGTTTTCTCTTAGGGTTTGGGAAGGTTGTCCTTTTTCGATATATTCTAAAAGTAGTAGTTCGGGTGGGTTTCCGTAATTTATCTGTTTTAATATTTCTCTAAATGCTTTTGAAATTTCTGAATAGTTTTCTTGTGCTATGTATGTTATGGCTTCTGTTATCGAATTTGTAGCGGTTAATATGGCAGTAAATTCTTCTAAAATTAGATCAGCGTATATCTCTATCTGGTGTGATTTTTTTATATAGTCTCTAATAAACTTTTCATTGAAGTAATAATAGACGATGCTTCCGATTAAAACGCTTATAATTACTTTTATACCTAGTGAAAAATCAAAAATATTTGTAAGGGTTGTTATTGTAAAAATCGTGGCTGTTACTAGGAGGCTAATAATTATACTACCGCCTAAAACTTCTTCCTGTGTTATTCCGTAGTGTTCGTATATTTTCTTTAAAAGCTTGGTTTTTGATCTTTTTTTTACTATATGGCTGAAAAGTTCTCTTAAAGAATTTTTCCGGCATGATAATTTAGCAATTTTCACAAAAAATCCGTTTATATTTTTTGTTGTCGAGGTTTTTCCCTCCTTCTTTCAATCAAGATATTTCTTTTCCTTCTCCGATTGTGTTTAGAAGGCTGTTTTTCACTTGTTTTATGTTAAATGTTTTTGTTAGTGTAAGGTTTTTCAGTGTTTTTTCAAGCTTTTGTAACGTTTCTTTAAACCTTTCTTCTTTTACATAACTGTACCTTTTTATCTTTTCTAAAGTGGGTGTCATGAACAAATTTTTTATTACTCTTTCTGCTTGGTTTGTTTTAGGAGAATATTGAAAAGTGTCTACTAGAACAACTTTTTGATCTGGTAGTTCTATGATTTTTTCTCCTCTTTCTTGATTTCTCCCTGTTTTTTCGTTTTCCTCTAATTTTTCTCCATTCTCCTGCCTATTAATGTCTATAACGTCTTTTATTTCGCATATTTGGACAAGTTTTCTTTTTATTTCTCTTTTTTCAACGATTTTTTTCATGTGAAGAATTAAGTCTAAAGGTTGGAGGGCTACGGCTGGTATTTTATGGTGTATTACCCATCTTATTATCACGTTTTCTGGTGTTTCTCCGTGGCATGTTTGAAGACCTTTTAATCCTGCTGATAAAGCGTGAAACATAGCTCTTGCATCTTCTGGATATAATATTTCTCCAAGATATACCCAGTCAGGGCTGCGATGCAAAAGCTTTGCTATCTCTCTACTCTTTTCATTATAGATCTCATTTCCATTTTTTTCCTCTAGATCTTGTTTTCCACATTTTAAACGTAGTTGATGAAATCCATACTCTGTTTGTGGTATACTTTCAATGGCGTCTTCTATGACTATTTTTCTCCAGATATGCGGGGTTAAAAGATCTAAAGCGTTTATCATTGTCGTTTTTCCAGCTCCCGGTTCCCCTATAACCGTTATGTTACATCGATTAATAAGGCAGTAATATATGTATGCCGCAGCTTCTAATGTACATGTTTTATTTGCTATTAACTCTGGAAGTGTATAAGGTTTTTTTCTTAACTTTCTTATATCTATATGGAATCCATCAATGGCAAGAGGTGGGGCGTCTATTGTTACACGGGCATGAAAATTCTTTGTGACAAGCTCTCCTTTTATTGAAGGATTTGTATATTTTAGCACTAAATCGTTCTCTATCCTTATCCTTGTCACTATTTTCTCTATCTCCCCCCTTGTTAAATATGTCTTGGTTTTGCACCTCCCCCATTTTAAATGATCTATATATATCGGCGTTTTAGGATTATCCAGGTATATCTCGTTTACCCACCTGTCCATAAGTAGGGGTGTTAACTCTGCCATACCAATAACTTGATAGGCGGTTAGAAGCAATATTTCTTCTAAATCCTCATCTCTAAAAATATATGGTCTTTTATAAGTTAATTTTTTCCATAAGATAGTTGCTTCTTTTTTTATTATTTCGAGAAGTTCATTTAATTTGTATATTCTATCCTGTAGCTTAGTGGTTGTAACTACTGTTTTAGCGATTTTTTTCATTATTTTAGCAGTTTCCTCACATATTAAGGGCGTTGCTTGATATGTTGCCTCTGGATAAGTATCAAAGATCTTTATGAAAAAAATTCCAACTCTATAATCGTCTATGATTAACTCTTCACAACTTTTCTCTTCAATTTTTACCGTTTCATTTTTTGTATACATGTGCTTTTAACACCTTTAGATAGTGTTCTCTTATACTATATTCTGCAACATCTGTTATCTCAGCAAGAAGCCTTTGGGTTAATATGGCTCCTGCTTGATGGATTTTAGAAATGTATTTATCTGCTGCATAAACAGCCGCTGCGGCCATTATATAGGGGTCCCTTCCTCCCCTTTTTTGAGCTGGTGTTTTTTCTAAAATCTTTTTACAAACGCTCAAAAGTGCTTGTTTATATTCCAAAGTATCTATTTTTTTCTTTTCAACCTGATTTTGCACCTTTTTTGAAGCTAATGTTGAATCGATGATCCTGTCGATATAATCTTCGCTCTTTCTTGCTTTGATCTTTATAATTTTTGTAATTTCTGGATAAAGTCTCAATTCTGTTAAATCTGATCCCTTAATGTTGTAGCCTGCTTTTTTGAAACATCTAAGGATCTCTACTAAACGAATAGGTATTATTTTAGGGTCTTCTTTAACCGCTGCTAATATACAAAATGCCGCGATCTTTACTGAATTTCTTCTTCTTTTTTTCTCTTTATCATTTTTTCTTATAATTTTTGAAATTTTTTTATAGTAGTATCCTGCCCTGTTTCTTACGTTTTTTGGAAGATTTAAAAGGGCAGAAATCCTGTTTATCAAGCATAAAGCGTGAAAATTTCTCTCTCTTTCACCAAATCTTCCGACTCTTTGATGTATTATCCTTAACCTTTTAAACTTATTTTGTTTTTTTTCTGAAAGAATTCGACCTCGAAAATCTCTAAATCTATTTGTTTTATAACGGTCTATATCTGTGCCTAAACCATCGGCTAAATATGCTCTTGCTCCTGGAAATGTATAATAGTTTCCTTGTCTGTTTTCTGATTCTATACAATATGTAGGATCGCTTATAATCCTAGAAACTTCGAGACCGCACGCCACACAAACAATATTATACTCTGTTGTAACTAGAAATCCTGAACACTCAGGACAAACATTTTGATTGAAGTATATTGATCTCATAAATCATCAATTTAAACAAAAAGCAAAAAACCAATAAAGTAATTTTTAAAAATAATAAACCTCTTTATATCCTTCTCTTTTTCAATAAATTAGAACATATTTCGCGTATGTAGGAAACAATAACCCTACAATGAGGGAGATAAACGTAACTATTCTTCTTCTTCTTCTTCTTCTTCAACTTCAAGATTAAAAAATTGGATTTATATCGGATTTCAGAGTTTTTTCATCAATATAGCTTTTTCAAGCGTTTTTTTTCAAAATCTTTTTAAAGTTTTTTTGAATGGTCTTTAAGGTTTTTGAGAAAATTTTAAGGAAAATATACACTATTTTAAATAGTAAAAGTTAAGAATAGAAAGTGTATGATTAAAATCCTTTAAAGGATGGTAGGGTTTTTCTATGGCCAATGTTCGTGCGAGAGAGTTTTATAAAGCACTTGCTTTTTTGCTCGGTAAATATGTTAAAGTTATAACAGTTAATGGCAAATCATTTTTAGGATTTTTAAAAGGTTATCACCCTGATTCCCTAAGCGTTTGTTTAGACGATGCTAAAGATAATGAGGGGAATGTGCTTCCACGGGTAGTCCTTAGTGGTAAAATAGTAGCTGAAATAGTTTTAAGCGAAAAACCTTTTGACCTCAAAGGTTTAGCTCAAGAACTTGAAAAAATGTTTCCTTTAGGCGAAGTTAAATTTTATGAGGATCCAGGATTAATAACGGTACTTGGCCGGGTGAAAGTTACTTCTCAAGGCGTTGAAGGGACAGGACCAACTGCGGATAGAATTCGTCAGGCTTTTGAGCGTTTTGTTGAAATGTCTAAAAAAGAAGAAACTTAAATATACATCCCTCGTGACCCTTCTTCTAATTCTTGTATCTTATACTGTTTTAAAGACGTTTCTATTTCCTGTTCTATTTTTTCAGCTTCCTCAACTAGCTCTGTAGTATTTACTTTAAGCCCAAAAAGCCTATTTATTGTTTCTATAACTGCGGCAGCCGCCTTTGGATCTGGTCTGTATCTTTCTGCAAAGGCTAAAATGGCTGCGGCTGGGAATTTGTAAATCTCTGAAAATCCAAGCATTAAAGCTAGAGGACCTGCTACAAAAAGCCAATCATTCAAATAAGGTAGCTTCAGGTCTCCTTTATTGTTCTTAAATGTCTCGGTTAAAACGCAACAGACCTCTTCTAACGATCTTTTTAACTGGTTATCAACCCCTCCAATTAGAACTGCTTGCTCTATTTTACTCATAATTGCCCATTTAACTAAACCTTTCATAAAAGAGGTCATGTTTCTTCTGTAAGGTTGTATGTGTGGTAAAACTATGATGAACTTATCCTTTTTATAAACCTCAAAGGGAAGAATAATTTTCCCATTTTCAACGGTTATAAACGGAGGTAAATTTTTCGTAAGTATAACCCCTATTCTTTTAGGCGAAAGAACTTTTACGATATGCCGCACAGCAATATAGCCAACTTGTCCCAACCCGTGAAAACCTGTTATGAGCGTGCATCTTTCTAAGGAGCCCTCTTCTATTAACTTAATTTTAACCACAATTTTTACCTCCAGTGTAAAACTATCTAAAAAAGAAACTTCTTCAAAAAACTTTCTCTTCTATAAAATAAAGCCCCTAGATTGCTTTAGTAAATGTTCTTTTTGAGGATTCTGCTTTTGGAAGTTTTTTAGGTCATGGTGTAAATCGTTATCCAAAATACAATTCTATTAACTCTTTGTAGCTTAGGGATAAAAAGTTTGGCTTTTATGGAATACTCAAAAAGAAGAAGATTTACTAATATGTTTGGCTCTCAAAAACGCTGAAGAACTACGTGAGAATCGTAGCAGTAGGCGCAAACAGCTGCTATGCGCTGTCGTAGACTTTATAAACGATGAAGGATTTTCTACCTTCAAAGGTCTACGATTTGAAGAAAGCACCCTCAAAGGATCAACCCCTCTAAAATGGCTCGTAGAGGCTTCTGGGGGCGTTTTCCAGCAGCGGGGGTGTCCGAGCCAGGCCAAAGGAGCAGGACTGAGGCACGTTAAACATCGTTTAGCGATCGAATCCTGTGGTGTAGAGTTGTAATAAAACCGCATAAACCTGCGTGGGTTCGAATCCCATCCCCCGCACCATTTTTTAAACTCTTAATCCGATTAGTCAAGGTCACTAATGGCGTCTAGTGCTTCATCAAAATTGTTTGAACTCCAATCTAGAATACCCAAAACCATTGAAGCAATTATTAAAAACATGAAAAGTGAAAGTCCTAATAGTATACCTTCCTCTAAAAGAGGTGAACCCCTTTTTCCTCTAATTTTTCTTTTAAACATTTTCTTTTCCCTTTCAATATTTTTTCATAATAAAATCACTTTGAAACATTTATATCCCCCCCTATCTTGTATCGGAATACGTCTTTGACTGTAAATCGAGGATGAATAATAAGTGTTCAAAATTATTTAGTTATTTCTTCATGATTTATGCTTAGAAATGAATAAAGTTTGGTGCCGCGGGGGGGATTTTCGCTTTTTAGTTAGTTCTTGCTTCGAACCCCCGTCAGAAGGTCGAGAGCCTCCTATGCTTGACTTAACCCGAAATCGTCTGGCTACACTACCGCGGCAACATTAACGTTTGAATTAAGTATGTATTAAACGTTAAAGATTAGCATTACTTTTCTAGTATTTTTCACCTTTTATATTTCTTTGAGATATTTTAAACTCTTATCGAACTCTAGTATTTTTACAATCTAAAATCAACATTTTTTTAAAACGATCTGAGATTCCGCTTGAATTAATTTGGTATAGGCCCGGAGCGGGAATTGAAATCGCGTGGAGCATTTCCTATGTTCCATCCCGCGTCAAGGGATCCACAGTCCCTCAGGATACCACTACCCCATCCAGGCCATATAGTAACAATCTTTTCCTTTTTCCCTCAATTAAACCTCGCAAATTTGTCTATATTTCCATTAGAATTATTTATCCTAAGGTATTTTTTATAAATTTTTTCGCTATTAAAGTTCACCTAATGGTTATTTTTTCTAATTTTGTGACTTCTTTTTATTTTGTGTGAGAATATATCTTATTGTTCTTCTTGCGCAAGGCAAGTATTCATGGGGTATCTTAAGATTTTTAAATAATAGTTTTACCCCTATTTCTTCGTCTTTTTCAAATCCCCTCCTAATCTTTTCGATTAGTGAAGTTTTTGCTTTTTTAATGATCGTATATACCCAATTTTTCACATATTTACATTCTTTTTCGGGAACGGTGCAATAGTTACACTCTTCCTCGACATTGAGAGATAAAATTTTTTCCAATTCCTGCGCCTGATCTATCAGCGTTTTTTTTTCTTTTAAAAATTTCATAATCGCCCTAAAAAAGCAAGGTAAACTTCGCAACTTTATATTCATAAATGTACAAAATCTTTCAACCTCTCCTTTTTTAAGCATTTCAATTGATTCCATTATCCTTTTTTCGTCCATTTTTTCTAGTTTTTCTTCAACATATTTTTTAACGTTATTACAAGCCCCTTCAGGATAGGTACAATAAAAACACCATTCTCCCTCCACTTTATTTCTTATACTTGAAAAATCATTTTTTTCATCATTGATCCTAATTATACAACTATTAAAAAGTTCTTCTAAACCCGAAAATTCGCTAAGAAATCTTTTTCTGCCCTTTGGTATTCCCCGCCTTAAAATAATCCTGCCAAAATTCTCAAGCAGTCCCTTCACTCCCAAAAAACCACTTATAACCTCTAAACCGTTACTTTTTTTCCCCCATAAATCTTTTATTAAAAATTTCAAAGAGTTCCTAGATCTTAAAAATAAATAGGAAGAATAATGTTTCCCCTCCACATTCAATATAAAACTTAGATCCAATCCCTTAAAAGCCATTATCCTTTCTATTTCTTCCGCAAAAGACTCACTAAAACTCTTTTCATTAAAATAACTACATCCTATGTAATATCCCCCATCTTTTGCTTTTATGTATAAACTTTTATCAGAATCCTTCTCCCAACTTGTTATCTCTTCAGGAATACTTTCTTGGATCTCCCTCAAAAAACCTTCAGGATCAACAACCTTAACATCAAACATAACCCCCCAATTCTCCCCGATCTTTTCCTTTATTTTTTTAAAGGTCTCTTCAAAAACCCTTATATCTCCTTCTAAATCCCCTATCAAATTTTTACGTTCATAAATAAAAATTCGAACACCTTTTCCCCTCCTAAACTCTAAAGAACAGTCTTTAACAAAAGAACTCAACAAAGGAAACAATTCTCCCTCCAGATTAATATGCCCCTCCTCTCTAAAAGAAGACCAAATGCCCTTCTCCTTGTTACAACTAATCTCCAAAACCCCTAAAAATAAATTAACCCTCTCCCCAAAAAAGACAACACAATCTCCCGACGTTTTCCCACTCTTCACACTAAAAACATCCTTACCCCGGAATATACTTCTAAAAAACATGTTTAACATTTCCCCTTTAAAAATAACTTTCAATTCAAACTTAAATTACTTAAAACCATATTTAACCGCCTACCTCTTTCAAACCATTACAACATACCTCCTTTTAGAAAATTAAAAGATTAGAAATTTCCTACAAACTTCACAAAACGAAAACCTTAAAAATAGACATGATTATAGAAAAACCTCACCAAAATAACCTAAAAACTAAACAAGAATATAATAGCGTAAGATTTATTATACTGATATGAGATCAATAAAAATGCGGAAAAACAAAATCCTACAACCTACTAAATTATAAAAAATATTAAGAAACCACTAAAATGCAAAGATTTTCTCTCGATGCAAATCAAGAGGATTCTACCTCTTGGTTGAAGGATCCAGCAAATTAGGCCAAAACTAAACCAAATTTACCGATCATTTTGACCTAAAGCGATGAAGATCATGCATAGGCCTCATAAACCAAAAAACGGCGATAGCTGAGATACTATTATAGGCTCGACACGCCTACGCCGTCCGGTGGATAGCTTGGCTCGAGCGCCGAAGAAGGGCGTGGCAAGCTGCGAAAAGCCCCGGCTAGATGCACGCAGTCTATGAACCGGGGATACCCGAATGAGACCTCTCACTAAGAGCTAATAACTCTTAGTGCTTCCAAAAGGAAGCGGAAACCCCCCGAACGGAAACATCCTAGTAGGAGGAGGAAAAGAAACCGAAAGGGATGCCGTGAGTAAAGGCGATTGAAAACGGCACAGGGCAAACCGAACCTTTCCAGGAAACTGGAAAGGGATGTGGAGTTGCGGTCTGTCCAACAAATTAGCCCTCCAAGGGAAGTCGAACTCGCATGGAAAGGCGGGCCGAAGAGGGTGATAGTCCCGTAGATATGCCGAAGAGGGTTAAAGGGCAGAACCAGAGTACCGTGGGCTGGATACCCCGCAGGAAGCTGGGAGCCACTAACTTCCAACCCTAAATACGTCTCGAGTCCGATAGCGCACTAGTACCGTGAGGGAAAGCTGAAAAGTACCCCGGAAGGGGGGTGAAAAGTGCTTGAAACCGGGCGGTTATAAACGTGCGCGGCCCAAAAGGACAGAACCTTCCCGAAGGAAACCTTGGCGACAAGGAAGTACGAAGGAAGGGGACCAGGGTTGCGCGCTCCGTCTAGAAACACGGGCCAGGGAGTTCACTGCTGTGGCGAGCTTAAAGGCTAAAACCTGAAAGCATAGGGAAACCGAGAAGCCCGCAACCCGAAAGGGTGAGGGGCGAGGTCTGAAAGGGCCTGAAGTCACGGCAGTGATACCAGAAACCGAGCGATCTTGCCCTGGGCAAGACGAAGCCAGTGGAAACACCGGTGGAGGTCTGAAGGGGTTCTGACGTGCAATTCGCTCCCCTGACCTGGGGTAAGTGGCAAAAGACCAATCTAGCTCGGTGATAGCTGGTTCCCTCCGAAGTATACCTCAGTATAGCCTGGCCGGAGATAGCTGACGGGGTAGAGCACTGATCGGGGAGTTCGGTGGGTAAAACCATTGTCTCTCTTTTCAAACTCCGAACCCGTTAGCATCTAAGAAGGCCGGAGACGGGCGCCTCGGGGTAAGCTCGAGGGCCGAG
>JGI24422J19971_10002786_pt1 | contig 10901 bp, 10 predicted proteins | sample DeeMarSWOR152_54_FD_19971 | JGI IMG/M metagenome (IMG submission 19971)
AAAGCGAGGAATTCTTAATTGGAGTGAAAGAGCATTTCTCAGCCACCGGTGAAGAATTTATGGTGGATAGGGCGCAAAAATTCCTTAGGGAGCTGCCCTTCAAGCATGAGCAATGGGTATCGACGAATGAGAAATGGGGAGAATTAGTTGAGAGCTACTTATCTGATAGCTATATCGATCATTGGTGGAAAGATCTGAGCTAACTACTCAATGCAGCCGACGAGGGAACAGCTTCTCTATCCCTTGCGGCTGATCTTGGCCCACGAATAGTAGTTGCGACATTCCATCCATTACACCAGCATTGAGAAAAAGAAGGAGAAAAAGCAAATCCCTATCCAGGAGTGACTGCACGCCATGCGACTATATCTGATCAACCCATCCAACCGGCTTGTAAGCATCGTCAAAGCCAAGGAGAGCCGCTGGAACCGCTACCGCGTGTGGAAACCGCTCAGCCTTATGGGGTTCTCGCGGGCCTGATCCCACCGGAGTGGGAAATCTCGATCGTGGACGAGAACCTCGGCGCGCCGGACTATCGGGCCATGCCCCGGGCGGACCTGGTGGGCATTACCGCTTTCACCTCCCAGGCGAACCGCGCCTATGAAGTGGCCACTCACTTCCGGGGTCTGGGCGTACCCGTCGTTATGGGCAGCATTCATGCAACCATGTGCCTGGAGGAGGTCATGGAGCGTGTGGACTCAGTCGTCACGTGATAGGGCACGTTCGTGCAGAAATTGCCTGACGGCGGAATATAGCGGTTAAAGACTCCATATGTTGCAAGTACGGATCTAAAATGATAAAAGGTTGGAATAGAGGTGTATACAATCATCAATTAATGGATGTCGATTCTTACATTTTTAAGGGCGTGTCGCCTCGCGCCTCATATTCTGATCTTAGTTAAGCTCATTTTTACCACGGCCAAAAAAGGGACTCGATTAATTATGAAGTATATGAACATTTCTCTATACTTAGGGATTCTCCTTCTAACGATTTCTTGTGCTGGTCAGGGCATGAAGCCGCAAGTGAAATCATCGCGCCATCCCCAGGTTACTGAAATCCAAGAAAGAGAACAGCCAAAATTGGCCCCCTCAGGAATAGAACGCAAGGACTACATACCTGGACAGATTTTGGTCAAATTCAAGGATGGCACTGACAGGCAAGCCATAGAAACCATCCAAAGAGAACTGCACTTGCAGACTATTAAGACAGTTTCCAGGCCGAATCTCTATCTGATGAAGATTTTAGACGGCTCCTCAGTCGAGAGAGTCATGGAGTGTTTGCAGGATTTCCAGGAGGTGGCGTACTCAGAACCAAACTATGTCGTAACTGTTCACTGAGGATTGGAGGTAAGGAACTATGAGAAAACGAGCGATTCTGATCCTGTTGGCTAGCTGCTTTTTAACCTCTCCAGTGTTGGCCTTTGAATTGGATGCGGGCAAAAAAACCCAACAACCCCAAGGAGCTGCCTACGTCGCCGGTGAATTGCTGGTAAAGTACAAGCCGTCCGTTGACGTTACTGCCACAGAGTATTATCGAACTCACTGGGGTATTTCCACTCTTCGAACGCTTAGAACTATTGGCGTTCGCCATCTGAAGCTTCCCAAGGGGATGACGGTTAAGGAGGCCTTGGAGATCTACAAGAATGATCCTGATGTGGAATATGCCGAACCCAACTACTATCGCTATGCTACTGCCACCCCCAATGATACCGAGTTCGACAACCTGTGGGGACTGCACAATACAGGACAGAGCGTGAATGGCACCAGTGGTACCGAGGATGCAGACTTAGATGCTCCAGAAGCTTGGGACATCACCACCGGCAGCAGCGATGTTGTAATTGCCGTGATTGACTCAGGGGCGGACTACAACCACCCGGACCTTTCTGCCAATATCTGGATCAACCCGGGCGAGGTAGCTGGGAATGGGGTTGATGATGATGGTAACGGATATGTTGACGATATTAGGGGATGGGACTTCGTTGATGAAGATAACGACCCCATTGATTCGAATGATCATGGCTCCCATGTCGCTGGCACCATTGCCGCAGTGGGAAATAACTCCACGGGTGTAGCAGGGCTGTGCTGGGCCGCAAAAATAATGGTTCTTAGATTTTTAAATGCCTTTGGTGAAGGGGACACTGCGAATAGCATACGCGCCATTGAATATGCCAATGCGAAAGGGGCCCATGTGATCAATAACAGCTGGGGAGGCGGCGGTTTCAGCCACGCCCTCAAGGATGCCATAGACGCCTCTTCTGCTGTGGTCGTCTGTGCAGCAGGAAATGACGGCACGGACAATGACAGCACTCCTGATTATCCAGCCAGCTATACGAGCTCCAACATCATCGCAGTGGCGGCAACCGATCAGGACGATAACCTCGCGTCGTTCTCCAACTATGGAGCCACCTCCGTGGACGTTGCCGCTCCAGGGACGAACATCTACAGTTCAAAGCCCAGCAGGCAGACGGTATGGAGCGATAATTTCGATGACAATGATATAAGTAATTGGGCAACAGGAGGGGACAAGAACACATGGGGAACTTCAGACTCCCTATTTTTCAGTGGTTCCTACTCGCTCACGGACAGCCCTGGCGGGGAGTATGAAAATGATACCGACTCCTGGGCTCAGGCCCCAGTTGTGGACCTCTTTGGTATTAGCGACCCCAAACTCGAATTTGAGTTGAATGGAATTTCTGAGAGCTACTATGATTTCTTATACGTTGAGGTTTCCACTGATTCATTGCCCTGGACGAATCAGGATGTCCTAGTCGGCGGTGTTGTCTTCAAATCTGGGATTTCCGGAAGCACGCTCGATAACTGGCTCAGCGCCACTGTGGATTTGAAGGCCTATCAAGGGGAGAACACGGTACACATCAGGTTCCGTTTTAAAAGCGATAATATTGAAACTTATGATGGCTGGTATATTGACGATGTTACGGTCACCGCCGCCTCTTCATCCTATGATGGTACAGAGTACCAATATCTAGATGGCACCTCTATGGCCGCACCGCACGTCTCCGGCGTGGCAGCGCTCATCAAGGCACAGAGACCATCATTGACCAATACAGAGATCAAAGCAGCCATAGAGAACAGCGTGGACTCCAAGGCATCCTTGAGCGGTAGAGTGGCCACAGGGGGAAGGGTGAATGCACACAACTCCCTTGTTGTCCCACCGGCACCAAGCGGTTTATCAGCATCAGCCACCTCCTTTACGCAGATTGACCTCAACTGGACGGACAATTCTTCAAATGAATACGGCTTTAAGATAGAGAGAAAGATGGGATCAGGAGGAACCTATAGCCAGATAGCCACTGTTACCGCAAATGAAACAAGCTACAGCGACACTGGGCTGAGCGGAGCAACTACATATTACTACCGCGTGCGGGCCTACAACTCGGCTGGTAACTCCACCTATTCTGGTGAAGCAAACGCTACCACCCCTGCCCCGCCATCCGGTGGAGGCGGCGGTATCTGCTTTATCGCCACCGCGGCCTATCGATCTCGGATGGCAAAGGAAGCGGTTGTATTGAGGAATTTCCGGGATAATGTTTTGTTACAGACTTCACCGAGAAGAAGTTTCGTGAAATTTTACTACGAAATCGCTCCACCTCTTGCTGATTACATAGGAGAGCATCAAATTTTAAGAACGGCCATGAGATTTGCACTGACGCCCGTAGTCTATGGAGTTAAGTATCCAAAGACATCTGTCTTGATGTTGCTCTTCAGCGTCATAGCTATGACAATGACATTAAGAGGAAGGAGGTCAAACAGGCTCTAGCCCATTCCTTTTTGCTTGTGAAAAGCAAAGACAGCAAAGCGGGGTCTATATTCAAGGGCAGGGTCAGAGATGGCCCTGCCTATTTTACTCATTGGAGGGGGAGGTTCGTGCAGAAACTGTCTGACGGGCCACTATTTCGGTTAAAGACTCCATATGTTTCAAGTACGGATCTATAATAATAAAAGACGGGAACAGAGGCGTATATTTGAACAGTTGTACAATTTCTGCACGAACGTGCCCCTTTATTTTCCTTTAATAATCCCACCTAATTACACTCTTTTGACTGTGTAACACTTTGCAACAAAGTAGAATTTTATTTCCCATAAATGGATAGTTTCTTACCATTTTCTCGATGTGCGCTCTATAAGATTAACTTAAGCATTGAAATTTAGAGCAATTTAGGAATCTGCACGAGCTTGCACGATTTTCGCATTCTCAAATCATTAGGTATGTCCATAAAATAGGGCTTGGCCGGCCCATTGGGGTGAAAAACCAAAGATTAAAGAAAGCCTGTTTCTCCTGTGCACAGGCGGAAGAGCATGCTTTTTTAATTGGCGGTGGGTGCGTAGCTCGCAAATCCATAGCAAGAAAGGAAAAATAATGAAGAAGTTTTTAATCTTTCTATGCGCTATATTATTGGATTTCTGTGTTGTGGGGATGGCGCAGGCTGTACCAATGTATTACACATTTGAGGGCACCGTATCTGAAGTGAATGAGCCCTCTGGCACCAGCTTCATTTCTGACCAAGGTCTTGCCGTAGGGGACTCGGTCACTTATATCTTTGAGGTCGATCTGGATGCATTTGGCTCGTACACCCAATATAGTAATCCTGATCTGCGAATTTATATGAATACCGTGGATCCATCTTCCGGCCTCCCCACGTATTTTCACACGGATTGTCTAGGCGGGTTTACCGATGAGGGGGGATCAGCCCTTATAGACAGTGAATTCTACACCACCGGTACGTATAGGTCAGAGTATAATTACGGGTAGGGCTACTTTATCCAGGGTAACTCAATTAACAATCGTCTTTCGATATCTTCATTCGATGGCACTAGTCCTGACCTATGGGGTATGGCTACCCAGCTTACAGCAATTAATACGTCATTTGATGCACATCCAGATACTGAAGAACGCGTCTATTCTTACTTATATGTTAATGTGACTTTGAGCAGCATTTCAGAAACTAATCCGTTAGATGTTGCCCCTGTCCCTGAACCAGCCACCATGCTCCTTCTCGGTTCAGGCTTAGCAGGACTTGTAGCATTCAAGAGGAAGTTTAGGAAGAGATAGCCAAACTTGTCTAGCACCCATAAAACTGTTACCTCCTTGACAGGCAGGTCATTACTGGCCCTGCCTTTTCTATTGCCATTTTCGGGAATGGCTTAACCTACCTGCCTTGGCAGGACACTCTGTTTCTAACCCTGTGCCACCATCTCTGGGGTAACTAGCCAAGATTCTTGACATTTTCCATGAAATCGCTTATGGATAGGATTCAATGAGTACTCAGGGGGCAGCTTTGAGAATTGCCATCTCGGCTGAGGGTCCGGATTTACAAGCCAAAGTGGGGGACAGGTTTGGACTCTCTCAATATTTGGTGATCGTTGATTCAGAAACAATGGCTTTTGAGGCAGTGCCAAACCCAGGCGCATCAGGTCAACGTGGCACCGGTATTCAGGCTGTGGTGCTCGCCATCAGCAAAAACGTGAATACAGTTTTGACTGGCTCCATGAGTCCAACTGCCAAGAGGCATCTCTCAGCCAACGGCATAGAGGTCCTGACCGGGCTCTGTGGCACGGTGGCAGAAGTTGTTGAGAAATACAAGAAGGGTGATCTACAGAAACATGGGGGAGTTGGTCGCAAACCTGAAGCAAGAGGGGCTGAGATTGACAAGGTCGCCTTGGTTCACGCCTTGAGAAGCTCTGCCAATCAGTTTGCCCACCTGCTGCCGATCCTGGTAGGTGTCGTGCTACTCATCGGGATATTCAAGGCGATCGTGTCTAAAGATCTTGTATCCTCTATCTTCTCTGGGAACACGGCATGGGATACCCTCTGGGGAGCCTGCTTCGGAAGTATTGTTGCCGGAAATCCCATCAACAGCTACGTTATCGGGGGAGAGCTACTGGAATATGGGGTTAGCCTCTTTGCGGTTACTGCCCTCATTATCGCGTGGGTGACTGTAGGCTTGGTGCAGTTGCCCGCTGAGATGGCAGCCCTGGGTAGGAGATTTGCCCTGGTGAGAAATGCCGTGTCCTTTGCCTTGGCCATAGCCATAGCCATATTTACGGTCGTCGTGTTAAACTTCGTCACGAGGTGAGTTCGTTGAGCAAGGATGGAGCTCAGAGTGTCCCATGGAAAAGAAGCACGATGTGGATGCTCCTTTTCCTAGCTTCCGTGTTAGCAATCTACGGTATTCTCTTTGCTGTCATGCCGGATAAGGCTTCTATGGCTCTCAGAATTAGCGGTCATGTTTTTCTCAACATCATTGTCCCCTTATGCGTGGTTTTCATTCTCATGGTTGTCCTGAATCTCTTTCTGAAACCGGCACACATTGCACGCTTCCTTGGCAAGGGAGCTGGTATCAAGGGCATCGTGCTCTCAGTGGCAGCAGGGATCATCTCCACGGGACCTATTTATGCCTGGTATCCTTTACTCAAGGAACTGCGGGAAAAGGGGGCCGGGGACTTTTTGATAGCCATTTTCCTGAACAACAGGGCTGTCAAGCCATTTCTCCTGCCCATAATAATCTCATATTTCGGTTGGACATATGTGCTCATACTGACTGTGTGTACGATTCTCGGTTCACTCCCTGTCGGATACGCTGTAGATGCTGCGGTAAAGGAAAAAACCGACTTGTCATCTCATATTTAGGCTGTAAGCGGCTGAGGAAGGCTGACATTAGTCAACCAGAAATGGGAGGAACCATTGAGTAGGGTAGGGCCACTGGTCTTGAATCAATGGCTGGATGAGAGGAGCCGTATGAATCGAGAGGTTCACGTGATAGGGCACGTTCGTGCAGGAATTGCCTGACGGCGCACTATTTCGGTTAAAGACTCCATATGTTGCAAGTACGGATCTAAAATGATAAAAGGTTGGAATAGAGGTGTATATTTGAACCGCTGTGCAATTTCTGCACGAGCGTCCCTGACCTCATGGACGAAACTTTGCAATTTGAATATCTTTTACCGTTCTGTAATGCTTATCATTCCCAGTAAGAATTGGCAAACCATATGCTACCGCTGTGGCGCCAATTAATGCGTCAGCCAATTGCAAAGAATGGCTTAAGAAATGTTGTTCAACATAGAACATGGCTTTGGAAGATATCTCTTCGGAAATATATAGTACTTTAGCATCCCAGGAATGGATAGATCTACGGAGACTATTTAATTCTTTCTTGGTTCTCATTCCCTGCACTAGTTCCATATAGGTAACAACTGATATGAAAAAATTATTCGCCATCTCAATAGCCTTATATGCTTGTTCATTTCCTTTCATGTACCAAATAAGGACATCTGTATCGATAATCATTTTAGGGCCTGCCTTTTCTCAAGTTCCTCACATATTCATCAACATTTTGAATATCTTTATGGTCTTTCCAGATACCAAATAGTTCGTCTTCTTTATTCTTTTTTCCTTCATTCTGATAGGGCACAAGCTTCGCACAAGGCTTACCTCTGTATGTGATAACTACTTCTTCTCCTCTGTTTACGGTGTTCAATAATTCACGCGATTGAAATCTAAGGTCTTTAGCCGTTGCTTTCATGATAAGCTCCTCGATAATTGTTTACACTTTAAATTGTATATTTCAGAAAAAAGTATGTCAAGAATATTTTGTGGTATGTTACCGATGAATTGGCAGAGATAGAGAAAAATGTCAAAGTCGTTTTGGAACCAATGTCTGCTTTTATTACAATTATAAATGGAGGTATTATTTATCTCTTTGGAAGAAGTTGCTAAGATAATCAAAAAGGCCAATTATACCAACCGGCAAATTGAGCCATGAGAGGGGATATCCGTGCAGAAATTGCCTGACGGCTCACTATTTCGGTTAAAGACTCCATATGTTGGCAATACAAATCTAAAATGATAAAAGGTGGGATTAGAGGTGTATATTTGAAGGGCTGTGCAATTTCTGCACGGTCCCCCTTTGTTTTCTGTTACTACCTCGAAAGGGGTCGATGATGAACGAAATCCCAAAGGTATTTTGGAGTGTTTCTGCCAGTGAACTGCTTAATCAGCTTCAAACCACACCTCAAGGTCTATCGGACGATGAAGCGATAAATCGACTCACTCGTTACGGACCGAATCTCCTCAAGCCGAAGAAACGAACGGATGCTTTTTTGCTGCTGCTGGCTCAATTCAGGAGTCCAATTACCCTAATACTTCTTTTTGCAGCGGGATTGTCACTCTTCCTCCATGACCCTGTCGACGCCCTCATTATCCTGGCGATTGTCTTCTTAAGCGGTCTTCTCGGATTCTGGCAGGAGCGAGGTGCGGCAAATGCTATCGAGAAGTTACTCGCCATTGTGCAAATAAAGGCAGTGGTGCTGCGTGATGGAAGCCCAAAAGAGATTCACGTTGAGGAGATCGTGCCCGGAGACGTGGTTGTCTTCTCAGCGGGAGGGAACATCCCTGGAGATTGTTTGATCCTGGATTCCAAGGATCTTTTCGTCGATGAATCGACCTTAACGGGTGAAACATACCCAGCAGAAAAGGAGGTTGGGATTCTATCCCCAGAAACACCCCTCAGTCAGCGCACCAATGCTCTTTTTATGGGAACCCATGTGGTGAGCGGCACCGCGAAAGCAGTGGTTGTGCATACTGGTACGGAGACCGAATTTGGCAAGGTTTCCGAAAGGCTGAAGTTAAGGCCGGCAGAGACGGAATTTGAACGGGGTGTCAGGCGTTTCGGGTATTTCCTCATGGAGATTACGTTGATGTTGGTGATTGCCATCTTTGCCATCAATGTCTATCTGGCACGGCCGATCCTGGACTCCTTGCTCTTCTCCTTGGCACTGGCCGTGGGGCTCACCCCGCAATTGCTCCCGGCGATTATTAGCATCAACCTTGCCCATGGCGCCAAACGCATGGCACGCGAGAAGGTGATTGTCAAGCGGCTCACTTCTATTGAAAACTTCGGCAGCATGAATGTGCTGTGTTCGGATAAAACCGGGACTCTGACTGAAGGGGTGGTGCAATTACAGACCGCCTTTGATGTTCATGGCAATGAATGCGAAAAAGTTCTCTTCTACGCCTATCTTAATTCCTTTTTTGAGACGGGGTTTGCAAGCCCTATTGATGAGGCGATCCGGACCCACTGTCAATTCGACGTATCTGGCTACCGGAAAATGGATGAGGTGCCATATGATTTTGTTCGTAAGCGTCTGAGCATCGTGGTCTCGAAAGATGACACCCATCTAATGGTTACCAAAGGTGCGCTTACGAACGTACTCGCTGTCTGTTCCTCAGCGGAAACTCCAGAGGGAACGATTGTGGATATAGCCACGGTACGGAAACAGATCCAGGATCGTTTTGAGGGGCTCAGCAATAAAGGCTATCGTACCCTTGGCGTTGCTTACCGAGATGCGGGCTCTGACCCACTCATCACCAAAGACCATGAGGCAGGTATGACATTTCTGGGATTTCTCGCTCTGTTTGATCCACCCAAGCCGGGAATTATCGAGACCATCAAACACCTCATGCACCTCGGCGTTTCACTGAAGATCATCACGGGGGACAATCACCTGATTGCTTCCACTATCAGTCAACAGATAGGATTATCAAGCCCACAAATCCTTGCAGGTCAGGAACTGCGCCATATGAGTGATGAAGCCCTGTTTCAACAGGTAAATGATGTGGAAGTCTTCGCAGAGGTTGAGCCCAACCAGAAAGAGCGCATTATTCTCGCCTTAAGGAAGGCTGGAAACGTCGTAGGTTACATGGGAGATGGAATCAATGATGCCTCAGCCCTTCATGCTGCCGATGCCAGCATCTCCGTTGAGAGCGCTGCGGATGTAGCCAAGGAGGCAGCTGACATAGTTTTACTCGAAAAAGACCTGGCTGTCCTTGTGCAGGGCGTGCAGGAGGGCAGGAAGACCTTCGCCAATACCCTCAAGTATGTGTTTATGGCGACCAGTGCCAATTTTGGAAATATGTTCAGCATGGCAGGGGCATCCCTCTTTCTGCCCTTTCTCCCCTTGTTGCCCAAGCAGATTCTGCTCACCAACCTAATGACCGATTTCCCGGAAATGGCTATTGCTACAGACACCGTGGATAGGGTAATGGTTGAGCAGCCTCGCCGGTGGGACATAAAGTTCATACGTAAGTTTATGTTAACCTTCGGCATCCTAAGCTCGGTTTTTGACTACCTCACCTTTGGTGTGCTTCTGCTCGTTCTGCATGCCCCAACGGATCTCTTCAGGACCGGGTGGTTTGTTGAGTCCGTGATCTCAGCCTCGCTGATTGTGCTGGTTATTCGCAGCCATGGGCCCATCTTCAAGAGTATGCCGGGAAGATACTTATTGCTGGCAACCCTCGCGATTGTTGGGGTAACACTCATCTTTCCTTTCACCCCACTTGCAGGGATCTTTGGTTTCCAGCCGCTGCCAATGCTCTTTCTTTCCGTGTTGGGGGCGATAGTGGCAATCTATATTTTTGCAGCGGAAATGGTGAAGAAGGCCTTTTATGATAGGGTAAAATTTTAACAATAGCCTTTCTTAGTCCGAGCCACTCTACCAGTTAGGAATAATCCCCTTTGCTATGATCACCTAAGTAAATGAAAATATGGGACATTCCTTTTTTCCGGGATTAAGTGTTTTTCTAAAGACGATGTTCAGCCCTTGAAATAGACATCGAAAGATGGGGGTAACCAGATGAATCTAACAGATCTACCCCCAGGTCCGAATCCACCCAAGGTCGTGTATGCAATTGTGGAGATACCCAAAGGCGGACGAAACAAATACGAATATGATCCCAAACTGGGGCTTTTCCGGCTTGACCGCGTGCTGTATTCTGCGGTGCACTATCCGGCAGCCTATGGCTTTATTCCGGGAACCCGGACAGAGGATGGAGACCCCATGGACATCCTGGTGATGACAAGTGAGCCTACCGTTACCGGATGTCTTATC
>JGI24422J19971_10002788_pt1 | contig 10898 bp, 11 predicted proteins | sample DeeMarSWOR152_54_FD_19971 | JGI IMG/M metagenome (IMG submission 19971)
CGCTCAAATTCTATCCTCATACTTTCTATGGCTTCTTCGGCAGGAGCACCCAGAGCCTCAATTGCCGCGTACTGACCAAAGGTTACAGGGTTCGAAGTCATGTGGGATTGAAGGCGGCCCATCGCCTTTATGACTTCCAACGGCCCGGCTGTGTAACCGAGGCGCCAGCCGGTCATAGAGAACGCTTTGCTCAAGCCGTTGAGAGTCAGAGTCCTATTGTAGGCATCTTCACTTAGGGAAGCAAAGCTGACAAATTTTGTATCGCCGTAGATGAGCTTTTCGTAAATCTCATCCGAAAGCACGTACACAGTTGTTCCTTCAAGGACCTGTGCAATGGCTTTTAACTCCTGCGGCGTGTAAGTAAAACCGCCCGGATTATTGGGCGAGTTGATTACCAGTATGGCGGTTTTTTCAGTAATAGTTTCTTTCAATTGGTCAGGTGTAATTTTGTAGCTGTTAGCTTTATCGGTTTCGACTATTTTGGGCGTAGCACCGGCAAGCTTGATTGTCTCCGGATATGTTACCCAATATGGCACGGGCAGAATAACCTCGTCGCCGGGGTCAAGCACTGCCTGCATCGCCTCATAGAGAGAGTGTTTGCCGCCGATGTTTACAATAACTTGGTCGGGGCTGTATTCGAGACCGTTTTCCTTTTTGAGCTTGGCAGCAATGATGGTCCGCAGCTCGACTATGCCGGCTGCGGCAGTATACTTTGTTTTACCTGCTTTCAGAGCCTTTATAGCAGCGTCTTTGATGTAATCGGGCGTGTCAAAGTCCGGCTCCCCTGCCCCGAAACCAATTACATCCACACCCTGGGCTTTTAGTTCCTGGGCCCGGGTAGTAACGGCGATAGTCGCTGAGGGCGGCACATCCTTAGCTCGTTTACTGATTTTCATTCTCTTTGTACCTTTCCAATTTGAATTTTATCTGCCGGTATTTCGTGTTTTTACGCAATCAACCATCTTATTAAAAACAACAAAAACGGTCAAGAAAATTGGCTTATGCCTCGATATTCGATTCTCAATTTTCCTCTTCTATTATGAGCAATGAGCCTACCAGAGGGAGACTTAGGTTTCACTCCAGTATTGACAGCCACTTGCAGAATTGTTAGTCTATTCTCTGTTTTCACGAGGACAAGTTTTATGATTCGCGATTTTCAAATTGCGGCCATGTCAGACCCCAGACCCCAGACTCCAGACTCCAGACTGAGGTCTTATGTCTTTGGACTTGTCTCTTCTGTTTTGCTGAGTTTTTGCGTTATAGGCTGTGTCGGCCCAAAAGAAGAGCCTATATGGGAGAAGGTCAAAATCGGCGATTTGGCCCCCCGCAATGGCGGTAAGCCGCCACAAGCACGATTGTTAAAGACGATAAATTTTGACGTTCATATTTTTGAAATGCCAGCCGAAAACATTAGCAAACTGGATGATATTCGGTCGGGCTTAAGGGCAGATTACNCAGGGNATCTGCGATTTTACAATCGNCATGCCTTCAGTGCCAATTCGTTTTCAGCTTGTTTCGGTCAAATTGCAACGTGGAACAGGATAGGCGATTTGCTTCTTGCCATCGGCGGCCAAAAAATAGCGCACGTTTCGCTATTGTTAACTGACGGCGTGCCTGAGAGCATTGTTATCACCGGATTGGATAGTCCACGAACCATCTTCTTTACCTCCATCGTTATTGGGGGCTCAAGGGAAGGAGCAAATGTTGGACCTGGTATTCTTGCGCTGCGAATAAGAGCTGAAAAAATCCCGGCCTTTAGAGGTGTGTGCAACGTTAATGCCTGTCCGGTATTTTCGCCGCCAATAACAGTCAGCGCAATCCCGCAATTAGCTGCTCGTGCACAATTGCGCGAGTTCCTCTTTCATTCCGCCGCCTTTGGAGTGAACATGAGCCCAGGTGACTTTGTGCTGCTCGGGCCGGAAAAATATATTGAGGACCAAACAGCTTTAGGCGGTCTATTCTTCAGTAAACCCGAAGGCAGCCTGTTCCTGAACCGAATGGAACGTAAACCGCCCGAACGTAAACCGGCCGTCAGAGTATTCTTGCTCGTTTGTACCGGGATAAATTATTGACCACTTTATGCCCGACCCAATAGTAACCTTAACCCGATGCGGTGACTACAGCCAGCCGAAAATTACCGAGGCATTACAAAGGCAATTTGAGCTTCTCGGTGGACTGGAAAAATTTGTAAGGCCGGGCGATACGGTTTTGCTCAAACCGAATTTTATCGCTCCAAGGGCCCGCCATCATGCCACACAGACTCATCCAGAGGTAATTCTCGAAACTGCCCGGCTGTTAATAGATTTCGGTTCAAGGCCTTTTGTCGGGGATTCACCGGCCTGGGGCAATGTATTTACCTGTGTAAAGGCACTGGAGCTGGAAGAGCCCCTGAAGAAATTGTCGGTGCCGGTAAAGCAACTTAATAAACCAAGATGGCCTCGGATAGGAGCAAAGAACACCAGGGTCGGGATAAGCTCGGTCGCGCTCGACGCAGATGTCATTATAAATTTACCCAAGTTTAAAACGCATCAGCAATTGGTTGCTACATTCGCGGTGAAAAATATGTTCGGCTGTGTTAGCGGCAAGCGCAAGGCTCTCTGGCACTTCAGGAGGGGCAGAAATTCTGATGATTTTTGCGAGTTGCTCATCGAGATATTCAGATTCCTGAATCCTGCCTTGACTATCATCGATGCTGTCTCAGTAATGGATGGCCGCGGCCCGATTCGCGGCAGAGCCAGGCCGTTAGGCTGGCTTATCGGTGGGACCGAGCCAATCGCCTGTGAAACTATTTGCGTAAAACTGGTAGATATCAAGCCGGAATACGTGCCGATGATAAAAACAGCAAGGCAAATAGAATTCGGCTGTTCGGACGAGGACAAAATAGAAATTTTAGGCGATGATTTCTCAGAAAAGATATGTACGGATTTCAAACTGGCCAAACCTGTTCCTTTGAGATTTTCATTCCTGCACGTTTGCAAAAGCATCTGCAAACAGATATTGCTGCTCGCCAAATCCACTGTAAAAATAAAGCACAGAGGACACAGAGGGTTTAATAGGATTTAACCGCGGATTGCACAGATTTCGCAAATTTGCAAATTTTTTTAAAAAAATCATTTGATGGTCCAACCGTGTTTTGTTAAAATGCAAAGCGGAGCGGTGAGCACGGGTCCAAATACCGGGTATACAAGATGATTGTCCCGGGGCGTCAGGACAAACGCATATATACAGCGTACATAATCCTGTTTTCAGGAGCGCCATCTTGCATGTGCCCCGCTCCATTTTTTTTTGACGTTTTCTTTACCGCACGTTTGCAAATGCATATGCAATGAGATATTACTGCTCGCAAAATCCGTAAAAGTAAAGTAAAAAGATTATGTGAAAGCATTTATACCAGAAGAATGATAATGAGGATAAGAGCATTCATCTTTTTGACAGTCTTTCTGGTCATTCTTGCTGCGAACGTATGCCCAATCAGAGCGGATACAAATTACTTCGACGTTATCAAGATAAGTGAGATACACGAACTGCATATACCAGGCGTCCAGCCAAGTGGAGTGATTGATTGTATCGACTGGTCCGATTCTAACAGAATAGTATTCAACGTTAATGATCATTGGGAAGAAAAATTCTGCCATATCTATGTTGTCGACCCCGACGGTTATAATTTCAAGAAGCTAATCTTTGGAAGACGAAAGTGTACAAATGCACGATGGATANTGAGCGACAAGATTGCTTACATAGAGAATGACAAGTTGTCAATCATGGACACGGATGGGAATAATGTATCTGAGTCGATGGCTGACGAAGTGAGAAATGCGTGCCCGAACCCGTGGCTTTTGTCGAATAAATATGGCTTGATTCGAGATTGCGGTGCGGAGATAGTATCATTTTCGGGTCAGAAATTTGAGAAGCGAGTAACCATCCCAGAGCACAACACGCGCTGGCTTAGGGCACTGGCCAACTTCCCTGGCTTGATTTCTGACGTAGGAGACTTCGTTTTGAGTCAAGCCAGGCCCCAATACAAAATGCTGCTGCAGAGGGTAGATCTAACAGATGGAAAAGTTAAAGACCTTGCCCTGTATAACGACCCGTCTGTTTACTCGGCCCGGAATTTCGCCTGTTCTCATGACGGTACTAAAATCATATACATCGCAGGTTTCGAAATATGGACCATGAGCGCTTCTGGCTCCAACAGCCACTGTGTATATCCAGGTACAGCTAAATCACCCCAGTATGGAGCAATTGCATTTTCACCTAAAGACGACAAGATGATATTCTCAAGTAGAGAGCTGAAAGGCGATCGGAAGTGGCGACTGTGGATTGCGACTTTACGAAAAGAAGTCAGGCCAGCAAAAATCTATGATAAGCTGGAAGAAATGATCGTTTCTGAGATGAGCGGTTCACATACAATTAGCGCGAGTGACATTTTAAGCTTGAAGAAACAACCTGATCCGAGAATCACAATACAGGAAATAAATTTTGACGTAGATGCCGGAAAGGAGCTACTTGTAGTTTTTCAACGGGGACAAGAAAAGGATGTCATTGTCCTGGATTATCAAAATGAGCATTATATTCCAATCTGGACGAAACGCTGTTTTTACTCATCTGATATCCAGACTCTCGACATAAATGAAACAGATAAGACAAAAGCTATTGCCATTCATACAGATAATTTGAATCATGGAATCAACGATGACTGCCGAATATATATATTCAAGGACGGAACAATAGAGCAAATCTGGCATCAGGTTCTAACTAATATTTACAATTGGGGCTATAGGGGAAAATTGACACTGCAGAACGGCCCAGGTTACAAGGACCTTATTGCCACAATAACCATCCACTATTTTAAGTCAAGCAGCAGAGGAGGTCCGATCGAACCGAGAGAACAGATAGAGATACGCTATAAGTGGGATGGTAAACAGTACATTGGAGATGAAATAGAACAGCGAGTTTCCGGTATAATGCAAAAACTTAAAACAGAGTAATCGACCTGGTATACATACCAAGAGCGTGAAGGAAACAGACAGTATAACCTTAACGAAAAGAAATACCGCTGCTGCAGCCAATTGATATTATCTCAAGAATACAAATTCTTACCGCTGAAGCTGAACGCTTCCTTTGAGCGTTGACAGAATTGGTTTGTTTGACTAATATTGGCCTCGTGCAGGCAAAAGATAAATCCGTGAATATTCTGGGTATTGAGACCAGTTGCGATGAGACTGCTGCGGCGGTGGTTGCGGATGGGCGGATAGTTAAATCTTCTGTGATAGCTTCGCAAACCAAACTGCATGAAAAATACGGCGGTGTTGTACCCGAAATCGCCTCCCGCGCGCACATCGAAAAAATATACCCGGTCATAGTAGAGGCAATGGCACGAGCCAAGACAAGTAAAGATGACATCGATGCGGTCGCTGTTGCCAATCAGCCTGGCCTGACTATCGCTCTGGTCGTCGGTGTTACTGCCGCTAAGACCCTGGCTTTTGCCTGGGATAAGCCCCTGATAGCAATCAATCATTTGCACGCCCATATGCAATCAGCGATGTTGAAAGAAGAGGATTTGCAACTGCCTGCAGTAGCTCTAATCGTATCAGGGGGACATACCTGCCTTTACGATTGCCAGTCGCCTCTGGAATTGAAACTCTTAGGTTCTACTATCGACGATGCTGCCGGCGAGGCCTTTGATAAAGTCGCAAATATTCTGAAACTGCCGTACCCAGGTGGGCCAAGTATCGAAGAAGCAGCTAAAAACGGAAATCCAAATGCAATCAAATTCCCGCGTTCTATGCTTGGGCGGGAATCGCTGGATTTTTCTTTCAGCGGTATAAAGACGGCTGTGCTATATTATTGTCGCGGTCAGGATATGAAGGGCGAAGACAAGATTGATTCGATGAGCCAGCAGGAAATCGCTGACATCGCAGCGTCGTTCCAGGCGGCGGTGATTGATGTCCTCATCAAAAAAACACAAAGAGCCGTTGAAAAAATCGGCGCAAAGACTGTCTTGTTAGGCGGCGGAGTGGCAGCGAACAATAAATTGCGAACAGTCTTACAACAGATGTGCGATTCGGCTGTCCCGCCCAAAAAGCTGCTCATCGCGCCAAAACAATATTGCACTGACAATGCAGTTATGGTAGCTTCATTGGCGTACCATAAATTCAAAGCAGGGCTTTTTGCAGATTTGACTCTTGAGCCAAAAGCGAGCGGCTGAAAAATCGTGAATAGTTAATAGTCATTAGTGAATAGTGGAGAGGAGCAATCATGCATAGGCAGATAATTATCACTATCGTGAGTCTGATGCCATTACAGGTCATAGCAACCGAACATCCTACAGCCGTTGAATTGCATAATAAAGACGTGGGAAATCCTCGTGTTACCTGGGGCATAGAGTCATTGCGCTGGCCGATTCTGACGGACACAAACCACGTTGTCATCGCCGAAGGTTTCAGCCTAAATCAGCTTGATTTTGAAAGAGAGGAAATGAGATGAATATCGAGATCACGAGGTTACAATGGCGGGTATTGGTCATAACCACGATTACACTGTTCTTGCTCGCAGGGGTCGGTCAGAGCCGGGCATCCGGCATCGCAGAAGCATCGTCAATTCGGGGAATACCGGAGTATCTCAAAGAAGACTTGGTGCTTTATTATTCCTTCGACCAGCATAAAGGCACAAAGGTAATTGACTTATCTGGGAATGGCAATCACGGAGAAGCCTATGGGATTGAATATCAATCTGAGGGTAAAGTCGGTGCGGCGTGTTTCTTCGATGGGGCTGATGATTTTATTAGCGTAGAAAACATCCACCTGGAGGCGTTTACTTTCGCCGCCTGGGTCAAGACATCAACGAGCCGGATAAACAATCGACGGGTTTTTCTATTCGATAGCGGTGAAGAATCGTTTTTTGCGGTACAGGGCGCCACAGGCGGAGATATGGAATTCAATATAGCCATCCAACGAGAGGACGAGAACGAATGGGAGGATGAGGGAGTGGAAACAGGCGATAAGGAGCTGCAAGAAGACGTTTGGACGCACATTGCGGCCACCTTCGATGGAACCAGGGCAGGTATTTATTTTAATGGTCAGTTGATCCAAATAAAGGAATTAGCTCAAAACGGATTCCCCGGGACGCTCTATATAGGGGGTATCGAAGCACACCGCGGTGAATTCTGGCATGGGGCTATCGATGAGGTTGCCGTTTTCAGACGGGCTCTGTTTGCAGCAGAAGTCAAGCACCTTTACAATCCCAGTGAGAATAATCCGTTGGTCGAGCTGAAATCATATTGTGAAGCCGCTGAAAATAAGCCTCAGAAGCTGTTCGACATATTAGAGCGAGTGGTAAGCGCCATAGAAACTGAAAGTAGAGCTGGTTCTGATTTGCGCAGCGGGCGAGGCATCGCCCACTTTCGTGAAATCAAGAAGGAATCCACAGATAAGGACAAATGGGAGGAAGAAGAGGAGAAAGAAAGGATTATCCAGTTTCAATTCAAGGGGGATTCCTCCCGCTCTGATATTTTTGCCGGCCGAAAAGGAGAAACAAAGCAACTCGACGCTATATATGCTGAAAACCCTGAATATGGCATACGTTATTCGGGTGGTGATGTGGGGATTGAGGACAACGAGATTGGAATATTCCACCGGGAAATCGGCTATGATATGCACCCGGAGACATTCAATCAATTTTATGGAATAGGCCTGGTTAGATTTCTATCGGGGCTCACCCAATGGGCGCAGAAGACGAATCTTCGCCTATCGGTAACGCTTAGTGATGAGGGAATTCTTCAGCTCGAATATGAACGCACGGGCGATGAGCCCAATGAAAGAGCAAACTTTAAAGCAAGAATCGATGCAACATATCCTGCTCGTTTCTTATCAGCGATGGAATCATCAGAGAACTACGAGGGGCTCGGTTCTAAAACGCACATAGAGTATCATGTTCATTGGCAATGGCATGGAAGCGACTGCTATATCAAAGAGGCGGAATTGACTAAAAAGGAAAGTGAGTTTGACAACGCTGATAGGCCGGACCAGCTTTGTCATCGATATTGGCAACAAAAGGTAGAAGTATTGGCTTACGAGGCGCAAGCTGCGATTCCAGACCGTGCATTTACCCTGTTAGGGCTCCCTCTGGAGGAGGATGCGGACATTCGGGACAGAATAAGGAAGTCCGAATATAGCCTTAGCGACGTGCTCAGCGGGAAAATAACGCCGGGTCCACAGTATAAATCACTCATTGGCGCCAAGCTGCCGAACCTGGGTATGTTTACCGGCGATGCATTTGATACTCTTATCCAGGGCAAGATGGTTCTGATTTGCTTTTTCGAAATGGATCAGCGGCCGTCGCGGCACTGTGTAACGGAGCTTGCCAGTAAAGCCGAGCAGCTCAAAGAAAAAGGCATAACGATTATGGCGGTCCAGACCTCGAAGGTTGATGAAAACACATTGAATAAGTGGGTGCAGCAGTATACTATCGTCTTGCCAGTTGGAATGGTTAAAGGTGACATCAACGAAACGAGGTTCACCTGGGGCGTGCGGAGTCTTCCGTGGCTGATTCTGACAGACCGTGACCATATTATCATCGCCGAAGGTTTCAGCTTAAATGAGCTTGATGGTAAAATCAAAGTAGCTAAATAAAAAGTCAATAGCAAAACGGAACACAAACTAAAATCAAGGTAGGTGAAATATTCAAGCTGAACAATTAAAAAAGTTATTAGGGCAGGTTAAGAACGGCGAAATCGATATCGACGAGGCGATTGAGAAACTACGCCATTTGCCGTTCGAAGATTTGGGATTTGCCTGTATAGACCACCATCGGCAAATCCGGCGGGGCTTTCCGGAAGTTATCTTCTGCCCCGGCAAAACGACCGAACAAATAATTAAAATCTTCGAGAGCCTCGCCGAAAAAGGCAATAATGTCTTGGCTACAAGAGCCGAGAGAGAAGTCTTCGATGCACTGGCCGAAACAAATAAATTTCCGCAAGCCCGATACGAAGAATTAGCCAGAGCAATTGTCCTGGAGCAGAAAAAGACGCCACGTTCGAAAACCAGCCTGCCGATAGTTACCGCTGGCACGGCGGACCTGCCCGTTGCAGCCGAGGCAAAAGTTACTGCTGAGATTATGGGCCAGCGGACAGAGCTGATTTGCGATGTCGGGGTGGCCGGCTTGCACAGATTGTTCGGACATCTGCCAAAACTGCAGGATGCGAACGTCGTCATTGTTGTAGCAGGGATGGAAGGAGCGTTAGCCAGTGTCGTAGGCGGGCTGGTTAGTTGTCCGGTAATCGCGGTGCCGACCAGTGTCGGTTACGGTTCGAACTTCGAGGGACTCTCGGCCCTTTTGACAATGGTGAATAGTTGCGCTGCCGGTGTTACCGTCGTTAATATCGACAATGGTTTTTCGGCAGCTGTTACCGCTACGCTTATAAACAGAAAAATTGAAGCAGGAAAATAAAAAAAGGAGGCAGAATATAGGAGACAGGAAACAGCAGACTCAAGACTAACGACCTGCCTGGGGATATGTGTGATATTATCCCTACCTCACATTTTTTGCAAAGCCGTTAACGTGCTGTTGTGCTGTTCTGCTAATAGGACACCAGTAAACGACGCGCTGTCCCTGGCATCGGGACGTACAAATTGTTAGCGTAATTGAATAAGGTATTTAACAAATTCACCACTCCTTTCAACTGCTTCTTCTCTCGTTTTATGCGTGCCTTTTTGAAAAACTTTGGAATATTGTTCATCGGGGATTTGTTCATAGTAATCAATGACCATGTATTTCTGCCAGGCAGTATCAAGCCTTTTTCTTTTCCAACATGGCAGTGCCGTTCTTAATGCAGCATATGCAGCCCAAAGCTCTGGGTAATGTTCGTGGAAGATTAGTCCTGGCTTCCCTTTGTCTGGTTGCCACCAACTCTTGAACCCAATCAAATATACTAGGGAAAGCATATTCTCAATAGCTGCTACCTTCCGATTGTCTCTGCTGATTTTAATGGCAATATAGGCACCTATAATTGCTCCGAGGATACCAGACACGAGACTGAGCATGATTTGTTCCATGGATGGGCCCCTTTCTTACGCTAACAATAATTAGATTGATCCGCATGACACTACATTAGAATAATTCTTTAATCAAATCGCCTTTGTCAATTTTGAAATGGATAGCGATATCGCTCAAAATACTACTCAATGTGCCTATTTTGAGGTATTTATGGGCAGGGATAGTGATATGGTGTTCGCCTTTCACAGTAGTGGTAAGCCGTATGTGACTGCCGGTTTGCCGCGTTATTTCATAGCCGTATTTTTTAAGAAGTTTTGCGAGTTCTTCTCCGCTGATTTCTCGGGGAAGTTTCATATTGTTATTACTTCATCTTTGACTATGTGTAAGCGTACAATATGGGGAATTTCCTTTACGTCAAAGTGGCATTTTATCGCATCTTTGATATTCTCTTTTAACTCGTCTAATGTTTCGCCTTCTGTATAAATAGAGTAACCGAGAGATTTAGCGGCGTAACCACCCTCATCAGAATTTTCAACGATAAATATAATTTCACTCATAGGTTTTAATCTCTACTAAAACCGGCGGTTTCTTTTACCGCTGATCCCAAACAAATCCTTCATTTTATTTCCTTATTATAAACCTTCCTGTCTGCTTGTCAAATCTTTTATTGACCATATCCTGTATTATTTGTAATATACTGCACGAAACGAGTTTGTATGCAGGTAATAGAAACAATTCCCAAGCTGAAGCCACGAGCGATTGATGCTCATAAGGGCGATTTTGGCAAGGTCTGTATCATTGCCGGCAGTATCGGTATGAGTGGAGCGGCGGCGCTGGCAGGCCGAGCTGCCTTGCGGGCTGGAGCCGGCCTTGTGCGAGTGGCAACTCCAAAAAGTGTTCTCCCG
>JGI24422J19971_10002789_pt1 | contig 10896 bp, 12 predicted proteins | sample DeeMarSWOR152_54_FD_19971 | JGI IMG/M metagenome (IMG submission 19971)
TTCCTTTTTACAGTGGTGTGGACATAGTCCCCCCACGGCCCAACGATCTTTTTGATCTTTTTGTGACGCTTCACCTCTGTCCACTCCCTGCCTTTCTCACAGAGAGCATCAAGTTCCTTCTTTACCTGAACAGAGAAATTATGCCACCCACAAATACCTAAAATAAGTCACTTCCCTCATCTTAAAACATGTCTAAACCGCTGCACTAAGCCAGTATTCTGCGATTTCACGAAGGATAAACTTGAACAAATTGATTTATATACTTGTAGGTGTAATAACACCTACAATGGCAATAAAACGACACAAGAGAAAGAGCGGAACCTACATTTCCGAATACAAACAAGTTCGAGAAGGGAAAAAAGTTAAAAGTGTCTTCCTGCGCTACCTCGGGCTAGAGGATAAAATAAAGGTGGCGAGAAGCCGAAAAGAAGAGTAATTGATACTCTAAAAATCAAGCAGTCATACCGTGCTGGAGATGTTCGCCTGCTATGGAGCATCGCTAAAGATCTTGGTTTTATCGAAACAATCGATGGAATTTGCTGCCAGAAATCCCACATTGAAGGCCCTTCACCTGGGAAATTCCTTACAGTCTGGGCGATCAATCGGGTCATCGATCCGGAAAGTTGTACCCAGTTAGAGAAATGGGTTTCTTCAACTGATTTGCCCATCCTAACTGGCATAGATCCCAAGTTGTTCACAAAGGATGCCTTCCTATCTTCACTTGATTTTGTCTGCTATCCCGACTCATCAAGCGATTCGATTATAGACCACACTACAGGAATCGATGATGCCCTCTACAAACACTGGCGCCATGAGCATCCGCTTCCATCCGGCGATAAGGAAACACTAGCGTACGACCTCACATCAGTACTTTTCTATGGTGTCACCTGTCCACTGGCTGAGCTTGGCTACAATACAAAAGGAGCCAAACGCCGCCAGGTAAACCTTGCTNTTTTGGTCTCGAAGTCAGANGCATATCCTATCACACATTTAGTCTACAACGGAAGCCGAAATACCGCGTCGACTGTGAANAATCTTCTCTCGCATCTGGAAAAGCATACGATTGAGCCGGGAACGATAATTTGGGACAGGGGAGGCGTATCCAAGGATCATGTAAAGAATGTCGAGTCTTCTGGGTGGAAACTCATCTGTGGCGTCCCAAAGACGTCGAATGATGCGCGAAAGATAATTGAGGGGACTGGTGTTGCGTTGAACCCAGCCACATTTATTCAAAAAGGCAGGTCGGGCCACATATATGCCATGAAAACCAAGGGTCAGTTGTTTGGCTGTGATCGTTCAGTGGTAGTTTATGTTAATCAAGAACGCAGAGCCAGTGAAACCAATATCCAAAATGAAGCTTTGGCAGAGATAAAGAAGGAACTTGATGCTCTCTGTGAGAAAGGCAAGGATTGGACAGAGGCGAAGCTTCACAAAAAGATCAAAAAGATCGTTGGGCCGTGGGGGGACTATATCCACACTGCTGTAAAAAGGAAAAGTAATGGGCCACGTATCGACTGGAATTACAAAAAGAGGCAGATTGCAACCTCAGAGCGTTCATATGGTAAGTATCTTCTTTTGTCAACAGACGAATCACTCCCAACCGATGAGGTCCTGAAAACCTATTTTGAGAAGGATTTCGTGGAGAAGGTGTTTCGAATACTCAAGACTACAGAGGAGCTGGAACCAGTCAGACATAGGCTCGAACACAGGGTACGATCTTATATGTTTATTTGTGTGCTCGCATACCGTCTTTTGGCAGCGCTTCGTTTCCAGATTGTAGATGCATTTGGGAAAGAAAAGTCGTGTGAGCGTACCTTTGATCTTCTACGGGAACTTGCTCGTGTTGAGCGAATAGATGTTAAATTTGGTAGGGAAGTGAAAACCCTGTATCTTAATGTGTCAAACTCTACCCGGGGTATGTTAAAGAAGATTGGTATGAAAGATCTTTTGAAGGAGGAGATACGATTGGAAGTGTAGGTGGCACATTGTCGCTATTCAGGTCAATAATGATGTGAATTTATAGTTAATGTCATAATAAATTGGACAAAGCTGGTTGGAATTTTTTCAACCACCCCTGCATAAATGATGGTTTCTTGGCGAGATAATGGAATGTGGTTCGTATTGTTTCCTTGAAACTCCATTCGGATTTGATGAAGGTTTGAGATATTTTTCTTCTGATGCTTTTCCAAATCTGCTCTATAGGATTCAGGTCTGGAGAATAAGTTGGTAGGAAAACCAGTGTTATGCCAAGCGATTTTGCAAATGACCTTGTTCTTTGTGCGATATGAGCGCGTGCATTATCAATGATGAGCAGGATATGTTTTTTAGGGTTTTTCTCACGGATAATGCGAAGGAATGTACACACGTATTTTGCAGTTGAACGCTCCATGAATTCAACAACTTCCTTCCCGTTAATGGGATGGAATCCGAATGTGTTGGCTCTGTACTTGGTTGTGTTTTTGGTGATTTTGGGTTTTTCAAACGACCAGAATCGCTGTTTGTTATCTGTTGTCTGAGGTGCGGCTTGATCCAGAAACCCAATGATACAGTCATCCGGAACTTCCGCCGCCGCTTTTTTCAGAGCATCTTCCAACAGTTCCCGCGCATTTTCGGATCTGCGGTAATCGTGTGGATACGGCTTTGCATAATGCATTTTGAATCTCCGCAATATACGGGAAACCTGCCTCTCGCTGTAAGTGACACCGAATTCTTTTTTGATTAGCGCCCGCACCTCAGAAGTCATCCAAGCATCCTTAGATCCGAGTTTCTCTTTTAACTGCTCCTTCTGTTCTTTTGTCAATTTCGATCGTCTGCCTCCACCGAAACGTGGAACAATGCCTTCGTAACCGTATGCATTCCATCTGTTTAGCCAGTTATAACCAGTCTGATTCGATATACACACACTATCACAAGCCTTTTCAACACTATCCCCCAGATACAAGTGGCGAATAAATAGAAGGCGTTGAAAAATGTGCTTGTTTTTCTCGTTTTGGATAAGATTTTGTAGTTCATCCAACGAAATATGTTTGATTACCTTCTTTTTAGTGTCCATGTTATTTATTAAGTATTATCCAAATAGTTATGTCGTGTACTATAATTTAGATCTGGTTGAAAATTAAATAAATCAATGGGCTCAAACCCCTAACCTTATTTAATTTGATTATTATTATTTGCTTGTAAAAATATAATCAAGAACACCATGCAAAGATATGAAATTCAAATACCGGAATCGGTATTAAAATGGCTCAAAAAACATTTTAATAAGACGCAGATAAGAAACTGGTATAAGAAGGTGAAGAAACTTGAAGAACATCCCGGGGTTTACGGCAAACCTTTGAGAAGACCTGCTGCGGGATTATGGGAATTTAGGTTTGATAGGAGATGGAGAACATTTATGAAATAGATTATCAGAATAGAGCGGTGAAAATAAAGGTAATTGAACACAAGGATCTGCAGTCAAAAACTAAATAACTCCCAACTCTTTCATTGCATCATCCAGATTTTTTACTCTTCCCCCCTTATAATCCTTTTCACTCTATTTAAATCTTTTCTGCAACTCGGGATTGCTTAAGAACTCTATTGTTCGGATCAAACTTTCATATTCATCCTCCGAGATAGTTACATATATCGTAGAGTGTTCCGATCCCTTAACCACTTCAAACGATTCAGGTTGCTTAATTAAATATTCCATTGTCTATTATTATGCTTTTTAAAAATAAAAAGTTTTTTTGCATTATTATATCATTTATATTTCTCAATAAGTTCTCCAATTTGTTGCTTAAATTTTTCGTTATTCATAATGTTAGTTTTGATAATCCGATTACTCTTCTTATATTTGCCCCTCTCTTGGTATCCTCTTCTATTTTTTTCATTAAATTTATTATTTCACTCTCCTTGCTAAAAAAGCAGAATCATCACCTAAATGGATTCTGATTTCACCCTCCAACAAATCACCCTCTTTTAATTTAACCCACCCGCTGCCGCAAGCAGGGTCGCATTCATCGTTTCCATCCCAGGTAAATTCAAATCTTTTTTCATCTGCATAATCAACAACTTTTCCGTCTATACCTCCTGAAACCAAACCAAACTGAAAATCTCCAAGACCGTTTGGTTTTATCCGGATATATGCCCGAACATCCATATCAGAATAATCCATATCCCACATTTCCATTTCATAAATATGCCATGTTCCTGTAAAGTCCATATCTCTACCAATCTTTTTTACCTTTCTCATACCCTAAGTCCTTCAGCAGTTTTCTCACCCCCCCTTGCTGTTCTTCGCTTGCCCCAACTTCAATTCCCCGCTTCTGAGCCATTTGGATTATCTCATATACGCTCTTATCCAACAACTCTGCTGCCCTGCTTAGGGAAATCCTTCCTTCTTTATACATTTTTATTTAGTTAACTATCAAAACCTTTTGCGTTCTGAGATCCCTGTTATTCACAGCGATCAATTTAGCATCCGAGTTTAACGCATGGTCCAGATCCTCTTTGCCGTAAACCTCCACCAGCGCTTCCATCCCGAGTTTACGGGCTAATCTGGCAAAATCAACGGTTTTATCCTTCAGAATTGTTGAGATAAGCAGAACGGCGTCCGCCCCGTGAGCACAGGATTCATGGACCTGGAATTCGTCAATTATAAAATCCTTTCTCAAAACAGGCAGATTTATTCTTTCCTTAACCCTCGCTAAATCATCAACCCTGCCGCCGAAATTTTTATCCGTTAGAATTGAAACCCCGCACGCCCCTCCCTTTTCAATCTGCAGGGCGGCATCGCAGACATCCGTTTCATTGATAACCCCAAGCGACGGACTTTTTCGTTTCGCTTCCCCGATAATCGCTCTTCTCCCTTCCTTTTTAGCCCCTTTTATGCTCTCGATTAAACTTTTTCTTTCAAATTCCGTTTGAGGATGACGCTTCATGTCATACACATTCAAAGCCGCTTTCCGATTTCGAATTTCTTTTATCTTCCCTGAGATAATGTTATCCCAAAAAATTCATTGTTTTTATATGTATTATTAAAAAAATTAAAGCATATCCCTGAAAAATTTCGGTATTAAGAGCGAGAATTTTCCAACAAATTTCGGGTTTTTAGAAAGCTCTGCCAGTAATTCTGAAGCGATGTCCATGTCCCCCTTTCTTTCAATAATATCCTTATGCTCGTTCAATAAAGATATAAGTTCATCAAGCGCTCTATCTGAAATTTTGTTTAAGAACCTGCGGATCTGTAAATGAAGCCATAGTTCTCTGCCGATTTCACATCTCCATTTTTTCTCATAATCTGTGCGGCAGGAAAATTTCGCAGCGATCCCGCCCATAACAACCCCGCCGCCGGTTGTTGCCTTAACCTGGGCGGCAGCATCCCCCACCATGATAATTTTTCCATTCGCATGGGAGGTTTTGATTTTTGGGCTGTAAATGGGTATCTTCCCATAGGTCTTGTTTAAAATTTCATCCCCATGCATTCTGCCCTTTAATTTCTTAATGAAATTTTCCAGGTAAGGAGTCGGATTTCGCCGGGACGCTGACCCGATCCTTGCAAGGTTATCATCCAGCGGGATGACCCATGCAAAAAAATCCGGCGTTTCCCCAAGATATAATTCAACGAAATCGGGGTCGCAGGAAATTTTCATTTCATACTGCGCACCCGACAGGAATTTTGGTGCGGGCAGATCCAATTTTCTGTGCAGTTGGTAATTGGCTCCAGTGGCTAAGATCACCTTTTTCATATCCTTAAAATTAATATCCCTGACGCGTTCATTCACAACCCCGCAGCCCGCATCCCGGGCCGTATTCAGCAGATGCTCGTCAAACGCTCTTCTATCCACCACAAATGCTTTGGTTTCCCCTGCATCCACCTCGAGCAGATTTCCGGACGGAGAATAGATTTTTGCTCCCCTGACTTTATTCTGCACGAAATCTCTGCCTGCTACCCCGATGCGATTTAAACCGGATTTGCTTATCAGGCCGGCACACCTGACCGGCTGGGTGTCTGCATAGTGTTCTTCAAATATCGTCACATCATCCTTCTTAACTGCCTCAAGTGCCGCTATACTTCCCACGGGCCCGCCGCCAATGACCGCTATCATTTTGAATTTTGATCTGCCGTATCTGTAATATATCTGTCTAAGGTCCCCCACATGGATTCCCCGGCTCTGCCCGCATCTGCCCTGTCGAATCCGTGTCTGGTTTTGTATCCGAGCAGCATCTGCCCCCATGTCATATCCTCATCCTTCCTGGTTTTTACGGTATACCAGATGAATGCGGCAGCAACAGCAAAGATGACAATAAACTCTATGGGGATCGCATCATGTACCAGTATTATTGCTCCAAAAAGCCCCATTAACGCGGAAGTAATCTGGGACCATTTATCTTTTTTCTTATCTTTTTTCTTGCCCATCTCATCCCTAGACATTTTTCATTTTTATGCAAACAATACGGATTGTGCCGTCGAGCGAAGCGAAGACGGTATGCGTCAGACATAAATGTCTGACGCGTGTAAGACACAACTTTTATTAAAAGTTTTTTAGAAATCCTAACTTATATCGACCTCTCCACCCAGTGCCTGGCCGGGAAGCCCTTTGTTGAATTTAACCAGAACCGCACCTTTTCTGCCGTGGGCTTTCCTTATCTTCCCGACTATATGCTTCCCGCTCGGAGTGGTCCAATAGACCTTCTTCCCAACCAACTTGGAGGCGTCCTCTTTATTTTCGCACCCTTCCGGCATAATAACCATTTGATTGCTGTACTGGGTGTTCACACCGCCCCTGTAATTCACTATTCTTCCTATCATTTTTTATTGTATTAATAAAAAGTCCTTGAGACGAATGTCTCAAATGGATTTTATTTTCTTGATATAAAATAATAAGAGCTAATAAATAAAAAATGTCTGAAACAGCAGATAAGGAAGTTAAGCGGCTTTATCGCCCAAAGAGAGATAGAATGCTCGGGGGTGTCTGCGGGGGCATTGCGGAATATTTCGTTTTAGATCCCACGCTGGTAAGGGTCGGCTGGGTGATATTCACATTAATGGGCGGTTCGGGCATATTGGCATATATAATTTGCTGGGTAATCATTCCAAACAACCCGGACCAGTAAAATACAATAAAAGCTACCTGATATAACTCCCCGTGAATTTATTATCTTCTTTTTTCCCTGCAGGCTGAGGGGGAATTATCGGGGGGAGTGGAGCAGGCAGTTTAACATCCCTTGATAATACCGTTGCTTCGATCATGCAATTAGAGATCATTATATGGTTGATCTTCTGCATCATAGCATCAGGCATCTTCTTCCTTCCGGATTTTTCCCATTCCCCCACAGCGTGCTTATCCTCTTCGTTGAGATTCAGCATAGACATCTCGCCTTCGAGGCGAATAACCCCGATATTGGGCTCAAAGTTAGCCGTGAATACAAAACTCACCTCGAATTTGTCGTCTTTCTTTGACATATTTGTAATGGTAGCATTGTTTCTTATCTCCACATTTCCTTCCGGAAAATAATTCCGCCTTGCTTCAACAGCTTTATAATTTATATTTATTTCCATTTTTTCATTCCAGATTAAAGTTCTTTTTCACGATCTGTTCAATGTCTTTTGGAGGATATCCTAACCTGATCAATCTTGTATTTCCTCTGAACCCCTTTCCACTGATTTTCATGGTTATCAACCCAAGCATTTCCAGCTCATTCAGGTATGTCTCAAACGACCTCATTGTGCGTGGATGCCTGTTAAGTTCCTCACATTGTCTCTCATACTCTGAGAAAACATCACCGGAGGTTAGAATGCCGTTTGAAAGAGTTTCATAACCACAGTTTCCCCGCCTGATTTTATTGAGCAGTCCGTACATGCCCCCCCGCATCACGAGTTTGGCAATAGAATATAACACAATTTGCTGTTGTTCGGGCAGGGTGGAAATCGCGTCATAGATTATGTCCTCTTCAACCTTCTTTTTTGCTTTTTCAACATGGTCGTCCAAAACTTTTACATCCCCCCCGTTTTTTGCGATTTCACCGGATTTCTGCAGGAGTTTCAAAGCATATCGAGCATCTCCATCCTGGGCGGCTATAGCCGATATTAGTGCGATCGCCGATTCATCTATGCTGTCTTTTTTAAATCCCTCCAGATCATATATTCTTTGCTTTAGAATTGTACCTAACTGGATTGCATTATAGGGCTCAAACACCATTTCTTCCTCGCACAGTGTGCTCTTGGTTCTCGGACCCAGTTTTTTCACCACCCTTATATCGTTTGACATGCAAACAACGCTTATGCTGCCTGCAGACAGTTCATCGTTTATTCTCGTGAGACCGTAGATCAGATCATCGAAGCCCCCTCCTTTCTTTATCTGATCTATCTCGTCCAGGATTAAGATCAGATTAATGGAATTGGATTCGACAACCTTCTTTACCCTTTCATACAGATCAACCGATGTCATTCCCATCAGCCCCTTGCCCCCCCTGTCTGCCAGGGGGTTATCGGTCAGAGAACCGTCATTTAAATTCCCGGATTCAGCGGTTTTAAGCAAAACCTGATACTTGCTGTTAAGCACTTTACAATTCATATAAATATTTCTAATAACCGCGTTCGCGGGATTTTTTTCAGGGTTTGAGACAAACCCCTCCAGCTTTCTTTTGACAAGTCTGACGACACAGGTCTTCCCGGTACCGGTCTTGCCGTAAATGAATATATTATTCGGCTTTTCATTCCTGACAACCGGCGCCAAAATCCGACTTATGTCTTTGATCTCAGCATCCCTGTGCGGCAATTCTTCGGGGACGTAATGGGGGGAAAGAACATCCAGATTTTTAAATATCGGGCGGGCTTTTAATTCCTCTTCAAATATATCCTCAATATCCCCAACCATCTTATTTTTATTTTTATATTTATTAATATTAAAAAAATAAAAAATAGATAAAAGAAAATGGGTATAATTGATGCTATAAGGGACGCTCTAAGCACAAAGGAGAAAAGGGAGGAGTTGGAAAAATTGGATTTGGAGGATATTATCGATAACCCTCAATACGGAAGGATTTCGGAAGAGGATCTGACCTATGTCCAGCCGGTGGATTTGAATGCGGAGGCAGATATAGTTAATGCTCTTACAGAACTAAAAAGGGGCAATCTGGTTGTTCTTAACATAAAGCCCGTGATGAGCAATAAGGCTCTCAGGAATGCCGCTGTGCAAAAGTTAAGGGACGAGTGCGTGGATAAACTTGGCGGGGATATAAGTATGATTTCCCATGAGAAGATATTGGTGGTGCCGAAGGGTATGAGGATTGTCGCAAGAGGCGGATGAATTTTTATTTTTTAATTTTCCCCCCGGATGCACAACCCCACGTTCCCTCGATTTCCCCCCGGAAGGAGTTAGTTCTCCATCCTTTTCCACTTTCTTTATGATTTTCTCTACATGTATAACAGTTCTGTTATATAACATTTTTGTTATACATGAAATCTACCTCATTAATTTTATCCTGAATTGGAGAAGAGGCTAATTTTAATCTCGAATGTGCAATAAATTCAAAGGATTTTATTTAATGTCACCAATCAATTAATAGAGTGTGCAAACGACTTGAATAAAAATGAAGCTTAAAATCCCATTTAAAGTATCAGTAATTTTATGTTTGACATTTATGTTTGCAGGTTTTGTAGATGGTTATGAAATTGAAAAAACCTATTCAGAAAACCATACAGTTAACAGCATTTTTGGGATCCATACACTTACAAAAAATGGCAGTTTAGAATCCAGTATATGCATGAATTTTCAGTTAGTTGATACTGATTCTGACAAACGACCCCAGAAAGAAATAGATTTTATCCCGTGGGATAGGCCCGAAAATATACCCGAACCCTCTGTTTTAATTTGTGAGTGTAGTAGTGGGGGATGTTGTAGCATCATAGATAATCATTTGAATTATGAATGTAAAAGAATCTATCCTTATAATTTTTCTTATAATTTTTCAAATGTGTATCGCATAACTTTTGTACCAGAAAAAACAGAAAAGGAAGCCCAATACTTCGCAATTATGATTAATTACACATTACCTGATTTTACTATTAAACAAGGTGATTATAATGTAGTTCGACTAAGTTTAAAAAATCATTTAAAATATTTGGACACGAAGGGAAAACCCATTCAGAACATAATTGTTCTTCCATCCCAAGATGATATTCCTCGTTTTTTACCAGATGCAGGAGACATTAGAATAGTAAAATATCGTGATGAAAATGGAAACAATCTAAATAGATGGGCTTTCGTTTTTGATGGCTCGGGGGATAAAATAATCTGGTATTGGAATGAGAAAAAGATAAAAGAAAGGGAGATTATCAATAATCTTACATATCTTGGTATGGGTTTTTTGCTTTCTTTACTTGCCGGGACTATTGTATATCTATCTTTAGGAAGAAACCCAAAAGATTTTTTTCGCATAAACACTCCTGAAATAACAAAAAAGCAAATATTTGATACTACAACAAAAAAATTTAAATCTGAACCAGTCATTGGAAGTATTACAGGTAAAACATATCATAAAATAAACTGCAAGTGGGTTAATAACATTGCAAAAGAAAATAAAAGACAATTCGAAAATAAAGATGTAGCAGAAAAAGAAGGATATAAACCCTGTAGAAACTGCAATCCTGATGATTAGTTCTTTAATTTAAGCATAACCTTCCCTCAATTTCTCCCTGACCGGAGTCAAGATTTTTATCAAATCTTGCGCAGCTCCCAACTTTAGATCCATTGGATGCGGTTTTTATTCGGTGCTGCTCCTGACAAAACACGTCTCTTTGTCAATATTCTTGAAACGGATTTCAAAAATGTCAAATATGCTCCGTCTTCCAATCAGATTTGGCACACGATCTGCGGGATTTTTACAAAATGCGGCATCTGCTTTCAGAAT
>JGI24422J19971_10002790_pt1 | contig 10895 bp, 7 predicted proteins | sample DeeMarSWOR152_54_FD_19971 | JGI IMG/M metagenome (IMG submission 19971)
AGTCTCCTATGAGCCACTCCCAGAAGAATGGCTGCTCATTGGTGGAAGAGGGCTGATTGCAAAAATAATGAACAAGGAGGTGCAGCCCTGTGTTGATCCTCTCGGCCCTGAAAATAAACTGATTTTTGCGGCAGGGCCCCTTGCTGCAACACTGGCCCCTCAACTCGGAAGGTTATCAATCGGTGCAAAGAGCCCCTCAACTCGGAAGGTTATCAATCGGTGCAAAGAGCCCGCTCACCCTTGGGATAAAAGAGTCCAATGCCGGAGGCCCTGCGGCACAAAAGCTTGACAGGCTCGGTATACGTGGGATAATCGTGGAGGGATGTCCCCAGGAAGGGCATCTTTTTCTACTCAAGATTTCAAAAGATACTACAGAACTACTACCAGCAGATATTTATAATGGAAGAAAAGTCTTCGGGCTTGTGGAAGAGCTCCACGCGCGATTCGGAGAGCCTCCTGTGGTTATCTGTACCGGGATTGCCGGTGAAAGGATGTATAAGGGCGCATCCATCTCTCTCACCGATATGCTGGGAGATCCGTCCAGGAATGCCGGAAGGGGCGGCCTTGGCGCCGTGATGGGTTCAAAGGGACTCAAGGCAATCATCATTGATGATTCAGGTGTGAAAAACGTCAACATTTCGGACAGGGGGAAGTTCAAGTCCACGGTCCGCTCCTGGGTTGACATGATACACAGAGACGTGACCTGCGGCCTCTTTGCAGCCGAGGGTACACCCTTTACCATCGCATCCAACAGCTATCAGGGCACCATGCCGGGAAATAACTACAGAACAGGAAGGCCCGAAGGATTCAGACAGGTCACCGGCGAAGTGACCAGGAGAAAGGTCTGGGAGCGGCACGGAAGAATGCACGCCTGCATGCCGGGCTGTGTGGTGCAGTGCTCAATCATTTATTACGATGGGGCTGGCAACAAAACCTCTGCCTACGAGTACGAGGCAGTTGCGATGATAGGCACAAACCTCGGTATTGCTGATACCGATGCGATCGCACGGTTCAAATACATCTGCGACGATCTGGGCGTTGATTTTATCGAGCTCGGAAGCGCCCTCGGTGTAGCGGCGGAAGCTGGAAAGCTCAAGATGGGAGATGCCGAATCGGTGCTGGAGCTCCTCAGAGAAATAGAAGAGGGCACGGAGCTGGGCTATATACTGGGAAACGGTGTGGTTAGGGCCGCAAAGGCATTTCACATAAAGAGGATACCCGCTTACATGGGTCAGGCACTCCCCGCCCATGACCCAAGAGCAGTCAAGGCCATCGGTGTGACCTATGCAACCTCCCCAATGGGCGCGGACCACACTGCTGGGCTCTGCTACAAAGATCCACTTTCCAGCGTCGGGCAGGTAAGAAACTCGCTCAGGTTTCAGCTCCAGGCTGCCGCATGCGACACCTTTGGCTACTGCCTCAACTCTGTACCCGGCAGGCAGGCTTCGATCTACTCATTCGTGGCCGATCTTTTAAGTGCCCGTTTCGGCTTGGAGGTGACGCCGGATGATGCCCTTGAAATGGCAAAGCAGACTTTAAGAGACGAGCTTGCGTTCAACAAGGGGGCGGAGTTCAGCACTGTTCACGATTCTTTTCCTGAATTCATAAGAAAGGAGGCACTTCCGCCGACTAACAGCGTGTTCGATGTTGACGAGAAAGAGATTGCAGGAATCTGGGACCTGATGGAGTCCTACAAAGAGCCGACAAAGGCCTGGGAGGTCCGCTTTCCGAAACTCCCTTCTATACTCTTTGGAGCAGGTGTGCTTATGCACCTGGGAAGGAGAGCCAGGGGACTTGGCCTGAAGAAAGTCATGCTGATTGCAGACCCCGTTATGGCCCAACTCGGGCGCACCAACGAGGTAGTTACACTGCTGAAGAAAAGCGGAGTTGAGGCTGCCGTGTACACCGGCGTTGAGCCCGACCCACCTATCGAGTCGATTGACAGGGCAGCCCTGTTTTATACAGAGCATGGTTGCGACGGCCTCATAGCCCTTGGTGGTGGGAGCTCTATGGACACCTCAAAGGCAACTGCTGTTCAGGTATCGCAGCCCGGCCATCTGACCGAATACGAGAACATGGTGGGTGGAAAGGCCAAAATCAAGCCGTCGGTGCCTACAGTCATCTGTATTCCCACTACATCCGGGACGGGGAGCGAAACAAATCAGTATGCCATAATCACAGACAATGAGAGAGACGTCAAATTTACACTCATGAGCGATTACATGGTGCCGAAGCTCGCAGTAATCGATCCTCTGGTCTGTAAGACCATGCCAGCGGCGCTCACAGCAGAAACAGGGTTAGATGCTCTTTCACATTGTATTGAAGGGTATGTAGGGATGAATGATGAGTATCACCCTTACTATGAGGCGCTCGCCCTCTACGGCGTAAAGCTGATCGGAAGGAGCCTTCGCAGGGCCTATAGAAATGGAGAAGACATCGATGCAAGAAAGGACATGTGCATGGCAGCCTCTTTCGGAGGGATTTCCTTTAGTAAAGGGCTTGCCCTGGGTCATGCGATAAGCCACGTGCTCGGAGCCTTTCATCACATCTCCCACGGTAAGGGCTGCGCGCTTGGCCTTCTCTGCCACGTGCGGGTAAATGCCAGAGCATGCGAGGAGCAGTTTAAAGACTTGAGCTGGGCGCTCGACAGCTCTGGTGACCTGGAGGCAACCCTCGTAAAGCTCTATAAAGAACTGCATATACCTGTAAGATTTCGGGATATCGGCATCTTGGAAGAAGACCTTCCACGAATCGCCTTTGAGGTCTCTTTAAACACGGTGAACCTTGCTGCAAATCCAGAGCCGATGACTGAGCGTAAGATCCTTAACATTTTAAAGGAGTTTTATTGAAGCAATTTTAAACCTATTGAACACATTCACATACAAAACATAAAAAATAGAAAGGATAAGTGCCATGAAAGAAATCAATGTCATGCCATGTGTTGGCGCAGGAAAACTATTAAAACTTCCTGAAATCCCGCTCTTTCAGTACAAGCCTAAGCTCATAGACGAGCTGGACAAAGGAATCATCACAAAAGAGGTTGCCTTAAGGCTTTTCAAAGCAATGCTCCTTCAGAGGGGGTTTGAATATATTATCCGTGACCTTGACAGCAAGCGTCTTGTTCCCTATGAAGGGTACGAGTTCAGAGGATCAACGCACCTCAGTGTAGGACAGGAAGCCGCACAGACAGGTGCAATTTCTGCTTTGACGAAAAACGATTACATAGCTGTGCACCACAGGGCGCATGGGTACTGTCTCGGAAAGGGACTGTTTGCCTACTATGAAATGGACGATGAGGGTCTGAAGGAAGTATTGAGCCCGGCGGGTCAAAATCAGTTTTCTGTTGATAAGTACGACGACATCCTCGAGGCAGCAATAGACTACCATCTCTACCGCATGATGGCAGAGGTGCTCGGAAAAGAAGCTGGCTACTGCAAAGGAAGAGGCGGCGGCATGCACATTGCAGATTTCTCTGTCGGGCACCTGGGTGCGAACGCCATCGTTGGTGGCGGTGCTCCGATTGCCACTGGAGCTGCTATTGCCATCCAAAATTTGAAGGAGCCCAGGGTTGTGCTGGCTGCCTTAGGAGACGGAGCCATGAATAATGGTGTGGCCATGGAGTCGCTGAACTTTGCGACCATGGCCCAGTTTGAACACGGACATCCGATCATTTTCTTCGTTGAAAATAACCAGTACGGCATGACAGGACAGCAGAAGGGCGAGGTAACGGACATTGAATATCTGTCACAGAGAGGTGCCGGGTACAATGCGGAGGCAATGCATGCTCAGACCATATGCGGGATGAACATACTGTCGGTGCGGGATGCAGTGAAACGGGCGCGGGAGCTGTGCCTCAGAGGGGAAGGTCCTGTGCTCATCGAGGCAAATACCTACAGGTTCTGGGGGCATAACTTCAAAGACAAGGGAACGGCCTACAGGACCGATACGGAGACCGAGGCGTGGAGGAAGCACGACCCGGTAGAATGGTTCAGGGCTGAGCTGATAGAGAACGATCTCCTCACCGAGAGAGAGGCGGACGAGCAGTGGGATGGGGTTCTTAAGAAATTACGGGAATTAACCATTCTTGCAGCAAACAGCAGGTGGCCCGAGGTGACGGAAATCGAGAAGTACCTGTACGCTGATACTAACACCAATGATATTGGCAACAAGTATAAAACTGTACACCTCCTTAAGAAACCGCGGAGGATCCCGAGGGACAGCGAGGGCAAGATACTCGCACGGCATGCAGTCACTGAGGCACTCATTGAAGAGATGCTTCGAGACCGACGTGTGGTCTTATGGGGTGAAGACATTGCCGAGCATGGCGGTGCATACAACGCTACTTTGGGTATCTTCGATGCCTTCGGCAGGAACAGGATATTCAATACACCAATTTCTGAGGCTACGATCGTTGGCACAGGTGTTGGGGCGGCAATGGCTGGACTGAGACCTGTCGTAGAGATCATGTACATAGACTTCATCCTCATGGCCATGGACCAGGTCGGTAACCAGGCCGCAAAAACCAGATACATGTTTGGCGGCCAGTCGACAATTCCCCTCACAATACGGACGACCATCGGTGGGGGGAAGGGATATGCCGGACAGCACGCCCAGAGCCTTGAGTCGGTACTCACCCAGTTTCCGGGTTTAAAGGTCGCAGCCCCTTCAAACGCCTACGACCTGAAGGGTATTCTGAAAACGGCGATCAGGGATGATAACCCTGTCTGCGTCATCGAGCACCAGTGGGTCTATCTCGAAAAGGCCGTGGTTCCTGAAGGTGATGACTACACCATTCCCTTAGGACAAGCAAATATCGTAAGAGAAGGAAAAGATTTGAGCGTTGTGGCCTACTCAAACATGGTGGGCCGGAGCATCGAGGCGGCTGAGATACTGGAGAAAGAAGATGGGGTAAAGATAGAGATTGTTGATCCCAGGACCCTAGTGCCACTGGATGTACGCACGATTTCTGATTCGGTTAATCGCACGGGAAGAGCGGTAATCATCACACAGGCGCCTTATACCGGAGGATTCGCAAGCCACATATCCCACGAAATCCAGCTCAATTGTCTTAAGAGCTTGAAGAGCCCGATCAGGATTATTTCAGGGTACGATGTTCCACCGCCAATGTCGTTCCCCCTGGAGACGGAGAACATGCCGAATCCACAGAGGATCGTGCACGGGATAAGAGAAACCTTGGCTGAATAAGAAGAGATACGAACTGTAGAAATCAGTGATCTTTTTGAATTTATGCGAGCGATTACCCGCGGGATAAGAGAAACCTTGGCCGAATAAATTAAATGGGTTCTTTTATTCCATAGGGCAGGTATATGGCCCTGAAAAAATTTGGAGTATTTAACTGATTTTTTGAGGAAACCTTTATGACTGAAATCGAACAGGACAAACTCTTATCGAAGATTGCGAGGCTCTACTACCTGGAAGACATGAGCCAGGACAAAATTGCCGAGAAGTTCAACATCAACAGGGTGAGAGTTTCACGTTACTTGAAAAAAGCGAGGGAGAGAGATCTAGTAGAAATTAAAATAAAGGCTCCTGCTGAAAACTACCAGGCCCTTGAACGCAGCATTGAGAATACATATGGTATAAGAGAATGCATCATAGTCCCGGACCATGACAACCCCAAGGATATTTTAAGGGACATGGCTTCAGCCCTTTCAAACGTGTTTGAGAGGACATTGAAAGACGGAGATTACCTCGGTGTGAACTGGGGTCTCACGCTGAAGGGAGTTTCACAGTACTTACAGCCATCCAGAAAGATTGAAATAAAAGTTGTGCCCATGATTGGAGGAATAGGGACAATAGAGACGGGGATACATACCAACTCAATTGCAAAGAACTTCGCCGATGTATTCGGCGGAATAAGCTATGTGATCAATGCGCCCGCGATACTAGGCAATAAAAGGGCAAAACACGTTCTCATGGAAGAAAGTAACACCAGAGAGTTATTTGAACTATTCAAGCGGCTGTCCACTGCAGTCTTCAGCTTCAGTGACCTGGGACCTGAGGCATCCTATGTGAAATACGGATCGATAAGTGAAGAGGAGCTTCAGTATTTAGAAAGTCTTGGCGTTGTTGGGGACATAAACCTCGATTTTGTAAATGTCCATGGGGAACACGTGCCAAACAGCATCTCTGAACGTGTCATCGCCCTGTCGGTTTCAGAGATAAAGAGAATACACAACATTATTGGAATCGCTTACGGGAAGAGAAAAGGGGAGATCACCAGGGCTGTCCTTCGGGGCGGAATCCTTGATGTTCTCATAATAGATAAAAACCTTGCAGATTGTGTTACAGAAGGAAATTAATCTGTAAGTGAATTATATCCTGTTTCAATTTCAAGGTGGATACATAAGGCCCTCTCTACCAGTATCATTTTTTCATCTGGAAGCATATTTACTAATTTAATACATCTCATTTTATCTATGGTTCTAATTTGATTGCATTTAATCTTGGAATCTTTTGGTAGATGCGATTCTTCTTTAGTAATTAGGGTTTCAAAGGGATAAGTTTTTTCAGTTTTTGAGGTAATTGGTAGGACAGTAACTGTTCCTGAATATTCATTATTTTGATCGTTTGATATTATCAATGCTGGCCTTGTTTTCCCTATTTCATGTCCAATTACTGGTTCAAGTGAAACAAGCCAAATCTCTCCTCTTTTTGGAAAATCAATTGGAGACATTATTTCCAGCCTTCAAGAGTAATATTTCCCCATTCTTCATTTATTTTTCTATCTTCTTCCTTTGCAGCTGCGTATCCTTCAGTAAGAAGTTCTCTCATTTTCTTTTTTTTCTCCCTCTTGAGCTTTTCCCTAAGTGCTTCTGCGATAAACTTGCTTTTATTTGATATATGATTCAGCTGATTTATTAGGTCCTCAGGAAGAGTAATATTCAATCTTTTCATTTTTCTGAACTCCTGTATATAAAATACACTATAAATTCTGTATAATCAATACATATTATTTTACATTATAAAATTACTTACACAGGAGTAATCCGGAGAAGAACATTCGATCTGTAAAGGCCATTTTTTTGAAATATCACTTACAGGTCAAACACTCGGGAAAGAACATGGAATCCGCAAAAACCTTCTGAAAATCGTTTCTTACCGCAAGCTCTATGTACTCCGTGTTCCGTGAAATATCACAGGCCTCTTTTCTGAGCTCCTTTGCGAGCAGGACCATCTTTGCCCCGGTTCCTGCGGCATTTCCGATGAACCTTATCTTTTCTGTGGGAATATCGGGTAGGAGACCAATCCATTTCGCCTGCTGCCGTCTGATGTAGTTACCGAAGGCGCCTGCAAGGAGCACTTCCTCAATGTCGTCATCCGTAATGTCAAGAACCCTCTTCAACAGCTGATAGCCAGCGTAGATTGCCCCTTTGGCGAGTTGGGCCTCCCGCACATCCTTCTGAGTCAGGAGTATGTTCTCACCTGTCTGAGATTCCCCTGCCGGCACGAGAATAAAGCTGGTCCCGTAGCGCTCGTGCTGGATTACCCTGTTGCGGACAAAATCCGGGACAATATCAGGAAACTCCTCATTTTTGAGCATTTTCCCGTTTTTGTTGATCACGCCCACCTTGATGAGCTCTGCGATCGCATCAATGAGGCCTGTGCCGCAGATCCCGATAGCCTTGGCATTTCCAATGGTGTTCACCTCAATGCCATTTTTATATATAAGCACTTTTTCAATGGCTCCATCGCTCGCTCGCATGCCGAAAATGATTCGGGCGCCCTCGAAGGCAGGACCTGCAGCGGTGGAGCAGGCCACAAGCCTCTTTCTGTTACCCATCACGAGCTCGCCGTTTGTCCCGATGTCAATTGCAAAGCGCAGGCGTTCACTCTTGTGCATCTCCGATGCGAGAATCACGGCCACGGTATCCCCTCCAACAAACCCTGCGATGTTGGGCATTGAGTATACCTTTCCGTAGCGGTTGATATGTACTCCCAGCTCACGAGCACGGGCATCGATGTTGGACCTGAGTACACCCACATAGGGATAGATGGCGAGATACTTGGGGTTGAGTCTGAGAAAGAGATGGTTCATCGTAGTATTTCCCGTGGTAGTCACCTCGTATATGAACTTTCGCTCAATGCCTGCGAGATCAGCGAGTTCATTGACGATATCATTTATACAGGAGATAATCCGCTCATTCAGATCGTCGAGGCCATCTGGGTTTGTATTAGCGTGGTTGATCCTGGATATCACGTCATCGCCGAAGCTGATCTGGGGGTTTGTCCTCGAGGATACTGCAAGCTGTTTTCCTGTTTTTAGGTCCATGAGGTACCCGACAACAGTGGTTGTCCCTATATCGAAGGCGACACCGTAATTTTTGTCCGACTTGTCTCCTGTTTCGATACCTATGATTTCGTCCTCATTGAGGACGACTGTGGTGCTGTAGTTTCCTTTTCGCAGTTTGTTGGGAAGCCTTCTCAGCACGTCCACTGAAATCCTCGGAGAGGTCACTACTCCCTTCAGTGTATCAAGGATTCTATCGAGGTCGGAACGCTGATCCTCGAGGGTCGGCTCGTCTACTTTAATATAGCGCTTTTGCACGTTTGGTGAGAGCTTGAGCTCTCTTTCGACCCCTTCAGTGAGTATTTTCTGGTCAAAGAGCCTGCTGGAAAGGGGAATCTCCACCACCATGTCGCTCTTGATACGGGTTCTGCAGGAGAGCAGGGTTCCCTTTTTCATCTCCTTTTCTGAGAGAAATTGCTCAGAGCCCTTCTGCTCGTATTTTCCCTTTATTATGTTTACCTTGCAGTGGCCGCACACACCGACACCGCCACAGTCGGCCTTAACGATGATCCCTGCTTCACCCGTTGCCTCGTATATTGTTGTGCCGTCAAGGACATACACGCTTTTTCCTTCAGGCTGGAACATGACCTTGTGCCTCTTGTCAGACATTTTTTCCCTCTTATTTAAAAAGGAGATTTCCTGATGTATGAAATCAGCAGGAGTGGCCCTATGGGTACTCCCTATTGTATATCAAGCAGCTCGTCAAGAAGCGCTGCTTCCGCCTCTGCGGTCCAGTTTCCGTTCTCAGAAAGAAGGGCACTCACTTTCGGATACTTATCCATCAGCTTCTTAAGTGATAGCAGGTCGAGGTGTTTTATGTGGGGGTACACAATGATCTTCCCGGGAAAGCTGCCGGTGCGAACCGCATCAATGCCGTTCCACACATCGTTCATTCCTGAAACGCCGGCAACGGCACTGTTTGTATCGAGCTCCCTGCGCTCCACCTTCCTGAGGGTGTATTCCATGTCGTCTAGTGATGAACCGCTGGAGCCAATGTACCGCACTGACTTTGTAACCACGTCCTTTATATCGAGGTTTACGATCGTACCCTTCGAGACACCTGCAAAGATATTAAACACCGAGCGATCCCCCAGATAGGAGGCCGCATCCTCGATTACTGCCGGTATTGCTGCAAGGCACACCACGTAGTCGAAGAGCTTATTCTGATTGATACTCAACACCTCGTTCCTGAACTCTTTCGGGGAGTTAAAATTAGTGGGATTGAGCACGTGATACTCCACCCCTTTCTTTTTTGCCAGTGCAGTAAACTTCTCCTTAAGAGTCTCGAGCCTGTCATCTGCGATGTCTGTCACAATCACACATTTCGGTGGAGTTTTCTCTTCGAGTATGAGCTGAACGTGCATCTGGCCCATTGGACCGCCTGCACCGAAGAGGATGACAGATTCCCCCCTTATCCTGTAGTCTCTGTTTGCAGTGTATGGTGCACTCGCGTCTGATCCGGTGCTACCAACAAAGCAGATCCTGTCATAGTGGATTTTGCCTGCATCGATTTTCGTTACCTGAGGTGCTTCTGTAGACGCCATGTAGTTGAGAATGCCGTAGGCATACATACTGTCGCCCGCTGCTTCCAGAATCTGTGCATCTACATCACCCAGGACTATGATATCGTCGAATCCTTTACCGCCGGTATGCTGATCAGTCAAATCTGCGATCAATGATTTTGAGATCTCACCATCTGCGATTACAGTATTTAAATCTGAACCGGATATACAATTCTTTATTTGTTCCTTCAGGGCATCTCTGATTCCAGCAAAAACAATCAGTTTCGGGGTCCTCCCCTTGAATAGATTTGTAAAATCCCACTGCTTTTCCGAGAGTTTCGACCCGATGATAAGAAGATTTCCTCCGTCCTTTATGCCGTCCCTGTGCTCGATCCTGTAGGCTGCAACAACGCACGCCCAGGGTTCCACAAGGGCAACCTCACTGTAGCTGCTATCTTTCCTTTGAATAGGAATGAGATAGCTTCCGGCATCACCATCGAGGATCTCTTTTCCGATGATTCCATACTGGGTAAGCCCCCCGGGGAGCACATAGCCGTAGGAAGTTGACTTTCCTTTATAGTATGCATCTGCCTGGATTATGTACCGCTCGCCTGGCTTATAGTCCTTCCGGCGGTTCTTGCCAACCTTGAGAACTGTGATAGAAACCTCATGACCGGGGATGACGGGATCATTTTTCAAGTCTCTTCCCTGAATACGGGGATGATTGCTTCCGAATTTGATGATCTTTGTATCTGAGAAGCAGAGCCCAACTGCATCGTTGCGCACGAGCAGCTCGTCGTCCTTTGGCTCAGGAATCGGTATTTCGGTGTTCTGCTTGCTGTTGCCGAAGTTCTCCATGCCCTGTCCATAGATCCTCCAGGCAAGCGATTTTTGCGGTATTTTATGATCGATGCGCTGGTACTTTTCAAATTTGCCCATAACCCGCTCCTGTGAGTAAAATATTGCTACAATAATAAAACAAATATAAAAATAATCAAGTCCTTTGGAGCGTAGTGGTTGAAAACCAACGGGACTGGCCGGCGGTGCTGGCCAGCACCGCCGGGCTAATACTTAGAGTGAGA
>JGI24422J19971_10002791_pt1 | contig 10887 bp, 8 predicted proteins | sample DeeMarSWOR152_54_FD_19971 | JGI IMG/M metagenome (IMG submission 19971)
GGAGTTGCTGGAACAAATCTGGATTCCAGTTAAAGATTTTTTTTACGCTCTGATTCCCTTTCAATCGGACCATCATGGCATTACCAATCACTGAAAAGAATTGAAAGGGGCTACTATCAAACATATCATGCTCCTGCATATTTTCGACACTGCGAATGGTTTTCATCAAATCTATATTTTCACTCCTAACTATATAATCGTGGAAAAAGAGAGTCGACGCTATTGACTTACTCTGAGACGTCAGCTGGACCTGTATAATCTGCATATCATCAGAAAGAAGCTTATTATATCTCTCAATAAACTCTGTTTCATCGATCGTTTTATTTAAATATACTTCTCCAATTTCACAATCTGATTCAACCCCTAATGGCAGGGGAAACGGTAGAATAAATCGTGGTTTGGGATTAAATCCTCTGGAATAATTAAATGGCACCCCAATGGTCTTTCCGACACGGACGAGCAGATTGAGGAGATCGAGATGAGATATGAATCGATAGAAGCCTCTTTTTCTGAATTGAAACATCATTTTTGTACTCTTTTGTTCAGTTTTCTGTGGATATCTTTCCTCTCTGTGAATAGATGCATAATCTGTTTTGATCTGCGATGAATAACTATCTTTTTGTTGTCTGTGTTTTACCCTTCCAGTGCATACGCCGCAATTAGCACAGTCTTTTTGAGAACAATCATCCGTAATTAATCCAGCGCTGGCTTTCCTGTATTCTTTTTCAAAAAAGTTCTTTTTAATACTGCTGGAAATAAAATACCACGGTGGAGTATCTATAGACGCATCAATATTTGTATATAAATCGCTATTAATTTTGAGTGCATTTAAACTGCTTTCCCATAGATCAAAACGGAAAACATCGTCCCATGAGCTGAATCGTTCGCCGCGATTATAAACTTCGCGTACAAGCTGGGCGATCCTACGGTCTCCTCTGGACAGAATTCCTTCAATAAAGCTCATGCGTGGATTTTGAAACTTCAACCTCACGTTTGTGTGTAAAAAGTGCCGCTTCAGACTTTGAATCATTTCTTCAGCCGTGCTTACATCAATCTGTCTCTCATATTGAAACGGTGTATGGGGCTTTGGAACAAACACCGAGACATTCACATTAAACTGTATCCTATTTGAAATTTTCAACAGCTTCAAAACCATTTCAGNTATTTTATTTTCTTCGTCCTCTGCCATCGGAAGGCCGATCATGAAGTAGAGTTTGATNAGCCTCCATCCAAGCCGAGATACNTCNTTGACGATCTCCTGTANTTGCTCTATATCAACAGGTTTATTAATTCTTCGCCTGACTAGTTCATCTGCGCTCTCGACCGCAAAAGTGAGACCACTTTTTCGCACCTCCTGAACCATTTTTAATATAGCGATATTTGTGCTGTTTACCCTAAGAGAAGGGAGTGATATAGAAACATTTTCCGATGAAAAACGGTCATTTATGCTGCGGACAAGCTGGAATAANTCCGAGTAATCACTAATGCTGAGGGANAGGAGANCAACCTCATCATACCCGGAGTGTGCAAGAGAGTCTCCAATAATGTTAATAATATTCTCTATACTCCTCTCTCTTACAGGCCTGTATATGAATCCTGCCGAACAGAACCTACAGCCCAAAGAACACCCCCTGGTTACCTCAACAGTAATTCTATCCTGAACAATTCTCATAAGGGGCATGAGTGGTTTGATAGGATAGGGTAATACATTGAGGTCCGGCTCAATCCTCTTTCTCACGACTTTATCGACTTTTGTTATCAGGTAACCCTTACTGTCCACTGTTTCATATAAAGAGGGTATGTAGGTAAAATCAAAGCTGTTTAGAGCGGATAGCTTTTGGTGTCTTGTTTTATTCTTCAATGAGAGTAACCTTTCAAGAAACTCAATTACTGCAATTTCTCCATCCCCGACCAGAAACACATCAATAAAGTCTGCAATTGGTTCAGGATTAAATACTGCAGGACCGCCTGCAATTACAAGGGGTATGGCGTCTCCTCTATCTTTTGAAAAGATGGGTATACCGCCAAGATCTAGAATACTTAAAATATTTGTATACAAAAGTTCGTATCCTATAGAAAATCCTACCACATCAAACTGGTTCAATGGAGTAAAGGTTTCCAGAGAATAAAGAGGTACTTTATTTTTTCTAAGTTTCTCTTCAAAGTCTGGCCACGGTGCAAAAACCCTTTCACAGGAGAAGTTTTTATGCTCGTTGATCGCATTGTATAGTATCCTTATTGCAAGATTGGACATACCAATCTCGTACACATCCGGGTATGAAAGGACCATTCTTAGTCCGGATGCCACTTTTTTCGGATATATGACGTTAATTTCCCGTCCAATATACCGTGCGGGTTTGTTCACATGCGGGAGAATCTCATCAACCTTTTCCGCTACCTGGGTATTCACCTGATATATCTCCTCATCTCGATATTATAGAGTATCGAGGTAGCGGCAATACAGGTGAGAATAAAAGAACCGCCATAACTCATGAAGGGGAGAGGAATGCCGGTGATTGGCATGATACCTATTGTCATGCCAACATTAATGATTATATGAAAAAGAAACATTCCAACAATTCCTGCAGCAACAAGCTGACCGTACGTATCCTTTGTATCATGTATTATCATTATCCCTCTGTACAGAAAAAGAGCATAGAGAGTGAGAAGGAAAAACGCACCCATAAATCCCCATTCTTCGGCATAAATTGAAAAAATAAAGTCGGTACTTCGTTCCGGTAAAAAGCCGAGCTGGCTCTGGGTGCCTCCCAGAAGTCCTTTTCCAAAGAGACCTCCCGCACCTACCGCAATTTTCGATTGAATGATATTATAGCCTGAGCCAAAAGGATCGATAGTTGGTCTGAGAAACACAACAAGGCGCTCCTTTTGATAGGGTTTCAACCATCTGCTGAAGAGAGCGGAAAGTAAAAGACCTGAAAAGAAAATAAGGAATATCTTCATCGATTTAGAAATAAAATCCTTCTTAAATATTTTAAAGAGTACAAAGAAAATAATTGAGAGTATTCCAAATAGGAGTGCAATTAAAAAAATTACCTTGGGATCGTCTAGCATCCCTAGGAACGCAAGGGATGTTGCATGCGTAAGTTTACTAAAGGTAGTCAATAGAGGCAGAATAGTAGCAATACCAAAAATTATTAATAGTGAGAATAGATGGATATACTTGATACCGGCAAAAAAGAGCATTATAAGGCCGATTGGTAAATACACAAGAGCAGTTCCAAAGTCTGGCTGAAGAAGAATGAGCCCAATAGGGAGAAAAATCATACCCAGGGCTAAAAACACATTTTTTAATTCCTTTATTTCATCACCGATTCTTTCTAAAAATTTTGCCAGAAGTAAGATTACACTGATCTTTACGAATTCGGACGGTTGAAAACCGAACCCTCCAATAATTGTAAGCCAGCTTTTTGCCCCCCTTATCCTTTTTCCAAAAAGGAGAGTCAACACAAGAAGAAGAATACCACACAGGTAGATGATGAAGGCATGTTCCCCCATTTTTTGATAGTGAATAAAGAGAAGCAAAATAAATATTACAATACCTGTGAGGGCCCAGTATATCTGTTTAATATGCTGTTGTTCAACAGCCCGGGTATCTCCTGCGCTGCCCCCTGCGCTGTAAATTGTGAGAATACCCAATATGGTAAGAGTTATAAATGAGAAAAACAACAGATAATCAAGTTTTATCGATCGAAATATTTCTTGTTTTCCCATGCTGCATTCCCTTAATCTGTAACAATATCCGGCTTGGAGCCTCTATAGATTTTTGCCCGTTGTTTCCAGATATTTTTTCGAGCAGTATCAAGGTCACACCTACCAAATATGGATTCGATTATTTCGGATACAATGGGCGCAGCAGTTGCACTCCCGGCTCCCCCATGCTCAACGATANCGGNCACTGAAATTATTTCATCTTTGTTTTTTGCATTATACGGTGCAAAAGCAGTNTACAGGGAATGGGTTTCACCACCTGGAGTTTCTGCACTGCTTGTTTTACCAGCTGCATCAATTGAATATACTGCTCCTCCCCATTTTGCAGTGCCCTCTNACACAACTCCTCGCATTGCCTGAACGAGGAAGTCGTAATGTGCTTTATCAATNTGACTATCTATNAGAACCTTCGGTGTTTTTTTATAGAGCACCTCATCGCTCTTTGCAGAACGAACCTCTTTCACTACATAGGGTTCGAAAAGGACTCCCCTNTTTACAATGAGGTTAGTAAAGGAGTTGAGCTGCATCAGAGTCACAAGAAGATAACCCTGGCCGATGGCAAGATTGAGCGTGTCGCCTTCGTACCAGATATCATCTTTATTTTCTCTTTTCCACTCGGGGTCAGGCACTATACCCTCGAGCTCACCGATTAAATCAACATTCATACTTTCTCCAAAACCAAGCCTTCTACCGTACTCTGCAATCACTTCAGGACCTAAAACGAGAGATGCCTGATAAAAGTATGAATCACATGAATGCACAATTGCGTTAAACAGATCTACCTTCCCATGATTTCTCCAGCATTCAAAAAAACGGTTACCCAGCTGATATCCACCACCGCACACATACTCTTTTGTAACCGGAATAATTTCAGTATCAAGGATTGCGAGTGAAACAACGAGTTTGTATATAGAACCCGCCGGGTACTGCGCCTGGATAGCCCGATTAAGAAAGGGTTTTCTTTTATCAAGGGCTAACCTTTTAAAGGACTCGTTATCACGCTGGGAACTAAATAGGTTTGAATCATATCGAGGATAGGACACAAGTGCAAGTACTTCACCAGATGAGGGTTTCGAAACAATCACAGCGCCAATGCGCTCTCCAAAGGCAGATTCTGCAATATCCTGGATCTTTTTATCTATGGTCAATACGGCATTGTTACCTGGGATCGGCTCAGCGCCTCGGTCGATTATTTCAGCAGTTACCTGATTTGTGGCATCAACAATTCTCCTTATGTAGCCATCCTTACCCTTTAATTCGATATCGTATACTTTTTCGACACCGCTCTTTCCAATCACACTCTCTAGGTTATACCCCTTATCTGGATTTTCGAGCAGTTCTTTCTCGCTTATCATACCAACGTACCCGATCACATGAGAAAGGCTATCGCGATAAGGATATACCCTTACCGGCCTGCTCTTCCAGTAAACACCGGGAAAATCCCTATTATGCTCTGCAAGAAAAACTATGTCTTCAAAGGGGACTTCTGTTTTCAACACATAGGAACCGTATTTNGAATAATCTTTTTTATTAATGATATCCAGTATTTCANTCTTATCCATNTCAAGCAACAGACTGAGCCTGGACAGTAACATTTCTCTCTNNTCNTTTTCTTTCGGNAGGTTTTGCGGAACAATGGTCACAGCAAACGACCTTTTGTTATATGAAAGAANCTCCTCACCGCTTCTGTCAGTAATAATTCCTCTAATGGCGNGCAATATAGAATACTGCTCTCTGTTAGTCTTTGCTTTTAACTCATAATCAGGACCTTTTATGATTTGAAGAGAAAAGAGAACTACAATAAATATTAAAAAGAAAACCNCAGGAATAGATGAAAAAATATAGAGTCTGTGNTTGTGTTCTTCCCCCTTCTCTGTTCTTATTACTTCAAAATGCATACTATGTTATCATCTCCCTCTCTATTTTTATTATAGGTATAAATAGGATTGGAGTGATAATACTATTCATTACAGCTTCCAGAAATATTCTGCCCTGTGCAAAATATCCAAAATATCCAGGTTCTAAAAAAATAGCTGCAAGCATACTCAATATAGCGGCCTTCAGGAGAGTTACGATAAATATGAAGGTGATTGTTATAAGAATGCTATTTCCATACACCTTCTGGCCCAGAACTCCCACGCCGTATCCTACAATGGTATAGGTAAAGGCGGATACTCCCAAAAGCCCCACTGGGGGTATTATATCAAGCACAAATCCTGTAATAAAGCCGATTATCTGTCCCGAGACCGGTCCTAATACAAAAGCAGCGAGACTAATAACGATAAGCAGAAAATCCGGAGTAACTCCCCGTATACTGAGGTTATCGTATATACTTGAAGACTGCAGGAAAATAAATCCAATTATTAACAGAATGAAGATAATGTATTTCTTCACGATATCATTCTTCCTCGAACGGTGTAGTAAAATCTTCCGTAACTGTTCTGGTAATTATATATACCTCCTCAAGACGGCCAAGGTTTACCTTGGGTTGCACCATTGCCTCCTGAAAAATCCCATATCTCTTTTTAGATACCGACACAACTTCACCGATCATGATGCCTTTTGGAAATACACCTCCCATGCCCGACGTAACCACAATGTCTCCATACTTCATTTCGACTCTCCTGTCTATATACTGTATAAGACAGTTTTCAGAGATCGGGCTCTGACCAACCAGTATACCAGAATACCTCGAGTCCTTTAGCATTGCGCCAATATAGCTCGTCTGCTCGATGAGAGGGGTTATTCGTGCAGAGTAGGGCTGTACATCAATAACCTTTCCTACAATACATTTTACACCCTCCTGATAGGCAATCACCGGCATCCATTTTCTTACCCCGCTTTTAGTGCCTCTGTTTACGATAAGTGTTTTGTAAAAATTCTGAGGTGATTTAGCAACAATTTCAGCAATGATTGTTTCGTATTCCAATTCCGATTGTATTCCAATTAACCTTTTGAGTCTCTCATTCTCCTTTTTCATTTCCTCAAACTCATACTGTGTTCGTTCGAACTCCTCTAACAGCTTCCTTGTTTCAACAAGCTCCCTTTTTAATTCTTTATTATTCTGAATGCTTGAAAAAAAATCCTTTACAAAAGTAATCGAAGCTGTACCTGTATATTGAAAGGGATAGAAAACAGCAAATGCCAGAGATTTAAATTGAATGGTTATTTTAGCTTGAGAAAACCCCATCATTACAAAGGAGATAAATAGAAGGATAATTAATATGAGCAGAGGTTTGACTCGAACAGAATTTACTTCACGCATGAGCAGTATATTACTTTACATGTTTCATGTATTTCAATTCTTCAAGGAATTTTCCGGTTCCAAGCACTACACATGTTAGTGGATTCTCTGCAAGTATCACTGGCACCCCGGTTTCCTTGCTTATAAGCTTGGTGAATCCCCTTAATAGAGACCCACCTCCCGTCATTACAATTCCTCTCTCTACAATGTCAGCTGCGAGTTCCGGTGGTGTCTGATCAAGGGTCTTCTTTATTTCTTCCAGAACAATATTCGTAGGTTCCTGAAGTGCTTCTCTAATCTCAACCGAATCAACGGTTAAAATTCTTGGTAAACCTGAGATGGAATCCCTCCCTCTGATTTCCATTGATTTTACATCTTTGTCGGGATATACATTTCCGATCGTAATTTTGACCTCTTCAGACGTACTTTCACCGACAACGAGGTTGTGAATCTTTTTCATATGGTTGATTATTGCCTCATCAAACTCATCACCTCCAACTCTGATTGCATTCGCAATAACCATTCCTCCCAGCGATATTACTGAGATCTCCGATGTTCCTCCTCCAACATCAATCACCATATTTCCGGCCGGCTCCTGTATAGGAATATTGGCACCTATTGCAGCGGCAAGGCATTCCTCAATCAAATATATTTCCCTTGCCCCTGCCTGCTCTGCAGACTCCCTTACGGCACGCTTCTCTACTTCTGTTATGCACGAAGGAATGCCAATTACCACCCGCGGCTTCACGAGGGCTCTTCTATTATGTATCTTCTGGAAAAAATATTTGATCATCTTTTCTACAGTTTCAAAATCCGATATTACTCCGTCCTTCATCGGACGAATTGCAATTATCTCACCCGGTGTCCTCCCTAACATTCTCTTTGCTTCCTGTCCCACAGCGAGAACCTTTTTCGCAGCAGCGTGAACGGCAACAACGGAAGGTTCACACAGTACTATTCCCTGACCCCTAACATACACAAGGGTGTTTGAGGTTCCTAAATCTATCCCAATGTCATTATAAAATGAGCCCCAAAACTTACCAAACACCATATACTTCTCCTCTTTGAGGTGAAATTATCAAATGATAGTACTGCATATCACTAAAGCCACAAAGAGTACTGTGAATCATGAGGAGATATCCTCACCGGGCACCCAGAGTATTTTTACAAAATTACACGAACCGGTATCTCCGCTCAGACTGAAATATGCATCCTCAATGATCTAATTTCAAGAAAGAAGGACACACAGGTGCGCTCTTGATGACTATTTCACTTCCCATACTATCAGAATATTGTACGTAATACAGTTATATACACCCAGAATAGCTTATAAGAATAAGCATAAAAAATTAATATAGTTTTTCAATTGCTCCAATATGCTTCGGGTCTATCTTAAGTGCAAGGCGCCATTCTTTCCTTGCAGAAATCAAATCTCCTTCTTTTTCAAATATATTTCCGTAGAGATAATGTGCTTCTGCAGAATTTTCATTCAACTCAAAAACCCGTGCGAGATGGGCTTTGGCGTTCCCATATCTCTCTTCTTGAAAATCAACCCAGGCAAGAGCTGCAAAGGCCTCTTCAAGAATCGCATCATCATTGGATTCCTGGATCAATCTATCAAGTTCATTTTTAGCAGATCCATACATACCCTTGTTTTTATACGCATATGCAAGAAACAGAAGAACAATGTCCTTAGGATTCACCGATTTCGCTCTCTGCATATAGTTTATTGATTCATCATAATCACCGAGTTTAAAATAACAGTAACCGAGTATCTCAAATAAAGAATCATCCGTATAGCCTGAGTTCAGTGCCTTTCCGAGATATGTCGCTGCTAATTCGTAATAATATGCTCCTTTTTTAAAATAAGACATACCCAATATATAGTAGGTTTTTGTCAGAATATCATCGAAAGTTGAAAGTGTTATACCTTTACGAAGACAGGTTATGGCTTTATCTATGGATCCCTCCTTCTCATCTCCTGTTAAACCTGTAGAAATATAATAATAAGCCTCTCCGATATAACGCAACAGCTGTGGATTATACGGCTTCTTCTGTAAATAGGGCAATCCTTCATGGATTACCACATTGTAATTTCCAGTGTCAAGATTCTTCTGAAGAAAGCGATAATCATTGAAGGTCACTCTATACGTATCAACCATCTTAGAGTACAACTTGTAAAAATCCAGGAAGAAAATAGAATAAAAGATGCCACCACCCATGAGTAAAAGGATAAAAAGGACAACAAAAATTTTCTTTTTTCTCTTCTTCGGTTTGTACAGGTATTTCGAGTAATGATAATCGGTCATTTTTCAGGTCAATGTACTGAATATATATTTAAATTCCGATGGTTTCTCTCGGACCCTCAAAACATCCTTCTTCTTTTTCACATCCTTTCTCATAATTATGAGAAAAGGGTCATGAAAAGCATATTTCCCAATAGCTCCATATACTATTTTTTTCACGGTCTTTGCATTATAGATCATCAACTTATGAGATGTGAGTATAACACTCCCCTCTATTTCAGGTATAAGATTACCTTCCTTCAGAATAATCTCTGAAGGTTCCTGTTTTGTCTCAATAGTAAAAAGAGCCCCTGAACCAATATAGTGTATCAGCTCAAACTCTTTTATACCCGGTATCTTCTTTTCTCTGTGAAGTACCGGAATATACGAATCGACTCTCTCACGAACCGATTCTTTCTTCTCTTGCGGTTTCATGGGCAGAGAAACATAAGAATCCTCTCGATATTCTCTTACACCTCCTTTTCGCTTGTAAAAAAGAACAGCAATAATAAAAAGAATAAAACCGAGAATAAGAAGGAAAACGAAGAATAAAAGCAACCGAAATTCCTCTATTTATGAAGTACTAATTTAGCCAATCTCTCTAATATNTTGTTATTTATCGATGTCGTGAATGCTTTAATGATCATGAAANATCAATGGNTGAATATAACAATACGATTCCGAAAGAAAAAAANGATCAAGGGAATGCAGATATGAGGTTATCATTAACTGTTAACCCTTGGACAAAAATCCTAATNTAATGTTATATTTTTAAAAATAAAAGTCAATTTTTTTATCCTTATNAGGATGCTCTTATGATTTATCTAGTTCGTCATGGATTGACTGAATGGAATGAGAAAAACATTTTCAGAGGGCAAAAAGATATCCCTNTGAGCAGTGAGGGAAGACTCCAAGCTGAGCTTGCGGGTCGTTACCTTAAAAATAAAAATATCCAAAAAATCCATACCTCACCTCTCAAACGTGCGTATGAAACCTCCTTAATTATTTCCGAGCAAGCTGGATGCGAGGTCTTAGTAATAGATGGCCTTACAGATATCCACTTCGGTGACTGGGAAGGAAAATCGGTCGACTGGGTGAAGGAGAACTTTCCAAAAAAGTATAGTCTCTACAAATGCCATCCTGAAAAAGTTATATTTCCAAATGGTGAATCTCTTGAAACCTGCAGGAAAAGAGCCTTTAATGCATTTTTTACTATTGTCTCAGGGTGGGAGAAAAATACGTCATCTTCAGGAGCTCACTTCGTCGTTGTTTCGCACAGGGTAATCATTAAACTGCTACTACTAACAGCGCTTGGACTGTCAACGGCCTCTTTCTGGAGAATACGTATAGATACCTGCGGGATAAATGAGCTGGATTATGTTAACAATTGCTTTATTATTAATAGGATAAACAGCGTCCCTCACTTAGCGAACAATAAATATTCAATGCCGGATTTTTAATCGACCCTCATAAATACACCCTGTGCTGAAGCTTTCTCCCCACCATTTCTATCGACACACTGTGCAGCAAGGTGTATAGTCTTCCCCTTTGTATTCAATATTTTACCACGCACTATTACTTCTTCATCCACATATACCGGCTTCTTAAAGCGGACTTCAATTCTTGCTG
>JGI24422J19971_10002793_pt1 | contig 10884 bp, 8 predicted proteins | sample DeeMarSWOR152_54_FD_19971 | JGI IMG/M metagenome (IMG submission 19971)
TGGGGAAGTGTTTGAAGCTGATTGGGCTGGGGGGAGGACTTTTGAGAAGGAAAAAGCGGTAGAAGCTTATAACCGGATTAAAGATGAAAAAGAGGCTTTTGTAAAATCAGTTACTGAAAAAAAGAATATGATGAGACCACCAAAGCCTATGAACACTATAACTTTAACACAACTAGCAACCCAGATCCTAAACATTTCAAGCGAAAAATGCATGTATTCAGCAGAAGCGCTCTATAACGCGGGTATTATTAGTTATCCCCGTACAGAAACGGAAAAATATCCAGCTTCGTTAGATCTTAACAAAATTCTTTCGGATCATAAACCTCACTCTGTTTGGGGAAACTATATCGAACAAAACTTGCTTAAAAAGCCTTTAAAACCAACTTTCGGTAAGAGGGATGATAAGGCACATCCGCCAATACACCCCACAACCGCCGTAGAAAAAAGTGTTCTTCAAAATATGCCAGAATTAAAGAAAATAAGTGCCGTTGCTTGGGCTGTTTATGAGCTTGTTACGCGGCATTTCTTGGCAACTTTGAGCGATTCAGCAGAATTAAAGCGAGGTAATGTACAGTTTACGGTAAAAGGGGAAGGATTCAAGATTACGGGTCTTAGAATAATTAAGGAGGGGTTCCTTGAAATATATCCGTATCAAAAGGTTAGTGAAATTTTTTTGCCAAAAAAGGAATTAAAAGTTGGAGATATGGTTTTTGTTGATAAGATACAGCTTAAAGCTGGGAAAACAACTCCTCCGAAACTTCTTCGGGAATCAGAGCTTATACGTCTCATGGATAAGCTGGGGCTTGGTACGGATGCTACTATACCTCAACATATTCAAACTAACATAAAACGTTCTTATTTCCGCATATTGAAAGGTAAATCAAGGTTTATAGAGCCTACGGGGAGAGGTGTAGCGTTAATTCGATCTTTAAAAAAGTCTGTTGCTATGCTCGTAGACCCGGAAATCAGGGCTTACATAGAAAGACAGATCAGTAAGATCTCAGAAGGAGATCTAACATATGAGCAAGTTGTTAGCGAGGCAAGGGAAAAAATCGGCGAAATATTTCTCACTTTTTCTAAAAACATATCAGCCTACGCCGAAGAAATGAATAAATCGATAGCCGAAGAGAAAGGTAAAGAGGTAAAATTAAAAAAAGTAGGACAGTGTCCAATTTGCGGTGAAAACCTTATAGCAAAAAAAGTGGGTGAAAAAAGGTTTGTAGGGTGTTCTGGTTATCCTTCTTGTAATTGGATATTTCCCCTTCCCCGTGAAAAAAAGATCAAGATAGGGAAAAACTTGTGTCCAAAATGCGGGTCTAAGCTGCTGTATTGGTATAGGGATGATCGTGTTTTTGAGATATGTGCGGGTTGTAAAACTTGGTGTTGGAAGTGTGATGAGAGAGAAAAATGCCCGGCACTAAAAAAGGAAAAAACAAAAACTTAACGATTTTTAGAAAAGTTTCAAGTTAAAGATACAGCAAGCTCTTTTGATTCTTCTTTTTCTAAGTGGAGAACTTTAAGGAGGAAGAAATATCCAATGAAGAGAACCATCCAAAACATTATGGCTCGGATGAGAAGGGTGGCAGCTATTGCTCCTATAGAGTTCTCGGTTATAATGGCATAAAGCTCTGCCATGATTATTTCTAAGATGCCTAAAGCACCAGGTATCGCTACTGGAAGTATTTGAAGCACTGTAACGATGGTGTAAACCAGCACGATAGCAGTCCAGGTTATCTCTATCCCTAATCCTTTAAAGACGAACCACGCTACTAAGGTGTAAAGAAACCATGCCAGTCCAGAAATTATGCCGCCAATCGCTAAAATCTTTTTGTTTTGTGCTAAAAGGTTTAATCCTTGAGAAAAGTGTTCAGCGCCCTCATCTATGCTTGCATCGATACGATTGAGTTTTTCTTCAAATTTTCTACGGCTGAGGCGATTAAGTCCCCTGATTATACCGTGGGCGATTCTTTTAGGCCGATCCGGGTGAGTGCTTATCAATATCATGGCAATGAAAACTGCTATAACGAAAGCGCAGATAATCCCCATGGCTAAGTTAAGCATTAAGGGAAACTCGTATGTTAAATTCAGGATAATAAGGCCTATTAAAGCACCTCCAACAAAGGGGAAAAACATCACTAAGCGATGGGCTACTACTGAAGCAAGAACATTGCCGTATGTCGTATTTTTATTACCGCGTCCAAAAAGGTATACGCGGGTGGCTTCACCGCTTATACTACCGCTTGGGATCATGGCGCTTATAAAAAGGGAAACCATAGTCATGGAAAAAGCTCGTCCAAAAGTAGTGTGGACATTTACGCCTCGTAAAATGACCTGCCAAGCAAAAGAATACAAGCATAAAGCCATAATGGAGGTGATTATTGCAAGTGTTAAATAGAAAATATTAACAGTTTTAAGGGAATCCCATAAAGCGTCAATATCCATCATAAGGAGGTATATAATTAAAAGCAGTAAGCCTACCCCTAAAAGGGCAAAATCTCGCGCCCAAGGAACTTTTAAAAAACGTTTAAAACCCTCACTACCAGAACTATTATTATTACTTGCCTTATTTGTAGGGGAAATAACTTCTTTTTCAGGCAAAAAAACTACCTCAAAAATGAAACTTTGGTTTTTCGTGCAGATAAGTATTCCATAAAGACTATTTATTCTTTTGTTTAATTTTTTTAAAGGAGAGTGAGGATCCAAATTATAACGGCGATTAGGAGGGGATTCCAGAAATTATCTCCCAAAAAAACGTTTTTAGGTTTTTCAGAAAGGATCATATCAGTTAGTGGGATAACTAATGAGCCTAAAATGACTGCTATAAGTGTTAAGTCATCGTAAAACTGCATCAAAAGCCATCCTACAATAAAAGCGGTTGAAGCCCCGAAGATTGCTCCTTCTATGGTCTTTTTTTGTGTAAAAGGTAACTGGTGTCTGCCAAGACTGATTCCCCCCAAAGCGGCAAAAGCATCGCCAGCCCCTGCCATTATCACCGCTGCAACAACCACATATTCCTCAAACAAAATAATACAAATGAAGACGGACGAAAAAAAAGCTACATAATTAGCTATTTTATCTTGTTCCTCTTCCCTTGCAAATCGATTAAAAAAGAAATTTTCATCATGCAAACGCCAATACTCAAGAAAAGCAATACAAAACAAACCAAAAACTGCTAAAGTTAAAAGGAGGGTCCGTCCAAAAAGCCAGTACAGGAAAGGCAAAAAGAAAACACCGCTATGAAACGCTTTTCTTTTAGCCTCAAACTTTAAACATTCACGTTTAAAGGAAGATTCTTTATCGTTTTTTTGGCTCAAAAACTACTCACCAATAATACTTTAATCACTTCATGCCCACCACAAAGCTTACCCTTAAAAGCCTTCATGGATATTTTACTTTTTTGACGATCAATTTTATAAGAAAGTTTACTTTTAACCTCGATTATTTTGCTTCTTTCTAAAAGTGAAAAGTCCCAAACTATTTCAAAGTCATATGGAGCTTTTTCCTCCTCAGATACCATCTCAAGCCTATTCTCTCCTTGAAAAAACTCAACTTCAGCACGGATTTTGAAATGTAAACAAGGACGCTCAAAATCTCCCTCAAGAAAGGATAAGCTCACATCCTCAACTACTAACCTTTTCTTCAAACCATTAACCATAAAAATATCCTGATCCAAAAAAAGCTGCATATTATTTTTAATAAACTCTAATTCGCCATTTAAAACCCCCATCTCCAATAAGCCATGATAGACCCTTGAAGGATCATGATAGAAATAGGTTAAATCCTCTAATATTTTCTCAGGGTATACGACAAATTCTGCCTTGGCATAAACAGGAATCTCTTCACTAGAATTCATAAAAAAGCGACCCTATAAGATGTGATAAGAAAGTAAAAAAATGTCTTACTGCCTAAAATTTTATCACAATCTATTTTAATCTATTTTTAAGTTCTTTTAACAAGGGTATCTCTTCTAATTTCTTCTCATCAAGCATGGACCAAATTATCTTTGGATCCCCCTTTTCCACTCCAGTTCTTATTATTTGCTTAGGAGTTACTATAATGTCTACTAATAGATCAAAGGGCTCTTTTGGAATCTCTTTATCAACGATCTGAAGCTCATGCACAGTTGTAATTACTGGAGTCTCACGCCGCATTTTTCCTAACTCGCCAAGAATTCCAGCCTCTATCTCGGAATAACCTTCTCCCTTTCCCAAACGTATACCTTGTTTTGTCACCGCTACAGACCCAGTAATTTTAAGATCCAGTGGAGGAAGATCCCACGGTGAAAGGTTTATACCATATTTGTAAGAGCCGCGAATAGTTGAAGATTTACCATAGTACTTTTCCGGGATTTTTTGCGGGTCAAGAAGCAAAAATCCTTGCCTTAGACGGGGCGTGGACATTATCAGTTTTTTACCGCTTTTTAACACCGTCTCCCTCACAGGTCTTTGAGGACTATCAGGGTTACAAAAAACAACTTCCGCTCTAATAAATTCAGGCAAACTTTTCACTTTTTCTGCAACGAATTCTGCGCCTAAAAAGTTCGGAATCCTACCATGAACAGGTCTGGGAAAACGAGTAACGTTCTTCTCTTCAAGGATACGCCACATATCCTCTCTTATATTGGCTTTTAACCCTTTTAAATCCAAAAACTTAACGCCCCACAAATACAACTTTATCTTTTAAAATTGTAAGATGGTTGTAGTACTACCATTCTATGTTCTTCTAAAACCCTCTCTAGTTACATAAATTTTTATCATATAATGATTTAATTTTAACTAAGAGATTTATTTTAGCCCACCATTTTATGTTCTTCCAGAACCTCGTCTAGTTGCATAAATTTTTAAAATTGAAGGATCTATTTTATCTAATTAGATGAGGGACTTAGATGGCTAAAAGTAAAGAAAAAAAGGTTTATAGATATAGTCGGAGAAGAGAAATGGGTAAGATTAAGCCTCTAAACTTGATTATTATAGGAAAAGACGGAAAGTGTCTTTTTTCCCGCAACTTTTCTGAATTTGAAGGGGACAAAGAGATAGACCCCGACTTGGTAAGCGCTTTTCTTGCAGCTTTTTCTTCTCAAGCAGCACGAGTTTTTAAAACAAGAGTATTCACGCCGCCGATAGACAGGCTTTCCGGCGGCGATACAAGCTACATATTCGAATGGGGGGAGAAAGTCTTTGTAGCTTCCGCAATAAAAGATGCTTCAGAAGAAGAATTCGGTCTCTCAATCGAAAAGTTACGCGAAAAATTACGGGAGTTTATTATTCTTATAGAGGAAAAATTTTCCGACTTTATCGAAAATATTTACGTGGATGATTTCATCATAAAGAGCCTTGAAGAGCTAACTAAAGAGATGTTTAGTGAATATATGCTGAAAAAAGAGAGAATAGACCCTTCAGCTGAAGCAATTGAAGGAGATAAAGAAAAACTTTTCTTCGGCTGGGCGGGCCCTTCAAGTTATGACTACTACCAACAGATAAGTATACTAAAAACATTTCTTGAAAAGAACAATATAACTAAAGAAAACGCCGCAAAACTCATGAAATTAATGAAAACACCAAAAAACTTAGGAAAATTGATAAAAGATGCAGGAAAAATTGGATTTAAAACAGAAAATCTGGAAAAATTCCTACTTTTTCTTTATAAAAGAACCATAATTAACATATATCGTATATCGTAAATCATATAAACATGTGATTTTAATTTTTTGATTTTTTAATTGCGTTGTTTTTTGACCGGTTTCTTATTTGAGCGCGCCTGAAGAAGTCAATGGTTGAGTCTTTTGTAAGGGAGCGCATAATAGCCTTTGGGTCTATTCCCCATCGATCCAAGGTGAAGCTTGACCGGTAAAAAAGTTCTTGTATTTTATACCAAAGCTTTGAAAAGGATCGGCTGGGTATAGAAAAATCATCATACTTTTTTATCTTACCAAATATTTTACAGTTACGCCACTCTTTTTTAGAGGAGCGTTTCATAGCCATTCTTATATGATCAACCTCTAAGGGGTTTACTCCTAAAATTTTGCAACAAACTATGTCGTTTAATAAAGCGTTATTAGTGCCAATTACTAGGTTGGTTTTTCTTGCTAGACCCATAGTGGGTCCAAAGCCTTCCATGGCTGTGATGCCGTCCACTATCACTAAGGAAGAGGGGAAACGTTCGTTTAACGCTACGATGGTTTCGTCCAAACCCAAAGCATGACCTTTCCATTTTTCTTTATCCGGTAAAAGCCCATAAAGGTTTTTCATGGCTAAAGAAACACGAGTAGCTGCATGGCTCTTAAGTTTTGGAACATTTACAAGAAAGTCTGTCTCTAAAACGGGTTTAGGTAAATAAAAAACATGGTCCCCCCAAAGTCGTATAGGGGCTCTTTTACATTGATTTAGATCAAAGAATGTTGCTCCCTCTTCTTCTGCCAGTTCATAAATCCCGATATCCTTAAAAAAACAAGCATTGTATTGGTGAGCCCCCACCTCACCAATAGTTACCTCAAATCCCCTATCAACAAGCAAACGAACAACAAACCTTAAAAGATCAAGGTTAACCGTCGCTCCAGTATGTGAAGCCTCAGGACAAAAAAGATTAGGTTTAACAAGGACCCTTTTACCACCGTCAAAAGATTGAAAAAAGTTGCAGGCCTCCATTATTTCCGAAACCGTTTCGATACTGGGCCTATCACTATTATGAATATGTACTATATGCTGTTCCTTGTTTGACATATACTTTACCACCACAAAATAATTTAATGATATTATTAGATTAAAAATTCAACGCCCAGCAAAAACCAAGTAACCCAAAAAAAAACAAATTAACTAAAAACGATCTAAGTTAAAAACATATAGGTTACAAAAAAACAAAACCATTTACTAAAGAACTTAAATATAAGCTATAACCACTCAATGAACACGGTAAAACAAGAATATTCAAATTATTCATTTTTCCTCCAGAGAAGCCTTTACCTCTTTCTGAGCTTGTTTTTCTAAATATTCAGAGCATATAGTATGTAATTTATACAGGGTACATCAAGCATTCGTCAATTTACAACGTTTACCATCAGAGTAAGGGCAGCATCCACTTTTTATCCCGATCAGGTGAAGGAGCCCTTTGGGAGACAAACCAAAAAGCATGACAAGGGAAACTATAAGACCGATAATTGAAACGAATCCGATTATATCAACGATTACATGCTCTAGATTCACACTTTTTATTAGCAGTATACGTATAATCAAGATAAACATAACAGCTAAGAATCATTAAAATAAAGAAATACATCATAAGAAAAAGACATTTAAAAGACATTTTAACGGGCTTTGATTTCGATATGGTTAGGCGATTAAAAACCTTTTGTAAATGTTCACGTCTTATGAGCAATGAAATAAAGATTAGGTAAAGGATAATTAATCTGCCAAAATGGAAAGCCGGTGAAGGAAAGCATAAAGTTCCATTTTTTCATCAAAACCACAAACTAGAAACTTTACAAAAGCAAAAGATTTAGTTTTTATATAAGTATTCTTTTTTTACGTGATAAATTTTGTTTGACAAAATATTTTAAACGTCTCTTAATTATTCTAAAAAGTTAATAATTTCTTGTTGGAGTGTATATCATAAGCAATATATGGAAAGAATATTACCCTTCATCAACTTCCTTTATATATTTGGATGTTAGTTTGAAATTTATGAAAATTTCAAAAACTTTATTTAGCTCTAATATCTTTGGGAATATACTTTTTAATTGTTGAATGCCTTGTTTTTAAATAACAGGGGTTTACTGACGATGAAAATGGGAAAAAACGTCGAAACAGATGGTGTGTTCGTCGGGGCAGAAACTGGAGTCAAAAAGAGTAAGATGAGGACTCTAAAAGACCTAATTTANGTCCCTGAAAGCGTTTGGTGCAAAAGTAACTGGATATTTTTCGGTCTAGGGGGACTGGGAATAATGATCTGGCTATTCATTCCAAAAACCCCAGAATCCGAAATGACACCCAACACATACTCCCCCAATCTAACAATATGGCTTCAAGACAAAATAGGAGTCGAAGGACCCTTTGCATGGTTCGCCTCAATTTACTACATCTTTTTAATGATGACAGGCATTGCATTTCTTTTTATCGTAGCCTATTTTGCCCCAAGGGGCGAAAAAGGCAGAATGAGCTGGATGTATGCCGTCGCCATACTAGTAGGAGGCGTCACCGACATGATGATCTATCTCATATTTCCCGTCGCCCCACCCATAAGGGTTGAAGAAAATTTGGACGCAGGCGTGGTCGAGATTAGAAAGAGCGTGCTACCTTGGAGCGACAACCTTATAACCTTGAAATATTGCGCTTTCCCGAGCGGACACATATTCTACGCCCTAGTAGGCTATTTCATGTGCAGAGAAGAGAATTTCAAAAAAATGGGCTACTTTTTCCTGATTAATGCTTCTATTTTCTCGTTTATTATTTTGTATTTAGGTGAGCACTTTTGGTTTGACATTGTCGGTTCTATTATCCTAGCACTAGCAGCTTTCTATCCTATGCTATGGATAATTGACAAAAAATACGGACACCAATGGATATCAAAGAGAACATCAACAGAGACAGAAAGCTTATCAAAGGATTGATAATTGGAGTGAGTTTTTTTTCATCCTCGTAGGTAGTTTAGGGTTTTTGCGAGGGTGTCGAAGTGTGTTCTGAATTCTATTTCTTTTTCTTCGTTTTCGAAGAGTGTTTGGGTGAAGGTGGCTCGTCCGTTTCTATCTAGCATAACTTCGATTTCTGCGAGGGGAGCGTTGTTGACTATTGCTTTTAATTGGAGTTTTTCTGAGTCTTCATATTTTTCTATTGCTTTTTGGGTTACAAGAGCTTCGGGATAGGTTTTGATAAGGGATAGGACGGTACTGCCTTCGAGGATGTTTAATCTTATTTTTCCTAGGGCTTTTTCTTTTTCTAAAGTTTTTCTTTCCCTCTCTTTTTCCTGTGTTATCCTATACATTTCTACGGCAGACTCACCTTCGGGTAGCATAGTTTCTAGTTTCATCATTGTTTCTCCGATATGGCTTTCTAACATTTTTCCGGCGGCAGAAAATTCCACTGTTGCGAAGACATGGGGTCGTTCTTCCTCCGTGTATACTATTGAATAAGCATCTTTGTGTTCCATTTCGCTTTGAAAAGTTTTTTCAAGCTGTTTAAACTCTTCCTGAACCTTTTCATCATCTAAACGATCTTCTTCTATCATTATACGAGGAAACTGTGCGCCAATTTTACAAGAATCTACCTGTAAACCATATCTTGCTATGCTTGCACTTTCTCTACCCGCAAGAGACCGCTGAATAAAACTTGTTTCTCTCCCAGTCCAAGTAAAGATTTTCTCGTTGAGTTCATCAATAATTATGATACTTTTATCACTTACCAGATTTTCTTTGTTTGGTTTTACGAACTCCTTCGTCCCGTTAGGGTTTAAAACAACCATGGATACATACTTTTTAACAGGCGTCTTTGTGGTTTTGATAGTGAAACCTTCTACCCTTAATGTTTCTTCAAGGCGAGGCGGTTTTTCCTCAACTTCTATTTCAACTTCTGGGACAACTTTTTGAAACTCCTCTTCCGGGATTTGAGGGACAGCTTCAAGTTCTTCCTCAGTCAAGGGGGGTTCTAAACCTATTTCCTCTACTTCTTCTAACTCCTCTTTCTTTTTTATGGGGGTGGGAGGTTTAGCGACAACTTGCGCTTCCTCTTTTATTACGCTATACCCATTTCTGGGTTCACATTCTAGGTCGAAAGTTTGATCAAGTCTCATCATTGTTTCCATAAGAGTTTTGTCTTCTTGTTTCTCGTCTATTTCCTCTTCAAAGATTTCGTACAGGGTAAGACCTGAACCAATCTTTACATGTTCGGTTATCGGTAAACCTGATTTCTTAATGCTTTTGCTCTGTCTTGAGACTATAGATCTTTGAATACGGCGCGTATCTCTACCGATCCATACAAAAATCTCTTTAGATTGCTCGTTAACAAGAATGATGGTTCGGTCACTTTTCAAATTACTTCTATCCAAATTTAGAAACTCTAGAGAACCATTAGCTGAACAGTTGACCATAGCAACATATTCTTCTTTAGTAATCGTTTCTTCTTTAGTAGTCGTCTTTCTTTTATCGCTCTTTGTTTTAGAACTCTTTTTTTTCCTACCACGTTTGGTAGACATGTGCTTTCACACTCACTCCAACCATCAATCAAAACAGAGGTTTATCAACGTTTTTTGGGGAAAACAAATTACTATGAAAATAATGGAAAACTTAACCAAGAACAAAATTATGAATTGATAAAACCCATTAACGTTGAATAAACCTTATACCTAAAATAAACACAAACAAACAAAAATCAATGTGCTTTTTTTTAATAAAACTAAACATAAGGGAAAAAACTTCTTTAATTCATTATCTTTCATTATACTTTTCTATTAGTGGGTTAAATATTTTATCAAAATTTTTTCCCCTTTTTCTTTCTATTATAATTTGTTCTAATAAAATTTAGGCATTAAGGGTTTTAACACGATTATAAACCGTTTTAAAATAATCTTTAAAAACATAGCATGTTTCGAAAGGCAAAAAGGGCATAAAAACGTTATAAGGGGATTCTTTGCTGAAGAAGTACAAAATTAAGGCTTTAAAACTATAAACAGTTGAAAATGTAAGAGTCTATTATTTTATGTAGTTAGGATTTTTTTGTTAGGGATTTACATTTTTGATAGCTCGGTCTTTTAGAAGGTGAACTATATACCATCCAAGCGCTATTACGTAAAGTATTGATGTAACAATTGTCATCGACACGATAAGAAGTTTTGGTGATAATTCGGCGATAAGCCCGTGTATTTTGTAGAATAATTGATTCAGGATTCCAGCGCCCTTGG
>JGI24422J19971_10002796_pt1 | contig 10873 bp, 11 predicted proteins | sample DeeMarSWOR152_54_FD_19971 | JGI IMG/M metagenome (IMG submission 19971)
GTGCTCTCCAGAATTGATGAACCGGTTTCTTCTTTTTTCAGTGCAAGAAACTCACTTCCAAATGCGAGTATGAGCAGAATAAAGCTTCCTGCAATTATCGTACCTCCGGCAAAACCGCCCCCAGGTGTCAAATGCCCATGCACAATGATGTAAATTCCATAGAGGAAAATCACACCGCATACGATCTGAGTAACTGTTTTTACAATTATGGTCATTCCTTTCATGGTCAGCCCTTTTATCAGATATTTATTTCAATGTTCTGATTTCCTTATATTTACTTCTCCTTTCTTCCCTTGAGCCTTAATACAGTTAGAACCCCAATTACCGCGGTAAATAGGATTGTTGCTTCACCTAGTGTATCGTAGCCTCTGTAATCGAAAATAACCCCTGTAACGAGATTTGCGCTTCCGGTCTTTTCAGCCCCAGGCTGAAGGTATGCCTTTGACATTCGCATAACATGCTCGCCAAATGCACTCAGCGTCTCGGTAGTCCTGTTGAAAAAGTATAAAAATAGACCGATAAAGATAAATACAAATATGACAAAAATGGTAGATCTCTTACCCTTTACCGGTTTAATCTCCTCTCTTGTGCTGTTCAAGATCACCGCAATCATGATGATCAAAGTTATAGTTTCCACAACTATCTGAACAAGGGCGAGGTCCGGTGCCTGAAGAAGGAGAAAGCAGATCACCAGCCCAAAGCCGACTATTCCATATGCGATGACCGCAGAAAGAAGGTCTCTTGCCTCAAGGGAAAAAATCGCACCACCAATCATTAAAACCAGTATTATTATCAGGAGCAATTCCATAATATGAACCCCTTATAAAATCAGTATGATCACAATAATGATCAATCCAAGTATTACCCAAAGCATGTACAGAGGAAGTATCCCAGCGTGGCAATTGCTAAAAAGCTTATTGATATTCAGTATAATATTCTTGCTATTGTCATAAATATCAAAATTCCTCTTTTCGGCATTCCTGTAAAAGAAGGCAAAAGGTTTGAAACTATTTATTGTTTTATAAAACTCTATTGAAGAAAAGTCTACTTTCTCCTCCAGTAATTCCCCTCCCATAAAACCTTCTGTTGTTCTGAACCTTTTGACTCTTCCCAAAAGGTAGATAATGAATCCCAATATTATAGTAATAATAATCAACGCAGTAATAATATTCGAAGCCCATACCCCTTCATATTGAAAATCTCCTGAAAGAGGAGTTATTAAATTGGGTATAACGTATTTAGTAGCAAAAATACCAAATCCTAAACAGGTCAATGCAATAATAATCTCAGGAAACCACATCAAAATACTAACTTCCCTTGCCCCTTTCAGCTCAGCCTTCAATCTGCCAAGATATATTCCGGAAATAAATTTAATAAAACTTGCGAGAGTTAATGCAGAGCCAAAAACCGCTAAAATAAGCCAAACCATCCAAACTTTATTTGCTGGCCCTATTCCTTCTCCGAATTCGATTATTCCTTGGTAAATAAGCCATTTTGATGCAAAACCATTAAAGGGTGGCACTCCAGATATTGACATGGCACAAATAAGAGCTGTGACAAATGTGAGAGGCATTGCTTTTGATAATCCACCAACTTCTTCCAAATACTCTTTTCCTGTCCTTTTTTCTACACTCCCCGCAGTAAGAAAAAGTCCGCTTTTATACAATGCATGATTGAACATATGGAACAAACCACCTGCTATGCCAATTGGTGTACCTAATCCCAATCCAGTAACCATATACCCAACCTGAGAAACAGCATGGTAACCCAAAAGTTTTTTATAATTGTGCTGTATTAGGGCCATTAATACTGCAGTTATTATTGTTACTACACCTATTATTAAAAGCACTAAATGAAGCCAAGGATTGAGGATAAACAGGTTCATGCATATACGTGCAAGAAAATAAATACCCAGTAACTTATCAAGAGATGCTGGTAAGTAAGCAGATGAAGAAGCAGGGGCACTTTCAGCATAATCAGGAACCCATGTATGAAGCGGAAAGGCTCCAGCTTTAGTTAAGCTCCCTATCAGAAGGGTGATGAATGCTATTACGCCAAGCGTGCTTGTAGTATTAACGTTTATTTCAGACATTATCAAGCTATTTGTTAAAATCCAGAGAATACCAATTCCAAATATCATGATGGAATCTGAGGCACCTATTAATATAAACGTCTTTTTTGCTGCTGCTGAGCTTGGCTCATCTTTTCCTTTTATTAATTTATAAAGGGTTAAACCTAAAACTCCCCAGAACGTAATAAATAATAAAAAATGGTTTGAGAGCACAGCGCCAATAGATGCGCCTATTGTTATTAAAAAATTTGAATAGTAATGAGGGATCTTTTTTTCCTTTGTAATGTAAGAAAGAGAATAAAGTGAAATCATAAAACCGAAAAAGCTTATGAATAGTGATACTGTTTTACTTAGGTTATCAATATTAAATAATAGAATTCCGCCTGCTACATTTTCATCCCATAAAAATCCTGAAAATAAACTCATTGATACAATCTGTGATTGAACTTTATAAAATCTGTAACTGTAGTAAAGTACAGTAGCAGCAACAAGGACAGCAATGACTCCTTTCACAGTTTTGATTTTTTCAGGGAAAATGAAAAGGATGATTCCTGCAGCAATTGGTAATAAAATTGTATATTGTAACTCGATCATAGTAATACCTTTTATGAATATTAGTTCTTTCTTTAATCCATTCTACTCTTCACAGATACGATGAGTTATAATTCGCTTACTACATATAACCTTGAAGATTAACCTGAATAGAGTCAGGAATTATCGAGAGTTGAAAAGCTGGAGTCAGAAACTAAGAAGTTGTTGACAGATGTTAAAAACATAACAAATGTTGAGCAAAAATTTCCCAACTCTAATTTACTTAATTGATATAAATACTCGGAAGTAAATTAAAGTTCAAAAAACTATTTAGTGTCGCATTGTACATAAATATTGAAACCTTGTCAAGTTTTTTTAGAAAAAATAAAAATAGCAAAAAAATACTTGACAGGGATTTATCAAATAGTTTAGAATTGCACAACCGGAGGAAAAGAGCAAGCTAATCCTTTTACAATAATAATTTTCCTCAAGAGGTGTTATATTCTTTTACACCTTTGTTACTCTTGAATGAATAAAAAGTGAACCTCAAGTTTTGTTCGACTAATTAGTAAGTTGTGCTAAAATATTCTGCTGATAAAAAAAATAAATGTTCTTTTCCAAGTGAATAAATATAATTCTCATTAGGCTCTTTATCGCAGAGATTATGTATCTATGAGAAGGCCTAATGTTTTGTTATAATAATGGAATATTATAATATAAAATCAACAGGTGAGTTGTATGCTATATATTACAAAAAACAATCTCTCTAACCTTCTTGAAATAATCCAGAAGGACTATGATATATTTGTTCCTGTAAAGCGCGAAAACAACCGGTTCTATAAAAGATATGATCCTTCCATGAAGTTCAGTGAAGACGAAAAGCTTGCGGATGAGAACACAATTGTTCTTGGAGAAGTGAGAGCCTTCGAACCTTTGAAAGTATTCTATAACAGGGCGAGGGAAATAGTTGCAGATGGCTTTAAAGCTGAACTCCCTCGAACAAATCCTAAACCTTTCTGCATTGTTGGAGCAAAAGCCTGTGATTTAAAGGGTTTCAAAATCCAGGACTTTGTTTTCAAAGAGGGCGATTTTCAAGATCCTTTTTACATTGAAGCACGGGAAAATAATCTGATTATCTCAGCTGACTGCACATGTGCGCTTGACACCTGCTTTTGTTCCACTGTTGATGTAAAACCCTATCCTGAAAAAGATTTCGACCTGAACCTTTCTCAGGTTTCCGGAGGCTTTATTGCCCAAGCCGGTTCGCAGAAAGGTCAGGCTCTTATCGATAAAAATCCTTCTCTTTTTGGTGAAGCAATGGACAGAGCTGTAGCTGAAATGGAGGAGCAGAGAAAAAGGGTGACCGCTGATGTGAGAAAAAACATCAGACAAAACAGTATCCCAAGTCAGGATAAATACGAGGGAATAATCCAAAAGAATTACGACTCCCCGATATGGGATGAAGAGGCCAAAACCTGTGTGGAGTGTGGAGCGTGCAATACAATATGTCCCACCTGTCACTGCTTTCTTTTATACGATCAGATGAGTGAAGAACGAATGGAGCGGTTACGGGTGTGGGATTCTTGCATGATTAAGGATTTTGCCAAGGTTGCTGCAGGGGTCAATCCACGGCCTTGGCTTTGGATGCGATTGCGTAATAGATTTGAAAAGAAGTTCGATTTTTTTCCAAAACAGTCCGGTATCTACGCATGTACCGGATGCGGGCGCTGTATCACAGCATGCCCGGCCAAGATTGATATAAGAAAAGTATTACAGAGGCTTGTAAAAGATGTCCAAAAACAACCCGTATAGACCAATTGAGACTGAAGTACTCGATGTCATCACAGAGACACCTACGATTAAAACAGTAAAAATGAAGCCGAAAGAAGAGATCATTTTTAAAACAGGACAATTTGTTGAGCTGACTATTCCTGGAGCTGGGGAAGCACCCTTCACTCCTTCATCTCGCCCCTGGCTAAAGGATAAGATGGAGGTCACAGTAATGCAGGTGGGAAAGGTAACAGAGCGAATCCATCAGCTAAAGAAAGGTGAAACAGTGGGGGTGAGAGGTCCCTATGGAAACGGATATCCTCTAGAAGAATTTCTTGGAAAAGAGTTGCTCGTTGTGGGAGGTGGGTGTGGTTTTGCACCATTAAGAAGCCTGATGTATGAAATTTTTGAGAAATCAAAAGAGTTTAAAAAATTGTTCTTTAGAGGGGGGTGTAAAACACCAAAGGATTTCTTATACAAAAAAGAGACTGCAGAATGGGCTAAAAGGGATGATATAGATGTTGTGCTCACAGTCGATACTCTGGATGGCGGCAATGGAGAGTGGAAAGGAAAGGTTGGACTCGTTACCACCGTTCTCGACGGGATCAAAATGGATAAAAAAAATGGTATTGCGGTTGTCTGTGGTCCACCAATAATGATGAAATTTACGACTAAAAAGTTGATTGAAATGGGGTTCAAAGATTCCAATATTTATCTCTCCATGGAGAGAAATATGTCATGCGGCATTGGAAAATGCGGTCACTGCAGGATCGGACCCTACTATGTATGTAAAGATGGACCGGTTTTTCGATACAACGATATAAAAGATTTTCCCGATGTCTGGGACTGATGTTTATATGTAGTGTGTTGATGCTGAAGAATCGAAAGGAATCAAATAAAAGGGGTATTCATGAAGACCAGTGCAGAACAGATACATCAGGGTATGTTCAATATTAAACCAGAAAAAGGCGATGCCGTACGTCTTTTTATTGATCTGGATGTGTGTGCATCAGGTGAATGCAAAGAATGTGTGATAAAGTGTAGCTACTTTTATCACCCATCAAACAATGGCATTCTTTCAATAGTGGAACTCGCTACATATTATCTCGTGTGCCGTAAGTGTGAGGAGCCTCACTGTGTAAACGCCTGTCCAGTTGATGCACTTGAACAGCAAACTGAAAAAGATAAACTGCTTATACGGCATAATATGCGCTGTATCAGTTGCAGATCCTGTTCTCACGCATGTCCATACGGCACCATTTATCCTGAAAATGTTCCCTATCTAATTCATAACTGTGATTTCTGTCTGGATCGAAGGGATAAAAAAGATGAGCCTCTGTGCATTAAAACCTGCCCTTACGGTGCTTTGAGTTTAAAATCAAAGGATGAAAAACTACCCGAAAATACATTTCTGGCTGGAGATAACCTTATAGTTCATTCTACACATTGGGAGAGTGAGAAAGCATAATGTATATCGTATATCTTATTCTTTACGGATTTATCTTAACGGCTGTTTTAGGTCTTATTGCGAGCTGGATAGACCGAAAGGTTACTGCACGTATTCAGTACAGAAAAGGCCCTCCTTTTTTCCAGCCCTTTATCGATATTATTAAACTCCTTGGGAAAGAAACACTTATTCCAAGCGGTGCATCAAAGGCAATGTTTGTCGTAGCACCCGTTCTTGGATTTGGGAGTGTCGTAATTGTATCAACGCTTCTGTGGGTAAATAATAGCAATCTTTTTAACAGTTTCCTAGGGGATATAATTGTTGTCATATATTTACTCGCAATTCCTTCGATAAGTATCATGATCGGAGGCTTTGCTTCGGGTAATCCGCTGGCCAGGATCGGTTCATCAAGAGAAATGAAGCTCCTGCTCGCCTATGAGCTTCCCTTTGTACTTGCAATACTCGTCCCCATTATAAAATCTGGCTTTTCACTGAAGCTCAGTGAGATCCTGAGCTTTCAGGCCCAGAACGGGGCCTTTGCAGAATACGCATCGGGTATTCTTGCCCTTGTNGTGTGCGTATTAGTGATGCAGGCAAAGCTTGGTCTCGTTCCTTTTGATATAGCAGAAGCAGAAACAGAGATCATGGCTGGNCCAATTATNGANTANTCNGGNACNGGACTNGCNNTNTTCAGNNTAATGAAGAATATGCTTCTNTTTACCCTTCCCTTTTTCCTGATAATTCTTTTCCTAGGAGGGTTGAATTTCAATGGAATCAATATACTGTACAGCGTGATCAAGTATATAGTTCTTTTAGTAATAATTGTTCTCATACGGAATACCAATCCTCGGGTGCGAATCGACCAAGCAATGAGGTTCTTCTGGGGGCCTGTAACCGGGGTTGCTGTTATAGCAGTAATACTCGCAGTAATAGGAAAGTGACATGAGTCTAACACTAAGAGCTCTACTAAAATCACCGTGGGTCTTCCACCTTGCCACAGGCAGCTGTAACAACTGTGACATCGAAGTGCTGGATTGCCTCACACCACGATTTGATATTGAACGGTTCGGCATGCTCCTCGCCCCGAGCATAAAACATGCTGATGTATTACTTGTTACAGGCGCCTGTAATAGGAAATCCGCTATAAGGCTCAAGAGGCTATATGATCAGGCCCCGAAACCCTGTGTTGTAGTTGCAATTGGGGAGTGTTCGCTCTCACGAGGAATATTCATGCCCAGCTATAACTGTCCTGTGCCTTTGGATAAGATTGTCCCTGTCGACGCATATATTCCTGGCTGTCCACCAAAACCGGAAGCGATAATATCAGGAGTGGTGAAATTAATACAGAAGATAAAGGGGAGTTTATGACACGGGAAGAAATCATCAATGACCTTAAAGAGAGATTCAAAGAGGATATAATCGATGTTTTCGATAAGTCTTCCAGAAGAGTATATATAGAAATTAAACCTGAGGCTCTGGTGAAAGTCGCATCCTACATTTTTAAAGATCTAAAAGCACGGTTCAATATTGCATCTGGTGTTGATACACGGTTACACATAGAAATTCTTTACCATTTTACTTTAGAATACATTAATCTACTTATCTCTCTCAGAGTAAAATTGAACAGGGAAAAGCCGGAGATAGATTCACTCGCTCCCTCATTCAAAGGAGCAAACTGGATAGAGAGAGAAATGCATGAATTATTGGGAATAAATTTTAAGGGACACCCAGATTTACGAAGATTACTTTTAGCTCCCGAATGGCCTAAAGGTGTGTATCCCTTGAGATGCGATTATGAAGAATGGGATAAAAACGCGATCAGAGATAGAGGTGTATAAATGGCAAAATCCATAGTACCTATAGGACCTTTTCATCCACTGCAGGAAGAACCTGAGTTCTTTGCCCTCACTGTTGACGGTGAAACGGTAGTTGACATAGACGTAAATATTGGTTACAACCATAGAGGCATCGAAAAACTTTCTGAGCGCAAGTCATTCGATCAATCAACATTCGTAATTGAGAGAATCTGNGGAATATGTTCAACTTCCCATCCTTTTGCTTANACGAGAGCAGTTGAGGATATTATTGATGCCAAAGTGCCTGAAAGGGCTGAGTATATTCGAACCATAATAGCTGAAGGGGAAAGGGTACATTCGCACCTATTATGGCTTGGCCTCGCAGGGCACTTCTTGGGATATAATACAGTATATATGTGGGTCTGGAAACTAAGGGAGGAAATCCTTGATGTAATGGAAATCCTTTCTGGAAATAGAAATAGCTATGCCATGTTTAAACCAGGTGGAGTAAGGCGAGACATTAACCCTGAAGATATACCAGGAGTAATTAGAAAAATTGATTCAATCATACCCACACTTAATAGGCTTAAAAAAGCAATTTTAGATGACCCTGTGCTTCATGCGCGATTAAAAGGCATTGGTATTCTTACAAAGGAGGATGCAATAGACTATAGTGCCCTTGGACCCACATCCCGTGCATCTGGAGTTGCAAAAGATGTGAGAAAAGATGATCCATATGGAGCATACGATAAAGTTGAGTGGGATATGATCGTAACGGAGAATGGTGACGTTTTCGAAAAAGTGGTGGTGAGAGTATTGGAAGTATTCGAATCCATTAAAATAATGAAAGAGTGTCTACTAAATCTTCCGGAAGGAGAAATAGACCTAAATATTAAGAGTATACCTCCAGGAGAGGGTGTGGGCACTGCTGAAGCACCACGAGGAGAAACATTTCACTATGTGCGAAGTGATGGGACAAACAGACCGGCCCGCCATAAAGTGCGGGCACCTACATTCATGAACCTTCCTACATGTAAATCAACTGTAATAGGTGAAACGGTTTCTGATGCAACTATTATTCTGGCATCCATTGATCCATGCTATTGCTGCACTGAAAGGATAGCGGTGTTGAATACCAAGGGTAAAAAAATATATAATGGACAGGATCTTATAAAGCTTTCTCAGGAAAAAACACAGCTTATAAAAAGGAAGATGGGTATAAAATGAAACTGCCAAAGATAAGAGAACTATTAGAGGCCATAAAGGCGCTGATAGTAGGACCTTATACCACGAAGTTTCCTTATAAACCGCATACGCCTTATCCGAGTTTTAGGGGGCAGCCCGTCTACAACCCGGATAAGTGTGTGGGATGTCTTGCCTGCGAAGAGGTATGTCCTGCTGAGGCCATTGATCACAAAGACATAGTAGACCCTTCAAATCCAAGGAGAGTAATGATCCATTACACGGATACCTGCATCTTCTGTGGAAGCTGTGAAGCTGCGTGTATCGTAGACAATGAAGGAATCAAATTGTCAAATGAATGGGACCTCGCATTTTTCGATAGAAAAGAAGCACAGGAAACAATAGAAAAGGAGCTTCAGCTCTGTGAAATTTGCGGCCAGCCGATTGCGTGCAAGGATCATCTCAAATGGATTGCAGAAAAAGTCGGTGAGCTTGCATATTCAAACCCAACTCTCTATTTTTCCAGGCTCCGTTCCCTCGGAATAATCGATGAAAATCTCATTTCTGCATTAAGGGACTACGGACGCTCCGACAGGGTAAAAATTCTCTGCGCCCGTTGCAGGCGGGAAACTACACTCACCACCCGCTGATGAAAATCAAACGCCATCACCTGCTTATAGTTCTTTATTCTCCAAAGGTATCACCTGGCTTTAGAATAATCCGATAGTTTAAAATGGGTATGAGAGATAAATCAAAAGCAATTCTATCAAACCCTTTTAAACAGATTATTAAAGGAAAAACCATACTTTTTGGTATAGGAAACACTCTACGGTGTGACGACGGTTTCGGACCAATACTTATTGAAAGATTAATGGGCAAAGTAAACGTACCCTGTATAGATGGTGGCAGCGCTCCTGAAAATTATTTTGGAAAAATAATACAAGAAAAGCCCGATACTCTCCTCATCTTTGATGCGGTACATCTGGATTTGAAACCAGGCGCTTACAAAATACTACTTCCTGATAAACTACAGAGCACAGGCTTTAGCACCCACAATATACCCCTTAAAATACTCATAGAGTACGTGAAATCAGAAATAGATGCTGACATATATGTTGTTGGTGTTCAGCCATTAAGCGTGAGCTTTGGAACAACTCTGTCAGAGCCTGTGGGAGCTACAATAAACAAAATTGAGAACCTGATTATCGAAGCAATAAATAAAGAATAACAGTAACTTCACCTTCTCTTCCCACTTCTTTCCATATAAATCTTAATATGCATTGATTCATAGAGTAATCAATGTCAAATTATTGACAATTAAATAAAATCATGTTATATAGAATTGTGAAATCGTATTATCCTCCAAGGACCAGATAGTGGTATATACCACCCGTTCCAAGCTCATCACAAGCTTTGTAGGTGTGTCTCTTCTTGTCGGAATAGTTTCACTCTTTGTCGGAAGCCAGCTCCTTTATAAAACTGTATTGAATGAGGCCACAAATCGAATCAGTCTCGATTTAAACGCTGCCCGTGAGATATATCTTTCCCGAATACGTACAATTAATACAGCACTCAACATTGCTATACTGGATGATGAATTCCGTTCAGCACTTATAAAAAAAGAGCGAGAAATACTGCTAAATAAGCTCGAGAGTATTTCTCAGCAGGCAGAACTGGACTTTGCTGGAATTGTCACATCCGGTGGAGACACTCTCTGTAGAATAGGCCCAAATCCACTCCCGGATGAAAACGAGCGGGTTAAAAACCCCATAGCATATTACGTGCTATTGCGAAGATCGCCTGTTTCCGGTACCGTTGTACTGGACAAGAAATTTTTTCTTACGGAAAATCCGGCATTGGTGCAGCAGGCTGAAATAAGACTAATTGAAACGCCAAAGGCAGCTTCCCGTCCAGAAAGGGAGGAGACATCCGGAATGGCGCTCGCCGCCGGCATCCCTGTGTATGATAATAACAGGTTTGCCGGAGTTCTGTACGGAGGCATCCTTCTCAACAGGAGCAATGAAATCGTCGACACGGTAAGAGAAACGGTTTTCAAGGATGAAACCTATAAGGGAA
>JGI24422J19971_10002799_pt1 | contig 10870 bp, 8 predicted proteins | sample DeeMarSWOR152_54_FD_19971 | JGI IMG/M metagenome (IMG submission 19971)
GAGATCCAAAGAAAGCTATTGACCACTTTGAACAAGCATTAGAAATTGATAAGGAAATTTATGGAGAGAAGCATCCTAGTGTGGCAACAACGCTCAACAACCTGGGATTAGCCTGGTACTCCCTTGGAGATCCAAAGAAAGCTATTGACCACTTTGAACAAGCATTAGAAATTGATAAGGAAATTTATGGAGAGAAGCATCCTAGTGTGGCGACAACGCTCAACAACCTGGGTGGAGCCTGGAGATCTCTTGGAGATCCAAAGAAAGCTATTGAGTACTATGAACAAGCACTAGAAATTGATAAGGAAATTTATGGAGAGAAGCATCCTGATGTGGCAAGAGACCTCAACAACCTGGGATTAGCTTGGGACTCTCTTGGAGATCCAAAGAAAGCTATTGAGTACTATGAACAAGCACTCTCAATCGTTAGAGAAGTCTATGGAGAGAAGCACCCCTATATGGCAACAACGCTCAACAATCTGGGATCAGCTTGGGACTCTCTTGGAGATCCAAAGAAAGCTATTGAGTACTATGAACAAGCATTAGAAATTGATAAGGAAATTTATGGAGAGAAGCATCCTGATGTGGCAAGAGACCTCAACAACCTGGGATCAGCCTGGTACTCCCTTGGAGATCCAAAGAAAGCTATTGAGTACTTTAAACAAGCACTAGAAATTGATAAGGAAATCTATGGAGAGAGACATCCTAGTGTGGCGACAATGCTCAACAACATAGGATTAGCCTGGAACTCTCTTGGAGATCCAAAGAAAGCCATTGACTACTATGAACAAGCACTAGAAATTGATAAAGAAATTTATGGAGAGAAGCATCCTAGTGTGGCAACAAAGCTCAACAACCTGGGATTAGCTTGGAACTCCCTTGGAGATTCAAAGAAAGCTATGCAATATATCCAACAAGCCCACAATATACTCCAAGAAGTTTACGGAGACGACCACCCCCATACCAAAGCTGTCAAAGAAGCACTTGACTTTTTAAGAGACAAGAACACGTAACCAGCCACAGAAAGATATTATCCACTAGATCACAAAACTATTGGGCAGATTATAAAAAATTAATTCAATCTTCACCTAGTTCACTACAACAAGAATCTGCAGGTACAGGTAACTTAAACCCTTTTCCAATCTCAAAAGAAACTACAACATGAACCCCCCTTCTTCCAATTATCAATCTGTTTTTTGATAAAGTCTTCTTCCTTAAAATAAGTATTCCTACCAGCAATCTACGAATTTTTCAATTCAAAAAGTTTATATATTCCATTAACATCAATAATAGATCATAATCCCTGCATAACCCATAAAGGTTGTCGCAAATGTTACACGTGTAACAAAGACAATTACTGAAGTCGAACATCCCTTTAATCTTCTCACAAGGTTGTACGAACCAAAACTGGAACCAACAGATAGTAAAATCAAAAGTAACTAAAAAAATGTTACACGTGTAACAAAAAGTATAAACTCCAACATCAAGGTTCATCCATTGGTATGACATCAGTATCCGGTACACAAGATAGACTCTCTTCTCGTAGGGGCAGTACCGGTATTGCCATACACCTTCAATGCGAACGGGCTGGACTTTTTCGTTTTCACCTTCCATAATATCACCTTCCATAATATCACCTTCCATAATATCACCTCTTCTCCTTTTTTTCTTTTTTTTCACTTCTCTTTTTTTGCTTCATACTACAATATGTCCTCCACTGCGATTCAGGCATTATGTACATTCTTTGGTTTAAGAAGACAGACATCTTCAAAGATAACGTCCCATTTTGGATGTAATGGTAGATAAATCTCTTGAATTCCTGTAAGTAGTCGATTTCTCCAAAGAGTGCGCAAGCAAAGGTAAAATGATCCAATTGTTTTGTATCTGGGTTCAAGAATCCTTTTTCCAACATTCCATTATACATGTTTAAAACAGACTCACTGACCAGGCACACATCTTCTCTTGTGTACGTGGACTCAATCAATTTCATGACGGGATTCTTGGTATATTCAGTAGTAATGGATCTTTCAATTTCTTCAAATTGCTTGATTTCTGACTAACCCGAAGGCATCTCTGACCAGACCAGAGGCATTTCTGACATTTCTGAACTTAGTGTTTTATTATATTCACTTTTTAAGATTTGTTTATTTTAAAATTTTTTCATTTTCTTTTGTTCATGTTTTTTAAGATAGTAGAGTGTCCATTTTTAATCAAAATGGGCATCAAAAAGTAGATTAGTATTCCAAATATAAAAAAATAAGTCAAATAGACTTAAACTAAAAAGGAAGATAAACTATGCCAGAAAAAAAATTAGCAGAGCAACGTAAGAATTTCAAACTGTTGCTTCTGGAGGTGAGAAAATGCAGCAAGTTGGACTCATAGTGAAAACTGCCCCAAGTGGGCCTGATAAAAAAACAACTTCTACGAGCTGGGTGGATATCCCTGATATGAGCAGCGGTATTGCAGCAGCTGCTAACAGCAATTTGGAGATCACCTTTAGTGGAGAAGTGAGTACTTCAAGTGGAAAAAGGATGTTCGTCAGGGCGTTGGTTGATGGCCAGCCTGCAAGCCCTTCAGATGTAGTTTTTGCTATAGGAGGATTCACAGGGACTCGTTCGTTTACCTTCACCAAAGAAAACTTAAAAGCAGGTGCCCATACAATTAAAATCCAATGGCTTATCGACTCTGGTGGAACTGCTTTCATAGGTGATCGAACATTGACGCTTTGTTCCTGTCCAGTGGTTACGAAACAAGGAGGGTTATCAGTGAAAACTGCTCCAAGTGGGCCTGATAAAAAAACAACTTCTACGAGCTGGGTGGATATCCCTGATATGAGCAGCGGTATTGCAGCAGCTGCTAACAGCAATTTGGAGACACCAAAGAAAACTTAAAAGCAGGTGCCCATACAATTAAAATCCAATGGCTTATCGACTCTGGTGGAACTGCTTTCATAGGTGATCGAACATTATCATTGAACTATTGGCAAAGACAAGTTCCAGATTTGAGCAAACCTTTCTACAGTCTACAGCCTGTTAGGGGAAAGCGAAAAGTACTTGTAATATTATGGGACCCACACAGACCCAACCATCCTGCACTAAAAAAAAGTGAGATTGAAAACCTGATTTTCGGGCCAAAACCAAGTGTTAGGGATTATTTCCTAGAGAATTCGGGTGGCCTATTTACAATAGAGAATGCAGGAGTTCTTGGCTGGTACAATGCCAAGTATCCTTGGCAACTCTATTGGAGAGAAGGTCCCTATGATCCCAAAAACCTGCCAGTGGGAGATAAACACCGTTGGGTGGATATTCAGGGTAAGTATGGAGCCAAAGATTCAATTCGTTATCTAGATGATGACGGTTTCATCGGAGGTCATTCACATAAATGGGCGGAAGCTATTATTAAAGCTGGCACCCAGTTCAACTTCAAACAATATGATTTAGACAATAATGGGGTCTTATCACCTGCTGAATTAACTATCCTCATAGTAATCCCCCAGAATAATCCCTTTGGCACTCAAAGAAATGTTGTAGCATGCCAATTACCTAAGGAAAAACCGTTGTTTGTAGATGGTGTCAGGATCAATACAATAGTAGAGGCTTATATTGGAAAGCCTCCAAGTCTTGGACTTGTAGCCCACGAGCTTTCTCACATACTTCTCGGTGCAGGTGATATGTACTTTGGCTTCTTCCAGCCATATGCAGCTGGTCCCTATTCTTTAATGGATCAGGCTCCACACAACCCCCCTCATCTAGATCCTTTTCATAAACTGAGATTGGGCTGGGCTGTGCCCAAGGTCATAACATCCGACGGATGGTACAAGATTCACGACATAGAAAGTAATCACGAGGTACACATTCTCCACGATCCAAGCCGTGGCGACAAAGAGTATTATATCATTGAGAATCGATGGGGTGGACAATCCTACGATAGCTACCTACCAGACTCTGGGTTGGCAGTCTGGCATATTATTGAAGACCCAAATATTTTTGACAAACTACCAACACCGCCAAAAGTTGATTCTCAACAGTGGAATGATCCGAAATGGAAGGGATGGCCGCGTCGCGCCATTAGGATGATCAGACCAATTTATGGTCCGCCATTTAACAATGCACTTTGGGATGGCTCTGATCCGCAAACAGGTTATGATCTGTTGTCTGTTGACCCAAACCCGAAGCATGTGACCTTAAGGTGGGCAGATGGAACTCCAAGTGGATTTTCGATTAAATCCTTTCCTACTTCAAGTTCGAAGATGCAGGTTTACATAAAAGTGAAGTAAAGTACCTGCTGGGAGTCTATAGCTCCACTGAAAATGGCATTTTCGGAAGGTAGCTTTATAAACCATGTAATGGAGGGGCTTCCTTTGTCCACAAAAGTGCTTTCTTTTTTTGTATTTTTATTATTTTTTAATCTTACCTTTCTTTTCTGCTTTAAATACATAGAAGATATCAATACTATATATGCCCAAGATATAGTAGAAGAGTATGAAATTGAGATATTTAGTTGCCCTGTTCATTTTGGGTTTCGTAACAGCAACATTTGAGATTTTGGTTTTCTATATCCTTCCAGTTTACTATTCTTGGGATGTTAATCATACTATCACATCACACCTTCAAACCTACCTACCTCACCTCTTATTTCTCCCTTTCTTCTCCCTTTAGAGCATTCCATACCTTGTGTAGCCATCCAACGCAATCTGGTGTTGGCTTAAATTTCTTCTGAAGAGCCACCAGGACATCCTTGGGATAGAAAAAGAGACGATTCTCGATTGGGACTTTGAAGTAGTATTGAGGAGAGTACAAGAGATTTCTCTCTAGATCCGCACAGTATTTTACAGGTAGTTCTCTTCTGGTTAAAAATCGGAGTTCCATAGGCAACAATATCCGTTTGATGTATTCCCAGATGCCCAGATTATTTCTCTTAGCTTCTACTGCAGCATCCCGGAATTTCCCAAGGACATCATAGGTGAATTCCCCTTCTTCTGTGGGTGAGACTGCATTAGGATAGATGAAATAAGGGATCGCAAACCCTGCTTGTACTAGTCTTATGTTATAAGTATCCTGGTCCTTTGCTGATAAATACACTAATGGTCTTTCATAGCGATCAAATACTTCCCTCTCAAAAAAGAGAACAAGCTCTTCCTCTAAAATGCTCTCAAAAAAGTCTCTGGCTTCAAATCCCAGCTTCTTGTGAATTCCTATTGATTCGTTCGTCAGTTTAGGTTCTAAATACTTTCTGAGGTTGCCATCCAGTCTATGCAAAAATCCACTTTTCCTCAAGTAGTACAGGTTTAATCCTCTCACTTCACATGCATCAACACCTAAAAGACGAACCAATTCATTCTCAAAAGAGCCAGTAACGTAAGAACTATCTCCATCAAAACAGTGCTTATCTGGACCCAATGATGAATGGCCTACCCGCACACACATTTCTTTCATTTGTTAACCTCCTTTTAACCATTGTGGGATCTGTTTGAGTGCCAATCTTTGAGAGGATTGAGTGATTCTCTTCTGACATGTGCAGGAACAGATCTGCAAAGGTGATGCTACCACACCTTTCATATTAGATCTTCTTCCCGTGCTAGCCTCGTGTTTCCAAAGTGCGATGTGTGTGTCCAGTTATCCCCTATAAAAACCTTTCGATGGATTGTTTCCAAAAATATAACGAAAAATGAGTTTATTGGCACATACTTTTGTGAGAAAAAATATGTGCCAATTAATAAGTTTTTGTGATAGGGAAAGAATATGCTGTCAGCTTCTGATCAGGGGTGTGCGAGCTTTGGCAGACCTGGGCTGTAAAAGTTTGGTGATTGTCTCACATTTGTTACACGTGTAACAAATTTGGCTTTTAACGCATTAATTTTGAGAAAATGATAACCAAGGGGGCTAGTTCTTCACCCTGAAGATGAAAATCTTGTCGTTGAGGACAGCTCTCTGTAATTAGTGCAGAGGAGAAATCAGTGAACTGGGTGCTTTTTGTCCATATTTCTATTCATTTTCAGGAAGCAGTTCATCAGGTTAAATTGCTTGATAAGCAAATTGTCCCTTGAGAACCAAAAAATTTAAGTGTGTTCTTTTCTATATTTTAATATGACACTAAGTAAGGAAGATATACTTGTGTGGCTATTTCTTTGTGCCGTCTGGGAGCTAATTCGGTATTTTCTCCAAAAACTCTATATTTCCATGAAATCAGGTTACGTCAAGAGTTTCTATAGCACATCAACTGTGATGTCTTCTCTTCGATTAAGTTTTTCTAGTCTTATGAAAGAATCATTCAATCCTGCTTTCTTTGACCCTCCGATACTAGAGTAGGTAACGTTATCTGACTCAAGAACGTGATCCTCTAAGTGTTTAGTCTACGTAAAAAACTAAAAAACAGCATTGTTTATGATCTCAAATCCTCCATTCCTCATCTTCTTTCAAGATTTCCCTTCTCAGTAATAGTGTATTTTTGTTGCCCATATCTCTTCACATCACACTTAGAGGTGTAACAAAATATTTAAATAGCTGAAGATGAAAGACAGAACAAGAAGTTCTTTCGTCACTGATTTTAGAGGAGTGGTCTCGTAGGGAGAAGAAGAGACATGTTGTTAGATGTCAAAGTACCAGAAACCCCATAACCAGTGATCCAATGGAAATCATAGATCTCAAAAGTGAGAAAGGTAACCAGTATATCCAGTATGCCCTATCTAACCCACCAGTTGTGCTGGCTGGATCAGGAGTATCTATATGGCAGCCAACAGCCCTTCCCACTGGAAACGAATTTGCAAGCCATCTGTATGACCTTATTTTTCCTGAATCCTTTTTTGAACCTGAGATGAAACCCTTAGTAGAAGCTTATTTCAAAGGCAACAAAAAGAATATATCAGGACTACCTTTTGAAGTCTTATTTGAAGGGTGTCCATCCAAAGAAAAGGTACAATCTACTTTTAAACATGTATTTTCAGAAAAACAGTTTAATCCGGTTCACAAAGCTATAGCAGAACATTTTCTTAAAGGTGGATTCTCATCTGTAATAACAACCAACTATGATCTCTGTTTAGATGATCTCTTCGGGGTTCTCAATTCAGCCCACGATATCACTCGAGTAATAACACAAGAGGACATTGCACCTGAGAAAATGGAAATGATATACTTCAAAATCCATGGGAGTGCTGATGATATAAGAGGAGAGACCTTGGTGTTTGCGTTGAGCCAGGAAAGTCGGTTACCAGAATGGAAAAGAGCATTACTCTACAGGATATTTGAACAGCATCCTTTTTTGCTCATCATCGGCTATTCTGGGTCAGATTTTGAAATATGCCCAGAATTTTCCTCAATGCCAATTGAACACATATTCTGGAACATCAGAGGAGATGAACCCAGTCTCAATGCAAAAAGACTTTCCCAATATAAGACTATCCATTTTTTGAAAGGTGACATGAGAGATCTGCTGACTGCCATAACAGGTAACACTGTTTGTGCTGAAAGAGAAAAGTCGCACCACTTGAACAGCAAAATTGAGTTCCAGTTTACTGAACATGAGCTCATGCAGTGGGGTGCTTTCTTGCTGTACAAGATGGGATTCTTACTGCCAGCGTTACAGATCTGTACCCACCTCGAAGATCACAGAATGACTGCTGCAGACAAAATCAATGTCCTTAGATTGAAGGCTCGACTGCTCTTCCACCTGGGGAAGTACAAAAAGGCTGGAAAATTGTACAGCAGCCTTGCAGAAGAATCCAGAGGAGTCAACAGCATACTGCAGGCTGAATCGCTCATGGATGCAGGCTCAGCCTACAGATGTTATGGGAACTTGAGTATATCTTCTCAGTACCTCACTATGGCAGGTGAGATAGTAAAAACTATTGAAGGAAAGGAAAGAGAACGGTTACTCTCAAAACTTCATTTGTGTCAGGCAGGGCTGCTCCTTTTTGATTATCAATTTACAAGAATTAAGGAGTTTTTCACACGTACAAGACATGAAAGTACTGAAATCAAGGAAAAAATACGCAGTAATCTGTGTAGGACCTGTGAATATGCTGTAGAATGTGGAAGCTGGTTTGATTTCCAGGAGGCAGCTTTATGGGCTCAAAAGATGGGCATTGCACCATCTGAACTCACTAAAAAAATGGATTATCCTCCTCCGCCACCTCCACGAGAAGGATATAAGCATCTAATATCCCATATCTCCAGGATGATAGAGGCAAGAGACACATTAGATAATGAGAATCTTTTGTCCCCTGAAGAGGAAAGGGAATTAAATGAATATCTTCAATTCTGCAAAATGACCGGTAATAATGCTGAAGCGTGGAAACTCCTTCTGGTTAAGATAAAACGCTGTAGATTAGACCGAAATACTGTCTGTGATATAATAGATTTTTTTCGGTTCTTTTTTTCCTGTGAATACAATCTCTTTTTTAGAATTTTATATCCTCTGTCCCAATTAATTTGAAGATAGGTCGAATGAGGGGCTTTCCCCTCAGTTGAGGGCAATTTTTACACATCTCTTAGGATCTTTTCCGTGCTGTTATCTTGGAGCACCTAAAAGTCTATATATTTATAATTGACCAACTATAGTATGTTAGATCAAAACAGAAAAATACCGCCTAGCTTCCATCTCAATGAAACCTCTCACAAGGTGAAAATCAGTGTCACTGTCCCGTCGATGGTGGTCAGAGCTAATAACACATCAAGACTCAATACTTAGACCTGCAACATGTGTGGTAAGAAATTCCAGGCTCAGATACCATACGAAGATGATGACGCTAAAATTCTCATATTTCGTTTCTTTTCAGATTCAAAATAATGATTCTTTTTTGTAGATGCTGAGGCTTGCATATAATGTGATAGATGAGAAAAATTTCCAATACTTATTGGAATTTGCTCGAAAACAACTCGTCATCTCAATCCAACGGTGCCATAGTTTTCTTATGATTTCATTTTATCTTCCTTTTTCATTATCAATTTACCAAGATTAATTGATCTTAGATCCCCACCATCCCATAAGATATCATCATATCTTGTTGAGAGAAACTCCTCGAATTTCTCTATAAATTCAGTAATAAATTGTTTTTTCTCGAAAATGCCATCAATGGGAACATGAGCACAGGATTCTCGGGTGCACGAGTCATGAAGGGTGAAGTGAAATAGATCCCCGTTTTCATGTGGTAATGCTCCAAAATATTTAAATGACCCCTCTTGGTCAACATCAAAATAACTTGGCAGATTGTTTGACATGATATCTTCGAGGAATCTGACCAGCTTCTCAAATGGTGGAAAGCAGTATGATGCCCATATTTCATGTTGGATTTCATCTGCTTTCATATATATTAAAATCCAGCCTGGGGCATCTCGTTGCACAAACGAGATCTCGATTCTTTTTACATCACTATTTCTATTCTGAGTCAAATATATCAACTCCTTCTATATCCTGATCTTTGCCTTCTTGATTTTCTCATGATTCACTTTATATTCCTTCATATAGATTATCTACCCACAGACTATCTATCTTGGTTTGCATCCCAGTTGGACCCAGGCGAAAACCATTTATAGGACTAGCACCGATAGTAATTACTACACACTGTAGTAAATGTAATGAATTACTGAAGAAGAAAATGATTGTGTGAGAACAGGACACTGTGCTAAGAAAGCAATACTCTTCCTGATCATAGGAACCGTACTATTGACTCAGATTCCTCTGGATGTTTCACCACCTAGAAAGATAAGTACCCATGACCATAAATCTAGATATAGATAGAAAGAATTGAGGGCGGCCTTGTAACCTAAAAAAAAGAAAAAAAATCGTAGATTATAGTATTTCAATTGTATCAATGCATTTCTGCTCACTCAGTTGGACATTCGAATAGACAGCGCCGGGATTTACCGATTTGGCAATACCACTAAACACTTGGTTAGCTACTGTTGTACACACCATTTCCAAAGGCAAGTTCATCTGTTTTGCCACAAGCATTGCAGGACACATCACAGGGTGGTCCCTTGTAAAGGTCAGCTTATTGGCTTCAGTACTAATGTCTGCCTTATTAGGTGAGAACATTGGGTCGAGCCAGATGTGATAAACTCGTTCCACGTCCTGAATTCCTGAACCTGTAACACCTGCCGCTTCTTTTATATTGTTTCCAATCATAGTTCCCATTTGGGCCGCAAAACCCTGTGTGATTTTCAAAGCTTCGTCTCCAATTTTTTCCTTAAAGGCTAGGGTCAACCCCATTAAGGCGCTAATGGTTTGAACACCTGCCACAAACTCTGGCGAAGGTTCCTTATCCATGTTCATCACTAATTGTACATGCTGAGAAACAATATAAAGATTTTGTCTTGCAGTCATGCTTTGCATTGAATATGATTTTGACCACTGGATTATGGCTACCTAGCTGGTTGAAATTGCAGTACTGCCACAGTATTCCAAAAAACAGTACCGCTCTTTTCATTTTGCATACACCTTCCAAGCTTCCCATGCTTTCTTTGGATTACCATTCGCATCAAATAGACCCAGCCCCGCCTTTGCATCCCAGGGCACAAAAGGCAAATCTTTTGCATCATACAAAGTGAACCACGACACACCAAGGATAAAATCCTTCTGCAGTGCTGTTCTAAGCAGCATTTTCACATAATCTGACTGTAATTCTATCCAGTCTTCCCCCGTGTGTGGATTTTTAGAGAACATGGCAGTTTCTATTATGTATACCTTCTTATCTCCTGTTCTCTGATTCATCTCGTCAAGCACTTTGCTTAGTGTTCTTTTATTGAAATTTTTGATATCACTATAATAAACAGGGTCAATGAAATAAAAGATGAATCCAAATGCATCATCGTTTGATGAGCCGAAATAGTCTAAATACTTTTGCATCTTGCATTTGTCACTGTAAAAGGACTCG
>JGI24422J19971_10002802_pt1 | contig 10864 bp, 8 predicted proteins | sample DeeMarSWOR152_54_FD_19971 | JGI IMG/M metagenome (IMG submission 19971)
TTTTTTTTTTTTTTTTTTTTAGCCCCCTCGTTTTTCCTCCTTTTCGGGGGGGCTTTTTCTTGCCCTTATACTTATATGATCGCCACTTGTTTCGAAGTCTTTTCCAGACTGAAGCCTTGTACTTTTAATAATCAAATTTCAACCGATACTATTTATATCTAAAAATACACAATATTATAACCTTTGCATTCGAATTTTCAACATTCTTATGCGAAAATAAATATAGTTTATCCATCTATTTTTGTAATATACTTAAATATAGAGCCCCTCAGGGAGCAATGAAATGAGAAACAAAAATCTCTATTTTTTTTATTTTCTCTTTGTTGTGGGCTTCCTCATATTTTCATGCAGACCAATCAATATATTCAGTCCTCTGGTTGATCCATCAAAGATGGGAAACGATGCGAAGCTAGATGCCGGGTACAATGCTCTTTCAGAAGGTGACTATGATAAAGCAATTGATTATTTCACAGACGTCATCCAGAGTGCATCAGGAGATGATCTCATCGACGCTTATCTGGGAAGAGGAGCAGCGTATCTGCGTAAATCATCTCCAAACATCAACTCGGTTGTAGAGGACCTGCTGAGCGGAGACCTCGAGGTGGACAATCCGGGCGCAATAGTGGCTCAGGTCGTTGCAGGTGGAGATTATACGAGCTTCTTTAGCGATGTAGAGAAAGCAGCGGCAGATTACAACTCAGCGTTTGACAATATTACAGGTGAAGTGGATATAGGGGTGCTTTTTGAGGTATACCAGACGAATATGATGGCAGCTACAGGGGTAGGGGCGACGAAAATTGCTACGGATTACAACGACTCTCCATGGGATTTGGGAAACATAACATTGAATGATGAAATCGATGCGATCATAGACACAAGGACCCATCCATATGACATAGACACATGGGAAGACTCTGATCCTGCCAATAATGGTCTTCGTAAGTATGTGGATGGGAGCCAGCCTGAAGAAACAAAGATGATGGGCTATCTCACCAATGCATCCGATGCCCTCGATAAGTTAAAAACAAATCCACCTGAGGGCATGTCAGAGCAAGATGTCACGGACATGCAGGCAAGGATAACGGATTGGGAGGATTACGGGCTAAAAGATTAGTCCCTTGGAAAACCATAAAGAAAATAGAACGGGTGGTTGGAAAAACCGATAATAAAGAGATACTGTTAAACCACACCAAATCAGTTAATCTAATATTCAAATAATTCATTGCAACGTATAAATAACTAGAGAGTGATTGTCGAAATAGATAAAAAGGGATAGTGCTTTCCATGAAAATCGAAAAGAGGCATCTTTTTTTAGTAGTCGTAAGTATCGCGTGTATCATTATTCTTCAGGCAAGTCCTCTCTATGCAATCGATAAATCAGAACCTCCCGCCCAGCCCATTCTCCCGAATGTTCGTGCAATGGGTGACGCCTTCACCGCTGTTGCCAATGACGAAAATACGATCTTTTATAACCCAGCAGGATACGCCCTCATCACAGATGATATTATCTCAGTATTCTCTCTCGGTATCAAGGTCAATATCGATGATTCTGCGTTGAAGCTATACAGTGCCCTTATTTCGGGTGTTGATGTTACTTCCTCCGGCAATCTTGATACCTACCTCTCAGATACAACGATTGCCCCTGGTATCACAGGGCCTATTTACTTTGGAAGAGTGGGGAACAACTTTGGGTTCGCCTTTTTTGACAGTATACGGATTACCATGGATACGAGACCGGGTGGACTCCTCCCCACTGCAGATTTTGATGCCTATACAGATCTTGGTTTTGTAGGTGGATATGGGTGCCAGCTCCCATGGGTAAAAAACCTCTATGGAGGGATAAACCTGAAAGTTTTGCTCAGGATAAAATCCAGTATAGAAGGCACAGTACTCGACGTAATAGACACCGTAGGAGATACATCTGAAATACCCCTCGCAAAAGCTGTGGGATTCGGTGCCGACCTCGGTCTGCTCTACCTCCCTTACCAATGGATGTCAGTAGGACTTAATGCCAAGGATTTCTTTGGAACCCGTTTCAGTAGCTGGGAGCCTTTGAACCAGTCAACGCCCTTTCCAAGAAGCCTCATCAAGCCAAGGCTCGCCTTCGGCGTGGCTTTCTATCCCCTAAAGGAGAGCGGTGAATCAAAAAATTTTAAAAACTTCATCATCGCCGTAGATTATTCCGACCTTTTTGATTACTCGGCGGTTCTTTCCAATGTCAAATTAGGAGTCAGCTTCAATACTCTGCGTATATTAAACCTGCGTGCCGGATTTGATGGTGGATATCCCACCTTTGGAATTGGATTCGATTTGAACATCTTTCATTTGAGTATCGTGTACTTTGTTGATGAGCTTGGGGCATATCCAGGTGCGCAACCCGTTCAGAACGGAATGATCAACTTCACCTTCAAGTGGTAGCTCCTGCGGCTCTATTCACTGGACAATCGATAAAATCAGTCCGGTGGATCCAACTTGCGTTTCACTGAAAACTTTATGGAAGGATACACATCTTTCCGGTTGGTCTTTTTACACTACTCATATTCAGGAAGGAAATAGTTCGGAGGTTCTTTGGTAATCTGAACATCGTGCACATGGCTCTCCTTTAGTGAAGAGAAGCTGATTCTCACAAACTTACTCTTTTTCCTCAGCTCTGCAATGTTTCTTGCCCCAATATACCCCATGCCTGCCTTAATGCCTCCTACGAGCTGAAACACAATATCCCGTACGCTTCCTTTGTACGGAACAAGACCTTCCACACCCTCGGGCACAAACTTACCCTGGCCCTTTTGAAAATAACGATCTGAGGAGCCAGATTTCATTGCTCCTTCAGAACCCATCCCTCTATACTCTTTAAAGGCCCGTCCTTGATATATTACCTTTTCGCCAGGACTTTCATCGGTCCCTGCAAAAAGGCTTCCTATCATTACCGCATCCGCGCCCGCAGCAAGAGCCTTCACTATATCACCTGAATATCGGATGCCCCCATCAGCGATGAGCGGAATACTGTACTTCTTAGCCACCCGCTCACAGTCAAGAACCGCGGTGAGCTGGGGCACACCTACACCGGCAACAACCCGTGTTGTACAGATTGATCCGGGTCCAATACCTACTTTGATGATATTAGCACCGGCCTGTATAAGTGCTTCTGTCCCTTCGCCTGTGCCCACGTTTCCCGCTATAATGAGCAGCTCCTTATACCTGTGTCGTAAAGTCTTTACCGCATCAATTACCGTCTGGGTATGTCCATGGGCTGTATCGATTACAATCGCATCCACATTCACAGCCACCAGCGCGTCAACACGTGCAAGAAGGCCTTCTGAAGGACCCACTGCCGCCGCCGCTATCAGCCTTTTCTTTTCGTCTAGTGCAGAATGAGGAAAATCAATTGCTTTTTGAATATCCTTGATTGTAATGAGCCCTATAAGACGGTTGTCATCATCAACAATTGGGAGCTTTTCAATCTTGTATTTCTGGAGTGTCGTCTTTGCCTGCTCCAGAGTTGTCCCTACAGAAGCCGTTATAAGGCCATCCTTTGTCATCAGGTTTTTCACCGGCTGATCAAAATCAGTGATAAACCTGAGGTCCCTATTGGTAAGTATTCCTACAAGCTTCCCATTCTCCGTTATTGGCACTCCTGAAATCCGAAAGTTATTCATAATCTCTAGCGCCCTGCTGACAGGGGCTGAAGGGGCGAGCGTTACGGGATCGATGATCATCCCACTCTGCGATCTCTTTACTTTTTCAACTTCAGCGGCCTGTGAATCTATAGACTGATTTCTGTGTATAACAGAAAACCCTCCCTCCCTGGCGAGAGCTATTGCCATTTGGTAGCCCGAAACAGTGTCCATTGCAGCGGAGATAAGCGGAATATTCAGGGAGAGGGACTGTAACCCCGTGGAAACATCAGCCTCGCCGGGAATCACCGTCGAGTATTCAGGTTGGAGTATAACATCATCAAATGTCAGGCCTTCAGGAAAATCATCTTTTGCCATTGTCTGTGGTAGTCCCCTAATGCGGACAAGCCGCATTCTTGATTAAATATTTTTTTTGCCTTTTTGGCAAAAAAATCAGGATCAAGGTACTAAAAATTTTACGTTCAAAATAATATAGAAACGTTACCTTGTCAATTTAAGATTACGCCAGCAATTGACGAATAAGTATATAGACTGAAATAAAGGGCCTGACACCGTATGAAGCTCAAGTTCTTCTTCATTTTACTTATCATGCTTCTCTTTTTACCCGAAACTGTACAGGCCAGACGTTTATATTATGCTGAAGAGTTCTACCTCTATGTGCTAAATCTCTACTACATTAATCCCAACCTTGAAAGGAATATCCGATTCATGCAGTGGGCCCTGCGAGCGCCCTTTGATAATCCTGTGAGAAGCCTCGCATTGATAAAGACGGAAAATGATTTCATAAGATACAAGGCTCTGTTTAAAATGCACGTAAACCTCCTCATTATCGATAGCTATCTACAGCTTGCCCGCCGTTTTGACAAGGAACACGTGTATTTCTTCAATCTCTGGTATGCAAAACATCTCAAAGAGAGCTTTCAGATCGCAGACTACTACTACCGCATCGGCCTGAACTACTGGGAAGAAGCACAAAAATATGCTGAAGAGGCTGATCGCACTCCAGGCCGTATCAATATTGACGAATGGGAAGATGAGCTTTACCAGATACAGTTGGGCGAGCTGAATTATGAAACCATTATCCAGTCCCAGCTTGAAAAACTTTCTTTCAGAATGTCCACCGTAGAAAATTACCTCGAAAAGGTCGCTACAGCTGAAGAGGAAACTGAATGATGACTTTCCAGAATCATCACGATCTAATATTTATAAATACCGATTCATCAGTGATGCCAACCTTTTTGATCAACCATATATTTTAACGTATATTCTAATTGCTGCCTGCCCGTTCCAGTATTATCATTGCTCTATGAGAGAGCCTTTTTCCCTCAGTGAATCTACTTCTGCGCCTTTCTATCTGCACAATATCAATCTTGATGCTACTGTTGATTTACTCAAGGAACTCCTCTCCCCCTGCAGGGTCTGTCCCTTTGAGTGTGGCGTTGATCGTTACAGCGAAAGGACAGGGCGATGCAAGTCAGGAGCCCTTCCAAAAATCGCAAGCTGGAACCTTCATCACGGTGAAGAGCCGCCAATATCAGGGTATAGAGGCTCGGGCACCATATTTTTCAGTGGATGCTCCCTCAGGTGTTGCTTCTGTCAGAACTATCCCATCAGCCAGCTCGGAAATGGAAAAGAGGTGAGCGCAGGGGAGCTCGCTCAATACATGCTGCTACTTCAAAAAAGGGGGGCCCATAACATCAATCTCGTTACTCCAACGCACTTTGTACCACAGGCTGTTGAAGCACTGGCGATTGCGGTACAAAAGGGATTAAAGCTCCCCATCGTGTACAATTCAAGCGGCTATGAATCTGTGGAAACACTGCGGGCTATTTCAGGAATCGTAGATGTGTATCTCCCTGATATGAAGTACGGAGACAATGAGTGCGCACAGAGGTTCTCAGGCGTGAATAACTACGTTGAGATCAACCGGTCAGTAATTCAAGAGATGTACCAACAGGTTGGGGAGCTCATCCTTGATGAAGAAGGGGTCGCTGTGCGCGGCTTGATAATCCGTCATCTTGTTCTTCCGGGAAATACCCAAAACACGATGAGGGTGCTCGAGTGGATAGCCGGCCTTTCACCCACCATACCAGTAAGCCTCATGAGTCAGTACTTCCCAGCCCATAAAGCCTTCTCAATACCCGAGATTTCAAGGAAATTGAACCGGGAAGAATATGAGGAAGCATCGAATCTTTTAGGGAGCCTTGGAATCGTGAATGGTTGGATGCAGTCCCTTTGATTAGCATGTATCTAACACTGTGAGATCTGCTCACATTTCATATTGTCTGTTATATTAAACTACCATATCCTAGTCCATATCCAATTTCTGCTTTATCTTTCGTACATCATTGTACATTTCCCGCAGCTTCGGTCTTATCGCGTAGACTTGCATTTCAGTCTTTAAGTCATTCGCAGGGATTCCCACTATTTGTGCTCCCTTTTTTACGAGCTTTTTCATGACTCCTGCTTTCGCGTATATCGTTACATCATCCTCAATTGTGATATGATCTGCAAGGCCTACCATTCCTGCGAGTATCACATTGTCACCTATCCTGACGCTTCCCGATATGCCGCAGAGCCCGCAGATGATAGTATTTTTTCCGATCACACAGTTGTGCGCAATCTGAACGAGGTTGTCGATTTTTGTGTTTTCTCCGATTTCCGTATATCCCAGTGTTGCCCGGTCTACAGTGGTGTTTGCGCCGATCTCAACGTTTTTTCCAATTCGCACTCCACCTAACTGCGGCACCTTATGATTCATTCCACCTATCTTTTCATAGCTGTATCCATCAGAGCCAACAACTACTCCTGCATGAAGAATCACACTGTCCTCTATTATCGTGTTTTCATAAATCGTAACATTTGGATAGATCGTACACCTCTTCCCAATTTGACAGTTATCTCCAATAACTGTATTGGGACCTATATAGGAACCATCACCAACACTGGTATGAGCACCGATGGATACGAAATCACTTATAGTGACATTTTCTCCAATACGTGCGTTGGGTGAGATGGCTACCCTTTTGGAGATGGTCTTTGAAGGCACAGGCTTTTTTTCAAAGAGAGAAAGAAGCTTAATAAAGGCAGCATCCTTCATCTCCGGTAGGATTACGATATAATCAATGTCCCCTTTCTCCTCCGGCTCAAAGTCAACTACAGCACACACAGACTCTGCATTGACTTTCTGCAGGTGAAAGTTACGTTTGTCCTTTATAAATACTACAGAATTATTCTCTATGTCTTCTGGCGGACATATACGATGTATCTGTGCTTCCTTGTTTCCTATTACCCTTCCTGCTAACTGCTGGGCAATATACTCTACTGTGTACATATTCCTCTCCTCTCTATTTTACTGCAGAAAATTGTGCTGTCTCAGACCACACTCCAAGACAAAATGTAATTATAAAATACCAGTTACCGCAATATATATCTTCGGAAAAAGCCCTCAATTTCATCACTCACATCCTTATCGAGAAAGAGTATTCTATCAAGCGTCCGGAACAAAGGTAGATTCTCCAGCAGATTGTTTCCAAGACCTTTTAAAAATTCCACCCCGAGCCCCATAGCCTTGTATCCTTCAGCTATTTCACCTTCCCTGAGCATGAGGTTGTATGCTTCTTCAGCTCTAATATATTTGCCGATATACTCGCCAAATCTCCGGTTCCTCCCTGAAGAGGAAGTAACATACAGGTCGCCAAGCCCCGCAAGATCAAATACTGTCGCTTTTCTTCCACCAGCAGCTTCAACGATGATTGCCATTTCCTGAATTGCCTGGTTGAATAACAACGCTTTGAAGTTGTGAAAAAGCCTGCCCTTCATAGTTCCATAGAGACCATCGAATATTCCGAGTGCAATTGCATACACATTTTTAAAAGCCGACGAGAGCTCAACTCCTGCAATATCATCTGTCACTGCAACCCGGTAGTACTCCGCCTTAAAAAAGCGCAAAAGCTTCTGGATCCGTGGGGAGTTTATACCAAAGACAGTCCCTGTCGGAACTTTGTTCGAGAGCTCAACCGCCTTTACCGGTCCACCGACGGATGCCCAGATGAAGTTTTCATGGGGGAACTTCTTTTTGAACAGATCAAACGCCGCATCATGTATCCTCATTATCCTTCCATCATACTCTACAAAGCCCTTTGTCAGTGTGAAAAGAGGCTGCTCTGTCTGCAGGGTCTCAAGCAGTTTTTGAAATATAGTAAGAAATCCTTCGCTTGACACAGCAATTAAAATGAAATCTACCTCCTTCACTGCCTCCTCGAGTTGTTGGGAGTAGAATAGGGACACCTTTTCAGGGAGTTTTTTCTTCAGCTTCGGATGTTCACCCCGATGTGATGCTTCGAGGATATCGTCATCAAGCCACGTACCCCATAGGTTTATATCTGCGCCATTATCTGCAAGGGGAAAAGTGATGGCGCTTCCCATATACCCGGCTCCAAGAACTGCAACCCTGCACATCTAGAACTCCTTTGAAAACTGTATTATGCCTCGCCCTGGGAACCAGAGTTCCTGGGAACTGAAGTTCTCTACAACTGCTTCNCAGTTGTTTTACAGTTGTTTTGCAGCAGTATAGTACAAGACGTGTAAATTTTACCAGCTTTAAGTTTTTTATATTTACTATATACACCTGTTTTAGTATAATACATTATTCTGCAAGTAACAATCAGGAGAACCTAATGAAGATCGCGCTGATAGAACCGAAACCTCCGATAAATGTATATTTCTTTCTCACAAAACTTCCATTACTCGGACCACTTTTTCTTGGAACAATTCTTAAGAATGCAGGACATGAGGTCAAGGTTTTTAAAGAGGATATAGTTCCCGTATATAATGTGAAAAATGACGAGCTCCATCCCTTTCTTAAAGAAGCGGACATTATCGGCATAACTGCCATCACGCATACGATAAACAGAGCATATCAAATTGCAGACGCCGTAAGAAGGCAGTTCCCGGATAAAAAAATCATAATGGGAGGTAGTCACCCTTCTGCCCTTCCCCAAGAGGCATTGGAGCACTCCGATCAGGTTGTTGTGGGGGAAGGAGAAAATGTGGTGCTCGACGTATTTGAGGGAAAAAATACGAATAAAATCGTGCAAGGTACACGGGTGAATGTAGATGACGTTCCAATAATGGATTTCTCTTTACTTCAGGGATATGGACAGAAAGGACATAGAATCAACATGAAATATGCTCCCTTTATGGCATCAAGAGGGTGTCCCCACGATTGCGTATTCTGCTCGGTCACGCAGATGTTTGGAAGAAAATACAGGATAAAGAATGCGGACCTCGTGATGGAAGAGGTAATGACACGATATAGAGAAGGATTCAGGCATGGATTCTTCTACGACGACAACTTCGCCGCAATCCATTCAAAGACAAAAATCTTTCTCGAAAAACTGATACGGGCAGACCTCGACTTCAGCTGGTCGAGCCAGTTCAGTGTACATGTAGCAAAAGATAAAGAGCTCGTTCAGATGTTGAAGAGAGCAAAGTGCACGACTCTCTTCATAGGGGTCGAGTCCATCAACCCCGAAGCCCTGAAGGACTATGAAAAATGCCATAACGTTCAGATGGTAAATGATGCCATTCGCACCATCACCGGGGCTAGTATGAATGTTCATTCTATGTTCATACTTGGGGCTGACAGTGATACAGAAGAAACGATCAATGAAACGATCAGATATAGCAAAGAATCGGGGAGCAGAACAGTACAATTTTCGATTCTCTTCCCCATCCCCGGCACCAGGCTCTATGAGCAGATGAAAGAGGCAAACAGGATTTTCATTAACGACTGGACCTACTATGACGGAAGTCACTGCGTCATCCTTCCCAAGAATATTAGCCTGCTCAAGCTTCAGAAAAAGCTGATTCAGGGATATCGCAAGTTCTTCAGTAAAAAGCTCCTCTGGGGGCTTGCAGCACATGTTGGCTTCTTCGTCTGGAAAATCCTCAATAAAAAATACATGAAATACATACGCTACTTTTCGAGGAAATTGAAGCGAGAAGGAGTAGTGAAGGACGGAGTGCTGACCATCAACGGGTTGAGAACAGATACGATTCCCCGGGTGTTACCCGACGTTGTATCTAAAAATAGTTATACAAAAGTTTAGAAGCGTTGTTCCCCGATACATACTCACATCACCTCGTATATCTATCATACTATTGAGCTCAATTTAAAGGCAACTCTGCAAATCCCAGGTATGCTTTCATGATTGACTAATTGTACTTCCTAAAAACAGCCCCCAAAAAATAGTGTTAACTATCAAAAAGATTGTTATTTTTTTACTAAACATCTTTAATTTTAAGTAGCGTAAATGTATTGATAAAAAACAGATTTATGGTACCCTTTTTATGAGCCCATTGAAAGGTTGAAGGATATTATCATAGATTCAGTGGGAACCACCATTGAGTTCATCGACAAACTCATCCAGGACATTTTTACCCCTGAAAAGAAAGAGTAGAGGAGAATAAAAGAGCAATTTATTATTATGATATCATATCCCAATCTACGAAAAGGAAGGTTTAAACACTGTAAAACACTTTGCTGAAAATGTTGCAGATCTTCTGTTCAAGCTAAAGGGGTAGGCGGTGACATGGCGGTTGCCGCATGATGGAATCCTCTTGAAAATGATGCAAAAGAAAATTATCATAAACATTTATAATATTCAATATTAGGGGGAACATTCAATGGATGAAGCAACTTTAAAAAAGACAGTTGAAACCTCAGTCGAAAAGATGAACGGGACACTGTACCTTCGTCCCTGCTGGGTCGCCCGTGACTTTCTTCCACCAGGAAAGCGGTTCGGTCTGAAGGAAGAGGAATACGATGTCGGCGAAAGAGGATTTATCAGCGAACGCTGGCTCGGCTCGGAAACAAAGGCGGACAACCGTATTGGCCCGGAGGATGAGGGGCTCTCCTATCTTGGAATCGAAGGGGAAAACATACTGCTCAGGGATGCAGTGAGGGTCTGTGGGCCCCTTATCATGGGTGAGGAGTATGCACGCACCCACAATGACCTCGGGAGGCTTGCGAAGGTATATGATTATGATTCAAGGATTTTTTACCATATGCATCAAATGAAGGGGGATGCACAAAAAGTCGGAAAGAATCCAAAAGAAGAGGCGTACTTCTTTCTTGAAGATGTTGACCTGGGAAAGCACCCTGAGACCTTTTTTGGTGTCCACCCGTACATCGTTGAGCAGGGCAAGCAGTATGACTTTCTTTT
>JGI24422J19971_10002803_pt1 | contig 10863 bp, 9 predicted proteins | sample DeeMarSWOR152_54_FD_19971 | JGI IMG/M metagenome (IMG submission 19971)
CCTTGCATATCCAGATAGGCAGATTGTGTGCATAGCGGGTGACGGCGGCTTCTCAATGGTCATGGAAGACTTTCTGACGGCACTGAAATACCAAATGCCAGTTAAAGTCTTCGTTCTGAACAACCAAAGTTTAGGCATGATAATGCAGGAGCAGAAAGTGGAAGGCTACCAGAGTTGGCAGACTGAGCTTTACAATTATGACTTTGCAGATTTTGCAGAGCATTCTGGGGGAACCGGAATCAAAGTGGCAGAGCCTAATGAGCTTGAAGCAGCGGTTGACAAAGCGTTGTCCGCTAAAAAACCCGTAATAGTCGACATTGACACGGATCCCAGACGATTCTTATGAAAGATGACGTTGGAATGTTAAGGAACTTAACGTGTGGAAAAGACTAACGCCCCCTTATTTGAAGGCTGAAACTTAGAGCGAACTTCAGATTAGAGCAAGTGCTGCAAAGAGGGTAATCTGGCTGAGAATTGAGGTCTAAGCTTATTTGGCACTTGCCCATTAATATCTCAGCTGGAGATGAACCAAATTGAAATATGAGATCAAGTATAAACCGTCTTATGCGCTGCTTGTAGTAAGCTTGGATCAAGGCGAAACGATAACGGCTGAATCAGGCGCCTTAACTTACATGGATCCACCCATAGAAGCACACACGCGCAAGAGAGAGAAAAGCCTGCTGGGAAGCTTAGGACTTACGTTATTCGGCGGTCAATCCTTCTGGGTGAACGATTACACAGCGACAAGCGGTCCTGGAAGGGTGGGTTTAGTCGCTGCTCCCGTGGGTGACATAGAAACGCTGGAAATCAAACCAGACCACGGCTTCATAATACAGAAATCCGCTTACATAGCGTCAACGCAGGGCATAGACTTGGACGTGAAATGGGAAGGCTTCACCAAAGGACTGTTCGGACAAGGATTATTCATGCTGAAGGCAACGGGAAACGGGCAGTTATTCATCAACACTTTCGGCGCCATAGATACGCACAAGCTAGAGGCAGGGCAAACGTTGATAGTTGACAACTTCCACTTAGTCGGCTTCAGCGCCTCATGCAGCTACAAAGTCACAAAGTTCGGCGGATTAAAAGAAACATTGCTGGGCGGAGAAGGCTTAGTGACGCAAATCACGGGTCCAGGAGAAGTTCACATACAAACCAAAAACCTAAGGGAATTTGTAGAGTGGCTCTGGACCCTGCTTGAACCAAGAGTAAGATCAAGAGCCCGCTAAGCCCTCCATTTTTTTACCTTTCCAGCATAAACGGTTTCTCACCAGCAATTTTCTCGGGAACCCTGTCCAACAGCATTCGTTCTTCAGGTCGCTTGCTCAGCATAACAGGCTGAAGCCTCTTTGCAAGCTCTAACGCCGACTCCAGCTTGCCGCTTCTCTCAGCGTATATCTCCAACAGTACACCGTCTTTCTTCACGGCTTCACCTAGCTTGGCCTTAAGCACCACGCCTGCGCCTTTCTCTTTGGGTGCACCCGCCGCCTTCGCAATCTGAACTGTGTCCTCAGTGCTGATCCACAAGACTCTGCCATCCTGTTTCGCGGTTACTTCCGCCTTATTATAGCCCACAGACATCTCATCTGCCTTTATCCGCGGATTTCCACCCTGTGCCTCTATTATTTCTCGCAGTTTCTTTTCTGCTCTTCCTGACTTCAACATGTTTTCGGCTTTCTGCCTTCCTCCTTTAACACCAATCATTTCAAAAAGCATACCAGCGAGGCTAATTGCTTTTTCTTTGAGGTCTGCTGGTCCATCACCCATGAGAGTCGTCAATGCTTCTTGCGCTTCAAGTGCGGGTCCGATAGCGTAGCCTACGGGTTGTTCTCCGAAAGTCAACGCACACTGAATGTTCATGCCTAGCCGTTTGCCTAAGTCTACAAAGTCAGAAGCCAATGTGTACGCTTCGGTCATGCTCTTGATTTTGGCGCCGTCACCCGTTGGAATGTCGATTGCAATATGTGTGGCGCCTATTGCTTTTTTCTTGCTCATGATCGACGGCAAAAGCAGCGGGTCAATCCCAAGCGGGTACTCAACTTGAATGAAGAGGTCGTCGGCTGGCGCCAAATCTAAGGCTCCGCCCCAAACTAGGCAGCCATTTGTCTTCTCCACCACCGCCTTTATCTCGTTTATGGACAAATTCACTGGACACAGGGTTTCGACGCGGTCAGCAGTTCCCGCGGGAGAAGTAACTGCTCGCGAAGACGTTTTAGGAATCTTAAACCCAGCAGCCGCAACTATCGGCACCACAAGCAGCGATGTCTTATCGCCGGGTATGCCGCCTATGCTGTGCTTATCCAATATAGGCGCCTCTCCGAAGTCAAGCGTTTCGCCAGTTTCCACCATAGCCCTCGATAAAGCTTCGCTCTCACCCATGCTTAATCCATAAATTTTAAGCGCAGTCAGGAAAGCGGCGATTTCAACCTCGCTCAAGTGCCTCTCGACCACGTCTTTGACTATGGTTACCATGTCGTGTTCTCGCAGTCTTTCGCCGCGCAATTTCGCCCGCACATGCCTGAGGGACTCAGGAAGCTTAGCTAAACACACTTCCACCGTCTCCCCGCCTTTCAATCCAAGCGCCATTGAAATTTCCTCGTAAAGCCCAATACGGTTCTTCGGAAAATGCGTGGCGAGGTTGGCTATGGCGATTATCTGCTGGTCGCCGTGTGTGACACATATCCTGTCTGAAGAGTGCACGCCTAGCAGGCTTGCGGTTTCCTCGCCTAAAATGGCGATTTGTCTTCCGCCAGCCGTGATGTTTAAAACTTCAGCCAAAAGCTCCATGAAGTTCACACAGTTAGAATAGGTAAGCAAATAGTTAAAGATTTTAAGGAACCAATAGTCACACTAAGCTGTAGAGGAAGCGCGTTTTGAAGTATATAGACTTTGTCGATTTAAAATACAAGCCAGCAGAAACAGATTTAATCTGCACCTTTTACGTGGAACCAGAAGGCATCAGCCTCAAAGAAGCCGCAGGCGGAGTCGCCGCTGAAAGCTCCATTGGCACATGGACCGAACTCACCACGGCCGAACCGTATGTGGCAGAGCTCGCAGGCTGCGTCTTCAGCATAGAAAGCAACATTGCGAAAATAGCCTATCCCATAGAGCTTTTCGAGCATGCAAACATGCCCAACATGCTGAGCAGCGTCGCAGGAAACGTCTTCGGGCTGAGAGCCCTGAAAACCTTGCGACTTAACGACGTTGAGGTGCCCGCTGAACTTGTGAAAAGCTTCAAAGGCCCCAAGTTCGGCATAGAGGGGGTTCGCAACCTACTGAAAGTGCCCGAGCGCCCTCTTGTGGGAACCATAATCAAGCCCAAGCTGGGACTTAAAACGGTGGATCACGCTAGAGTGGCTTACGAGGCGTGGGCTGGCGGATGCGACATCGTGAAAGACGACGAAAACCTGAGTAGCCAGCGGTTTAATCCCTTTGAAGAACGCATAATGAAGACCTTAGAGAGCAGAGACAAAGCGGAAGAGGAAACTGGAGCGCGCAAAGTATACATTGCAAACATCACAGCGGAAACCGAAACAATGCTGAAGAGAGCGGAGTACGTGCTGGACCACGGCGGAGAATACGTCATGGTGGACATTTTAACCTGCGGCTTTTCAGCGCTGCAAACTCTGCGCGACCAGAACTTTGAACTGGTGATTCACGCTCACAGAGCAGGTCACGCTGCGTTCACCAAGAACCAGAGGCACGGGATCGCTATGTGTGTGATAGCCAAAGTGGCGAGGATCATAGGCGTGGATCAGCTTCATGTAGGAACTGTTGTAGGAAAAATGTCTGAAACCAGAGGGGAAGTTCTGGAGAATATTGGCGCGTTAAAAGCTGAAACGAGCGGGTTAAGGCCTGTTATGCCTGTTGCTTCAGGCGGACTGCACCCCAAGCTTGTGCCAGCTTTAATAGAAACTTTCGGAAAAGACTTCGTCATCCAAGCTGGCGGGGGCATTCACGGACACACAGGCGGAACTTTTGCGGGAGCTACAGCTATGCAGCAAGCAGTTGAAGCTACAATGGAAGGCAAAACATTGGAGTCATTCGCCGAGACTCGGAAGGAACTCAAAGTGGCGCTAGAGCTTTGGAAAGACTAGGCTAACGTCTGTTGTGCAGTTTTCACTTATGCCCTCTTTAAATAGAGGGTCAGCCTAATCAATATTAGAATTGCCTATTTGTTATTTGAAATGTATGCACATGCAGAACTACTTCACCTAACTTAAGAGTAGATGCAAATACATCGTCGGAAAACTCATTGAAACAGCGGTCAACGCTAACGCTGATGGANTCTTGAATTTCAATTGTTTCTCCTGCGTGAAGGATGCCAAGTGTTATTGTGCGATTAAAGGGGTCTTCGCCGAAGTTGAGCGCCCGCGCTAAGAAGTCGTCTTCTAATACGTTAGTATTCTTATGATTTTTTGCAAGTCACAGGAAGACCCAAGGATACTTCCGTTGAATGACTTCGTTTACAGAGTGGGGCGGAATTATGCCTTCTTCGCAGATTACGCCGTGGATGAAATCGCGTCGGGTAACGTCAAAAGCGGGGTTTCGAACTGCGAGTTTTTCAGGGGCGTCCTCCCACACCTCGTTTGGGCTTCGCTCTTCTATTTGCTCGTAATCCCCGCACACGGTAACAGGATCAAACTTCAAAAGCTCCGCTACAACGTAGAAGGGTTTCCTCGCCTCATGAGCCAGAAGCGCAATGGTGCCTGTGCCGATTTTGTTGATAACGTTCCCTTCTGAAGTTATTGCGTCTGCGCCCACAATCACGAGGTCAGCGTTGCGCATGAAGGAACGCGCCGCTGAATCCACAATAAACGTTGTTTTTACACCGAGCGCCAGTAGTTCTTTGGCGGTGATTCTGCCCTGAAAAACGGGACGGGTTTCCGTGCAAATCACTTCAAATGTTTTTCCATCTTCTTTTGCTTTGCTTAGTAGATGCGTTACTGTGGATGAGTGGCAGTGAGTAAAAACCACCGAGTTATCGCGTATTCGTTTGGCGCCTATCTCGGCGATGCACTCTTTTGAGGCTTCGAGGTTTTCTAGGAACTGGCTTGAACTTGAAGACACGACTTTAACGAGGTCTTCTACTTTTTGTTTGCCGCAGTTTTCCACTTGACTGATTATCCATCGAAGCGCGTTTCTCATGAGCGGCTCAGTTGCCCTTGAAGCAAAAAGTGTGACTTTGGCTTCTGAAAGCTGCTTCATAAACTCTTTCCGCGTATCGGCTCTTGTTTCCTCTGCCAAAGCTTCGAGGGCTTTTATGGCTGCTATAGCGACGTTTCTGGCGCCTTGGACTTCAAGTTTCCGAATTCTATCAGCAACAACGCGAACCGATTGTGCCACGGAACTTCACCCTTTTTCAGTTATACACGGCGAAGCATATAAGGCAATTTAAACAAGTTGTTAAGCGAAACCTAAATGATGCCAGATGAAGACAGCCTCAACAGCATTTTGCACCCAATAATTGGACCGTGGTATGAGTCACTAGAGAATCCGCAGAAAGCGCAAGTGCAGGTTCTCGGCGAGTTGATCAAAGAATATGCAAAAACAGACTACGGAAAAAGTCATCATGCTTCCGAAATCGAAGGAATAAGTGACTATCAAGAAAACTTCCCTGCAATAGACTACAAAGGGCTATTGCCTTACCTCGCTGAGGCGAAAGAGGGAAACTACAAGGCGATTTTGCCAGAACCGCCAGAGTGCTGGGTGATGACGAGAGGCTCGACTGGACGAGCAAAAGTCTTGCCCGCAACACCAGCGCATCTGAAACAGATTTTCACGTGCGGAGCAAGAGCACTGATAAACTATGCACTGAGAAAAAAGAACTTTGAGGTTTTGACTGGAAACATACTCAACTTGAATTTTCCCTCCAGCGTCCACACCATGGCCTCGGATGGTCGAGAGGTCAGCTACGGGTATAGTTCTGGAACTTACGCTAGGCTTAACCCCATGTTCGACAAAGTCAGCCTGTTGCCTCGCCAAGACGCAATAGACGCGCTCGGTTCGGGAATTACCAAAACAGACTGGGAAAAAAGATTCGAACTTGTTTATCAGCAGGCGCTTGACAAGAGCGTCACTGCAACCATGGGTGTAACACCCGTAATCCTCGCATTCGCCAAGTACACACAGCGCAAACATGGCAAAAAGCCCGTTGACTTGTGGAAGTTTCAAGCTTTGTTCTGTACTAGCGTGCGAAAGATACAGTTCAAGTACGCCCCGCTCCTTAGAAAGTATTTTGGAGCCGTGCCAGTTGTAGAGATGTACACAGCTACGGAGGGGGCCTTTGCCCAGCAGTTAGATGAACTGCCCTATATTACGCCTAATTATGATGTTTACTTCTTTGAGGTTGAAACTGACAATGACGTGAAAATGCTGCATGAACTTAAGCGAGGCGAATGGGGTCGATTGTTAATCTCTTCGTGCATGTTTCCCCGTTACGATATCGGCGACATGATAGAAGCAGCTGGAAAAAGCTATTATCGCGTTTTTGGGAGACGAAACACCTTAACGCTTCTGGAACACAGATTGTATCGGCTATTTTTGGGCTGGCTGCTCTAAGAGGGAGGAGGATACCGCTTTCGCGCCTTAGTAGTATAGTACACAGCGGCAATTATGATTAGAACGCCGATGATTAAGAGCACAAAAGCCCAACCCATTCCTGAAGCAAGATAGCCTGCGAGTTGTAGCAACGCAAAGAACCCGATGAGTATCAGGACTACGCCGCCAATCAACCAGCCGATGAAGCCGTACTCACCCTTCTCGTGTTTTTCACCCTTTTCAGGCTCTTGCTTCTCGTGTTTTTCCTGCTTCTCGCCCTTCTCAGCTTTTTCGCCTCTCTGAGGCGCTGGAGCTGGCGCCGCCTGAACTGGTGCTTCCGCTTTTAGCGGCGCCCCGCATCGAGGGCAGAAAGTCATCTTTTCGTCAACTTGATTGCCACATTTTGGACAATACGACATGCACTCACCCTTTTCTATTCTTGTATTGAATAGTAAGTATTTAAAATATGCACCTCCTCGTTGCAAAAAGGGAAAAGTTATATGTGCTCTAACCGCGAATAGTTGAATAGGGAAGGGGAAATAAATTGAATGTGAAGGCGCAAATGCGCATGTACAAGGCAAAAGAAGGAATATATTCTGCAATCTCTATAGGTGCTATCCTTGTCTTGATCGGAATAGTTTACGCTCTTGCCCAACCTAGCAGCCTTTGGGACAGTATAATAACGTTTTTTAGCAATTTCACTACGCGCTCAGTTCCGGGCACGGGAATGTCTTTGCCGGCGCCAGCAAACCCTGCTGCTCACGCAGTGCTTTACACTGCCGCGTTCCAGTTCTGCATAGGCGTAGGCATCTTGCAAGTCATACTACTGGTGCTTAGGCTCGCTGGGCGTTCATCGATCGGCAAGACTGCGGAGACTGTGGGAACCCTTGTCTACTGGTTTGGAGCAGCGTACCTGATAACGATATATCTTAGCGATGTCCCAGACATAACGCAGTGGTTTATGTTCTGGGCTGGAATACTGATAATGCTGGGTTTATCATTTATTGCCCGAGCGTTTGTCCTCTTGACTAAAAGAAGATAAGCGCCTAAGCTACTACAGCTTCAAATGCCACCAGAGCGATAATGCCTGCCAAACCATATTCAAAGAATCCTTAAGAAGTCTCACTTTCGTTTCGCGACCGCCCCTCCATGATACCGGGATCTCTTTTATCTTGTAGCCCCTACGGTGTGCTCTAACGAGTATCTCTGTGTCCCAGAACCAGTGGCCAGCACCTACTTCGTCAAGTAGCTGCATAACCGGTTCTCGACGGAAAGCCTTGAAACCGCACTGATGATCCTTAACCTTAGAGCCTAACAGTGCTCGAACCATAAAGTTGTAAGTTTTAGAAGCTATATTTCTGGTACTGCTTCTTTCAACATTGCTTTCAGGAAGCATTCTTGAGCCAGTGGCAAAATCGTAGCCTTCAAATTCAACTGCGCCAACGAGAGATTTTAAATGTTTCAGGTCTGTGGCAAGATCCAAGTCCATGTAAACAAGAACTTCGCCGCTGCTTTGCTTAAAGGCGTTTTTTAAGGCGTTTCCTCTTCCGAGACGCTTTTCCCTATGAACATGCTTTATGAAAGGATGTTTCTCGGCAAGCGCAGCTGCCTTTTTGTCGGTTCCATCAGTGCTTCCGTCCTCGGCAATTATAACCTCGTAGGAATGCGTGAATTCATTGAGGGCTTTGGTGACTTTTTCCACTGTAGCCTCTAATGCGTCTGCTTCATTGTAAGCTGGAAAAACCACGGAAACCTCCACTGAACTCTTCAGCCGTGTCTTCGCGTTCATTTTTAGAAGCCCCATCCATTAAGCCACTTCAATCTATCTATCCATAAGGTAGACGCGGGCGTGCCAGAGATGACGGAATAGAAAAGCCCAAACATGAACACCACGCTTGCAAAATAGGCTACTGCGACTACTTTTCCCCATTTTATACTCCAGTATTTGCTTAGGAAATACGCTGAAGCTAGGCAGAGAAATGGCACACTAACGTAAAAGTGATAGAGGAAAGTTACTCTTGAAATAAGCGCGTAGGGAAGCCACTGGAAAAAGAAAAATGTGACTATGAATATGCAAGCTAAATCTCTTTTTCTAACGGCTCTTTCCACCGCCAGAATTATGAACGCGAAGCCAGCCCACCAGACAGCAGGGTTCCCAAGAAGCGCGATGGTGGATTTCATGCTGATCGGGAGGTATGACACGTAAAGCCACACTGGCTTAAGCATGAATGGCCAGGTCCACCACGAAGACGAATAAGGGTGCGTAGCAGTCAACGTCGCATGATAGTTGAACATGCCTCCCTGAAGCCCCAGAACATCTAACACCGAGCGTCCAGCGAGTATGTCAGGAATGTAGGTCAAAAAGTAGACAAGCACAGCCACCAACAAAAATTCAAGGACCACAGAGAATGGATGGTCGGTAAAGGCGTAAATCTTGGCAGATAAGCTCTTTTTCAGTTTTGTAACCTCTTTGAGCCTGAGCGCGGCGAGAATCGCTAACTGTGCTGCAAAACCGTAAAGCACAAGCCACTTAGTTGAAAAGCCAAGCGCAAAAAACAGGACAGCCAAAAACAAGGGTTGCACTGTAGCTTTCCAGCTGTTCTTGAGCACGTCTTTGAGGTAAATCAGGAAGAAAAGCTGTGATGCCAGTGAAAACAGGACCACGTAGGTGTCAACAGTTGCCATTCGCGCCATAGTGAAATGCATGAAATCGAAGGTTAACAGGAAAGCTGAGGCAAAGGCGCCTATCCATGCTCCGAACAACTTCTTTCCCAAAATGTAAATCACGGGTATCATCAACGTAGCGAAGATGACGCCCATTATCCTCCATCCAAACGGGTTATAGCCGAAAACTGAGATTCCAGAGGCAATAATTAGTTTTCCAAGAGGCGGATGAGTCCACTCGTACGGGTGCTGCAGTCGTAAGTAGTTCTCAGCGGTTTTTACATAGTAAATTTCGTCGAAAACCGTTTCCGACATGTAAGTGGGTGGACACTGAACCAGACTCTGCTCATCAATCAACTTGGACAAGTTTGGGTCCGAAGTATCTTCACTGTTAATCGCAGTAATCGCGATCCTCTGGTTGTCTTGGCTTAGCACGGCTATCTCGGCAACTTCGATAGAAGCCTGCTCAAAATCAAACCGCACATATTGAGTGCCATTGTTGATGGTGACTTCGTTCCAACTGTAGTAACTGTTCGGAATGGCAAGGCTTCCGCTGTCACTCCAGTCTCCAGGAGAACCAGTGTAAACCTGAACATCAGCTGAGCCGTTCTTGACCAAGAAATAGACAGTGCCGACGCTCACCGACTCACCGAGGTCAATGTAGAATGCTTTGTTTTCGGTTGTTTGCCAAGTGGCAATAGGTGCCTGCGTTAGACCAAGGTTCCAAATGGCAACTGAGAAAAAAATTATGCAAAGCACAGCAATAGACAGCAAGTCTCGCTTATTGATGTCCATCTTGATGTTTATTCTCCTCCACCTCTGCCTTGGCACTCTCACCTATTTTGATCGGGCTTATTCTGAACCACGACCGACCTTTAAGCTCGTTCCACAGCAGCATTAAAGCGTATATGAACACTGTTAAATTAATCAAGGTTACCGTTAAAGCCACAAGGTCGCCGCTTTGAATGTACTGATTATTGTTGAGAAAATGGAGAACGTACGCTTGATTTACGAGGCAAGTGCCGCTCAAAAACCCGTAGATGAGCCGCGTTTTCTTGAGGAAAGGAAACATTAAGGCTAAAACGCTTAGCGCTGGAAACACATACCGCTCATGAATCCTCGTTGGAAGCATAAAGAAACCGAAAAAGAGAATGAACGCGGAAAAGAGCACCAGCAGCTCTCCAGAGGCGCCGAAACGTTTGTGAAGAACATATAAGACAAAGGCTGCTAAAGCACCGAACAGTATCCACCCTATAGCGAAAAGAACAGGTGTTTCAGGCATCCATAGACCGCCTAGAGCCCACAGGTTAAACGCATTCACCGATGTGTATGCGTAGCCTCCATAAGCTCCGACATAGATGTCCGCCAAAAAAGTTACTGGGTTGCTCCACTCAAAAGGAATGATCACCACGAAAACCGTTGCGATTGCTGCTGCCAAAGATATTAGGAAACGTCGCAGTTCATGCTTTTTGAAAATCAGAAATGCAATCAATGGCAATAAGGCTACGCTCTGCGGCTTTGTCAATATTCCAAGAGCGAAAGTCACGGCTGAAAGCTTAGGCTTCGAAGCCAAAGCCAACATAAGCGAGAGAACAAGGAAAAACGTGTAAATCGCGTCGAACTGACCCCAAACTGCCGCGTTAAAGATTACAGCAGGAT
>JGI24422J19971_10002807_pt1 | contig 10857 bp, 6 predicted proteins | sample DeeMarSWOR152_54_FD_19971 | JGI IMG/M metagenome (IMG submission 19971)
AAAGATACGAACAAACGAATGGGTGAAAACTATAACGAAGAATGCCATGGGTATGGGATAAAACAGCGCGGTATAGAACTTGAAATTGCCAATTCTTACAAGCATCCAGTAGATTTGAGCCACGTACAAGATATATAGGCTACCCCAAATGGCTATTTGAACGTTATTTGTGGCAATAATTACTTGGATCAAGCCTCTGGTGGTGCCTAAACTACCTGATATCCAGGCAATAATCAGAATGAGCAAGGGTAGCGGAGTCTTCGCTGCTCCCATGGCAAACCCCTTGCTCCATCCGTTGATAAGTTCTCTGATACCATTTGGGTACATACGAAAGGAAATAGCACTCCTCCCACCCAGACAATGAATTTCCACCCCTTTCTTCTGAAGCTCTGATCCGAAAGCCAAATCCTCTAGAATCTCACCTTTCACCTTATCATGGCCTCCAGAATCGAGGTAATGTTGCTTTTTCATGACCACCACTTGCCCAAAAAGTCCTATCGGCTTAATGCGGCTACCCAAAACCGTGAATGCGCCGATACCAGCCATCATAATTATGTTAAAGAAGGCAGATAATTGCTCATAAAGATTGCGCATCTTGTGATATGGATGAATTGAAAGCACGCCATCCTTTTCAACATATTTTTCTATTATGTTCTTGAAACCGTTCTTTTCCAGTACCGTATCTGCATCAAGGAAAACAAGGATTTCTCCGGATGCTATCCTAGCCCCCTGATAACAAGCCCACGTTTTACCAAGCCATCCTTCAGGTGTTGGCAACGATTCCAACACCTTCACTGCACTCTTTTCTGCAACTGCTTTGGTTCTGTCTTCTGAGTGGTCATCTACTACAATTATTTCATCTTGTGAAGACAACTGACCTGATAGCGAATTAAGCAAGGTAGGTAGAGTATTTTCTTCGTTTCGCGCTGGGATGATTACTGAGAAGTTCGGATTGTGGATATTTCTATGGGTCGAAACTCTGCAAGAAGATATGCGGAATAGAAAAATGAAAGCAGGTACCCAAAACACAAGGTTGACTATAAAATATGTGGATATATCATCGATGTTCATAATGAATTATTCGTGTGCCAGCGATATTCATTCTGGTGTTCCAGGCTGATTCACCACTCTCATTCGAAGTCAAAATAGACCCCATATCTTCTTCAATAAAGATGCAGGCCGCCCATGGATTAGATTTCAGATTCTTGTGGGTAAGTCTTCCCGTTATTATAAATGTTACCGTTCGGTCGCTGTGGCTAATACGCCTTTTTCCTTATTAGTTGAGCTATAACTCCGCTGGTAACAAGCACCAGTCCGACAATCGTAACGACTACTACGCTTTGATCGGGCACCGTGGTAACTGAAAGCCGTTTTAGCAGTATACCGAGTAATGCCCAATCAACTACAAGGCAATAAAAGATATCTTTCCGTGTGAATAGTATGGATAATGCAATAGCAATACCGACGATAATCACTGCTACTGCCCAGAATTGCTCACCAAGCCCAAATGTGCCCCAGTTGATATCCACCAATAAAGCGGTGGCATTAGCAATCGTAGCTATAGTAATCCAGCCGAGGTAGACACTGAAAGGAAGGTGCACTAAATATTTTTCGGTTTTCGGTGCCTCTGATCTGCCAACGTTCAGCCTAAGATAAATTGCTAGCAGGCTTCCGAAGAGAATCAGCATTAGAGCCAGGGACAGAGGAACGATTTTATAGTGCCACGCATATATCCAGCCGATGTTGGCGAGGCAGGAAATAAAGAATAACGGTCCGATTCTCTGTACAAAATCAACCTTCTGGGCGTCTCTTCTAACCGAGGGTATTAATGGATATATGACGAAGATTCCAAGTAATACATAGATTAGCCCCCAGATTGCAAAGGTCAGCCCCGCTGGTACAAACAAGTTTGGATACAGGTCGGATAGTTCGCCCGTCGTTATGTTATTTATGGGGAGGGTAGTGGCCAGCGCATTTACAACCACCGTACCAATAAAGCCCAGCAAGTTTAGAATCGACAAGGATAGTACTAGACGATTTCTATTCATAGTTTTTCCTCCAGTTATTGATAATAACGCTATGACTTATTATATAGCAATCATATTGCAATGTAAATGACTTTCTAGAATTTAGCGGACAGCTTACCTATTGTTATGTGGTGCTAAGGCTGATATCACAGGTCGTGGATTTATTGCACAATCGCTCAATTGTTACTTTTCTAGGGAAAATGCCTGGTCATGTGATTTCATAGAGCGTATCATTTTTCAGGCTTCGGCTCCCGCCTCAACAATAGGNGTAGAAAATGGACTGCCACTACCTCAACCCAGATTATCACGTTTGCCACGATAATGCGCTCATACAAACCAAACCAGCCCATTTGATCAGTCAGGGATAACCCTATCATCAGAGCCAAAGATAATACAACGGCAACAAGCATATAGCCAAGAATATTTCTCCACTATACAAAATTGATACATGTGGGGGACGATACCTGGAGCTCCAAGCTGGTTTCGAAGAGATTTTAATTGGTCGGGCAGAGTCTTTTCGGTTATCTTACTGTGACTTTCCTAAGGGTAAGGTTATTACAGAGTTCCGGGACTGTGATTGACAGACAGATACCGTGGATATATTATTGGTGAGTGGCAGCTTGTGTGGCGATATCCGAGAGGTGCAAATGAGTTGCACCATTTGACTGAGGGCCCCGATGAACAGGCTAGCCTATTCGGATATAACATCTATATCGACAGGATTGTGTCGATGCGTCAGAATATGGAAGAATGGTATTAACGCTTTGTTGATTCCTGCATGGACGGAACGAAGCTGCGCGTCACTAGCCGTTGGCAGCTGGATCAAGCCGATATACAAGATGCCTTTGTCCGACTCGCTCAGCGAGTGCTGCCCGAACGACGATGAAACGCTGCTGACAATATACGGACAGACTAGAGGAGACAGATATGGCAGATAAGCCCAACATCGTACTGATTTTCCCTGACCAGCACCGTGGCGACGTCATGGGATGCGCCGGGAATCCGGTCGCACAGACGCCAAATCTGGACCGCCTAGCATCAGAAGGCGTCCGATTCCCGAGATGTTGCACCAACTCGCCCCTCTGTATGCCCGCNCGGGCGTCGCTGATTAGCGGACAGTACGTTAACCTGCACGGCGTGTGGCACAACTGGAACGCTGCCGACCGGCACGGTCCTAGCCACGTCAGGAATATACGCGATTCTGGCTATCATACTGCCGTCATTGGCAAGACACACCTGTACCCGCACGAAGGCGCCGACCACACTAGCAAGCATGTTCAGGAACTCAAGGACTGGGGCTACGAAGACACCCACGAGATCACCGGACCCATAGCATCTGCCAGTGTGGACTCTCCCCACACTGACTACCTGACTGAAAAGAAGCTACTGAATGCGTACCGGCAGCCCATCTTCAACTACGTGAGAGGGCTGTGGAGGGGTTATCTACATCCTTGGGAAGAGTTGCCTTGTCTTATCCCTAGTGAGGACCATGCGGATATGTATACGGCTCGTAAGTCAGCGGAGTGGATATGCAACTACAAGAGTGACAAGCCCTTCTACCTTCAGGTTTGTTTCCCTGGACCTCATGACCCCTTTGATTCACCCGCCGAATACCGGGCCATGTACGACCCCGAGAAGATACCTCTGGCCATCATGGATACGCCTGAGCCTCCCGTGGCACCTTATGTTGAGCGCATGCTGAGGGCAAGCAGGCTCGACAACATGACCGAGAGTCATAATCGCGTGATGAGGACATACTACTACGGGAAGGTCACACTCATCGATACTGGTATCGGTCTCATCCTGAAGGCCCTGGAGGTCAGAGGATTAATGGACAATACCTGGATTATCTACACCTCAGACCATGGTGAGATGCTGGGCGACCACAGATTGAGTCACAAAGAGGTGTTCTACGAAGGTGCACTGAAGATACCGTGCATTATCAGACCTCCGAAAGGAGTTAAGGGCTGGAAATCGAAAGCCCTCACTGACCAGATTGACGTTGCTGCCACAATACTTGACATCGCAGGCGCGGAGCCGTTCAAGAGAAGTGATGGCCGTTCCCTCGTGCAGAATGTTAGGGCTACTCCCGACACATCGGATGCTCATCAGGGTAAGGAAGTGGTCTTCAGTGAAGTCGCCTTCTATTCGATGGTGCTGACTGATCGATACAAGATGGTGGTGAACTCACTGATACTGGAACCACTGGAACTGTACGATATGGTGGATGACCCGNATGAGCTAAATAACCTGGTGAGAGACCCTTCCCTCAAGAATGTATGTGATGAGTTAAGCGAGCGCTACATCAGCTATCTTCTCGGCCATCTAGATGAAGCCAGGTTGAAGGTCTCCCGGGAGATAGTCGCTGCCAGACAAGCTCGTGCATGACGGCAAGGTGCTGAATCGTCATGGCGAGACTTTTACAGGAACCGTTNACCGGACCGGAGAAACGATTGTCGTGACAACAGTGCGAGCCTTTCACGTTATGGTGAAGCCGCATGGGGCAATATGCAACTGCCGGTGTCAATACTGCTACTACCTGCCCAAGGAACATCTCTACCCTGGTAGCAGCTTTCGAATGACAGAGGAACTGTTTGAAAGGTTCACGCGTCAATATATCGAATCACAAAATGTTCCTGAGGTGACCTTTGCATGGCAGGGTGGTGAGCCGACATTGATGGGTCTCGACTTTTTCGAGCGGGCCATACAATTACAGAAGCGTTATCAACATCACGGCCTCACCATCAATAATACCTTACAAACCAACGGTATTATGCTTAATGATGAATGGTGTCGTTTCTTCCGAGAGCACAACTTCCTAATTGGTATCAGCATTGATGGACCCAGCCATCTGCATGATGCCTACCGTGTTGACAAGGGGAATCATCCTACGTTTGAACGAGTGATGACGGGAGTGGAACTACTTAAAAAACATGAGGTCGAATTCAATACACTGACCTGTATTCATGCTGCTAATTCTGACTACCCGTTGGTAGTTTACCGTTTCCTCCGCGACGAGGTTCAATCTCATTTTATGCAATTCATCCCGATAGTGCTGAGAGATAATGAAACCGGGTTCCAGCAAGGGGAAACCGTAACTGAGCACTCGGTCGGGGCAAAGCAGTTTGGGCATTTTTCTAAGGCTATCTTTGACGAATGGGTGCGGCGTGATGTAGGAAGGGTGTTTGTGCAGACATTCGACGCTGCCTTGGCGGCTTGGGTGGGACAGGCACCTGGTGTATGTGTATTCGCTAAGACCTGTGGTATGGCAATGGTACTCGAACATAATGGCGACCTCTACTCGTGCGACCACTTTGTTGAGCCGGACTATCTTCTGGGTAATATCATTGAGACGGACCTGGCTGAGCTGGTCGGGGTTACGAAGCAAATGCAATTTGGGCTTGCCAAGAGAGATACTCTACCAAGATACTGTCGCGAATGTCCGGTGCTTTTTGCCTGCAACGGAGGTTGCCCCAAGAATCGTATCAGGCATACCCCAGATGATGAACCAGGACTCAACTACTTGTGTGAGGGCTACCAGGCATTCTTCAAACACATTGCCCCACAGATGGAATTCATGGCCGGGGAATTGGCTGCAGGCAGGAGTCCGGCCAACGTTATGGTTGCTTTAGCCAGGCAAGATGATGAATTTCAGAGGAAATTGGGGATGGCGGGGCGGAATGCTCCCTGTCCATGTGGAAGTGGTCGCAAATTCAAACACTGCCATGGACGACACACCAGACAAGAGATTATGCCTGACAGCTGACGTCGATCCCATCTGGTGCTGCTCCGCGGACGACGTTATCTGCTGGCTTTCAATAGCATTCATTACGAATTAGTTCNGGATTTGCATGAATCTAGATGTGAACAGGGCCTCCAAAAACTTGACAGGCNGCTNACCTANTGTCTTCTGGTGACGAGGCCGTTATCATAATTGATTTGTCAAGATTGAGGTTTCGACTCCCGCCTCAGTAGCAGGCGTAGAAAATGGATTGCCANTACTTCCACCCAGACTAGTGCGTTGAGTATTACGATTCGCTCATATAAACCAAACCAGCCCGTTTGCTCGGTAAAAAACGCCCCTATTATCAGGCCGAAAGCTAGAATACCGGCAATCAGAGTGTAGACAAAGATGTTTTTCCAATTTGGGGTGCTCTTGAAGCTGGGTGCAAGCGATAGAATAGCGATGGGGAATAACAGGCCAAGTCCATAAGATGATATCGTGTGGATTATCCCTGCGGTAGTACGNGAACCTCCAGGGGCATCCATTCGGAAAGCAGCAATCAACATCAGCACGAAGCCACAGAAAGCAAGAAGTACGATGCCGGCATGGAAGCCCCGGGCTCTATGAATATTGAAAAAAAGCCCGGCGACAAAGATTACCAACAACAAGCCCATAGCCAGAAAGCAAATCGATTGTAGCCAGCCTATAGAAGTCAGCGCCAGGCTGCTGACTGAATCACTGATTAAGCTGTAATGCGGAGTAGATAAAGATGCCGCGAGGTCCCCGATAACCACCACAAGGGGTCCTACAATGCCGACTAAAGCCGGGACACTATCGATGTTCAGACGTTTAGACATAGACATTAGCCTTTATGTACAGAGCGCCCTCACTATTGGCTATTCGCTGTTTATGGCGAGTGATTCATTTAATCAGCGACTCTGTGAATGATATTTCTTTTCATTATTATAGTCAAACATATATACACAAACTGTATACTCCGCTATCTTATTGGATAGCTTGCTACCATAATACTAAGTCACATTTTGCAAAATCATCACATACTGGACACCATTTGTCGAATATAGTGATTGCTAAGTTGAAAAATCGTCAGCCACTACTATACTGCCTGCTTTCTTAACCCCATGGCTCGACTTCGGGCATTTGGAACCGCTTTGCTAAAGCCCTGAAAAACGGGATGATGGCAATTAAGGATAGGGTCAGCGCAACCTGAAATACCATCATATCTGAATCAAGTCCATCTATTGTTTGGATATGGACCATATTTTGGACGCTATTATTGATGGTATGCATAATCCATGGAGCCCACAGGTTACCCGTCTTTAGATATAGATAACCCATGGCAAATCCGACAATGCCTGTTGCAATCAGTACAATTGTGGATTGAGAAGCGAATCCGCCCATATCAAGTTGTCCCGTCAGGAATTGCTTGATTGGCCAATTTAAATGCCAAATCCCAAAAAAGGCTGCCTGTAGAAAGTTAGCTCTCCAGAATGACAGAGAGACCCTGAAATGACGAAGCATCACGCCACGGAACAAGCCCTCTTCCATAAAGGAGTTTATAAAGTTGCCAACGAGGAGAAACAGGGCGAATGCCACGCCTCCGGTTACCCCGGCTGTTGGGTCGATGGCCGTGAATACCAGACTTGGCTCTTTACCAGCACCAACCAGAACACCGAACTGAAGTCCGTAGCTCACCAGCAGGATAAGAATGATACCGGTAGAGCCTATTATCAGGGCCTTTGTCACAGATTTGCCATGCAGACCGATGGCGGAAACCGATTTCCCAACCAACCAAAGATAGGCTATGACCAGGAGGAATCCAAGAGACTTGGAGACAATAATTTCACCGAGTCTCTCATCAATGTGGAAGACAAAGACGTCTAAGATCTTAAAGACCGCAGCGATGATGAAAAGTATAATAGGTATCAGAATGGTATGCCGTAATGACCACTCATACCATTTCTGGGCCCGGGGTGATTTGTTCATTCCGTTGGCATTCCTACCCTCTTAATGACACGGTTATTAGACTGGTGACCACACCAAGCTGTCGCGCAAATCGAACGGTATTGGTCTCTCCAATAAATAAACAGGAGGCCTATTATAGATACTTATAAAGAAGCGGGTAATTCTTCTTCTTATTTCCCCTCCTTTTATCGGCCATTAGTATTACTGACCGATTATATTTATGGGCATACTAAAAGTCAATTGTTACATATCTGGCAAAAACTGTAGTTTAGTTTGTAAAGAGTGTTACTGAATAATTCTGGGATATGCCACAAGCTGAGTAATTGCGACGCTGTAAGATCCCCTCGTGGACTATAGACCACTATAAGCTAGAAATTCCAGGGTCTGTTTCTATCCTGACGGGCTTTTACCTTTTATCTTTAATTACTCTTAACCGGTCTGTACTTTCCAAAGCTATAGAGTTTTGGAAAGGCGGCTTTACGGATTTCTTCAAGAGCAAATAATCCCCCGGCAGCCAGCACCACGATACCCCAGTCACTTGGAGTTAGAGGGGCCGTCTTGAAAGCTGTCTGCAGGAAGGGTACATAGACTACTGCGATCTGCAGCAGAACTGCTATACCAATAGATATTATAAGGGCACGGTTTCGGAAAAGACCCAGTCGGAATATCGTATGTTCATCAGACCGGGCGCTGAAAGCCATCAGCCATTCGAAAGCGACGATAGAGCAGAAAGCCAGTGTACGCGCTTCCTCAATACTCATTCTTGGTTCAGCCCATCGGAAAATCAGGAAGGTTCCCAGGCCTATCAATATTGCCATAACGGCTATCCGCACAAGTAGTCCGGGATAGATAAGACCTATGCTGGAATGACGAGGCGGTTGTTTTAGTTCGTCACCAGATTTTGGTTCCATACCGAGAGGAACATCTCCGGCCGTATCCGTGACCAGGTTGACCCAGAGAATTTGGACTGCCAGCAAAGGAGATTGACCAACAAATATCAGTGCCAGTACCAGAGTTACAAGCTCACTTAAATTAGTATTTAACGTATAAAACAGGACGTTTCTCAGCCGGTTAAAAATAGCTCTGCCTTCATCCACTGCCGATACCACGGAGGCGAAGTTATCGTCTGCCAGGACCATATCGCTGGCCTCTTTGGAGACATCGGTTCCGGTGATACCCATAGCAATTCCGATATCAGCCGCTTTTAGTGCTGGAGCATCATTAACACCGTCCCCGGTCATCGCCACGATTTCGCCGTTGGATTTCAGGGCTTTCACTATCCTCATCTTATGCAGCGGTTCGATGCGTGCAAAAACCGAGATGTTTTCGATTTCGGCAGCTAATTCTTCATCGCTCATTCTTTGTAGCTCGGCTCCAGTTATCGCTTTCCCTGGAGCGAGATTAACCTGGCGTGCCACCGATTCTGCAGTTATCTTATTATCGCCGGTTATCATTTTTACCTTGATGCCAGCCTGTTTGCATAAGGCGACTGCTTCTCCGGCCTCGCGCCGTGGTGGATCTGCCATGCCTGCCAGGCCGACAAATGTCAAATTACCCTGTATATCCTCATCGGTCAGCTTGTCTGATTTCTCCGGGAAGTCACGGTAGGCTATTGCAATCACTCTCAGAGCATTCTTACCCATAGTCATTACAGCTTCGCTTATTTGTGCGTGGTCGGAGTCTGTAATAGTTGCCACCTGTCCATTTTTAAGTATATGCGTGCTGTAGGAAAGAATTTTCTCCGCCGAACCTTTTATATAGGCCGTCTTCTGTCCCGCTTCCGCATGCAGCGTAGCCATGTAATGAAGAGTGACCATATATTGTTTTTCACTGGCAAAAGGAAGCTCGTCTTCCCGCGGGTAGGCTGCCTCCAATTCGGTCTTATTCAATCCAGCTTTGGCTGCTGCTACTACCAGAGCTCCTTCGGTTGGATCTCCAAAGACACCGTGTTTCTCATTACTTTTGGTCAGGGATGCATCGTTACACAGCGCGCCTGTTCGCAATAGCAGCATTATCTGATTATCTTCCACGGGATTGATTTTTTCCCCATCCCGCAAGAATTCGCCCTTGGGTTCATAGCCTTCACCGGTAACTTCGATATAGTTACCGTTTGTAAAAAGCCGGCGGACTGTCATCTGGTTTAAGGTGAGTGTGCCGGTCTTGTCCGAACAAATGACCGTAGTGGAACCCAGGGTTTCCACGGCTACCAGTTTGCGGATGATAGAGTTGCGGCGTGCCATAGCTCGCATGCCGATAGCTAATACGACGGTCACGACTGCCGGTAAACCTTCAGGGATAGAAGCTACAGCTGCTGCAATTGCCAGCAGAAATAGATCGAAAAGCTTCAGGCCCTGAATCAGACCGACGACCACTAAGAGTGCACTAACTCCAAGGAAAATGAATACTAGATACTTGCTGAGCCTTTTAATATTTCTCTGTAGCGGTGTATCTTCTTGTTTGACCTCTTCGAGTCCGGTAGCTATCTTCCCGATTTCGGTTTTCATACCGGTGAGCACTGCCACACCAGTAGCTCTACCGCTGGCAACAATACTGCTAGTAAAGAGCATATTTACTCTTTCGGGAATAATGGCGTCTTCTGCTAAAGCAGCAGGTTGTTTTTCTACCGGGACGGATTCCCCTGTCAGGGCAGACTCATTGACCTTCAAGTTGGCACTTTCCAGTAGCCTGACATCTGCCGGAACTTTATCTCCAGCTTCAAACATTAAGATATCACCGGGGACTATCTCGCGGGCGGGTATGGTCTCGATATTGCCATTTCGCCTTACCTTAGCTTTAGGTGCAGCCATCTCCAGCAGTGCTTCCATAGCTTTTTCAGCCCGGCTCTCCTGTAACGTACCCATTACAGCATTGAGAATGATCACGCCGAATATCACTATTGCATCTATATAATGCCCTTCTCCAGTGAAGAGCTGTGATACTAAGGAAATAATGCCGGCAGCCAGTAAGACGTATACTAAAGGACTGAGGAACTGCCGCAGGAAGACCATAATCAGAGGGGTCTTCTTTTTGCCTGTTAGCTCGTTAGCGCCGTATTGGGCTAAGCGTTCTCTTGCCTCTTTCTCTGTAAGGCCGGAAATCCGGGAACAGGTCTTTGATAAT
>JGI24422J19971_10002810_pt1 | contig 10853 bp, 8 predicted proteins | sample DeeMarSWOR152_54_FD_19971 | JGI IMG/M metagenome (IMG submission 19971)
CGCCGATCAAGAAGACGCTCGAACTCTCCACCCGCACAGCTCCCTCGAGTGCCTCTGTGGCCAGTAGCCAGCGGGTGCTCTCGAGCCCGGGGAAGGAGATGGTCAGAGCTATGCCCCCAGTCGCGACAATGACCGCGTCGGGCCAGTCAGCGATCACCCTATCCGCCGTGATCCGCGTTCGAAGGTGAACGTCGACCCCGGCGCGCCGGGCCATCAACGCCAGATACCGGATCACATCCAGGAATTCCTCCTTGTGAGGTGCCCGCGCCGCCAGGTCGAGCTGACCGCCCAGGTGATCCTGCTGCTCGAACAGCGAAACCCGATGGCCCCGCTGCGCCGCGACGCACGCAGCTTCCAGCCCGGCCGGTCCACCACCGATGACCATCACACGCCGCGGTTCCTCTGCCAGCGCGACGCGGATCTCCGATTCGCGACCGCTCAACGGATTGAACATGCAGTGGGTGCCCCGCCCTTTGCGCAGCTCGGCCAGGCAGCCCTGATGGCACGCCGCGCAGAGCAGAATCGCTTCCTCGTCACCAGCCTGCGCTTTGCGTACCCAGTCGGGATCAGCCAGGAAAGGACGGCCCAAACCGATGAGATCGGTCTGCCCAGCCGCCAGGGCTTCTCTCGCCACGGAGGGAGAGCGAATACGCCCCGCAACGATGACCGGCAGGCCGGAAGCTTCCCGTATGCGGGCCGCCATGGGGAGAAGGTGCGCCTTGGGTGTGCCCGTGGGATACAGACAGAAGGGGACCGACTCGCACATGGTGCCGGAGCTGATGCTGAGCGCGTTCACGTCCAGGTCGCTGAGGGACTTCGCAATGGCGAGGGCGTCCTCGATGTTCAGCCCGCCCTCCACATAGTCGGTGGCATTCATGCGGACCACGATCGGCAGATCCGGCCCCACTCGCGTGCGCACGGCTCTCAGCACTTCCTCACCAAAGCGAAGTCGATTCTCAAAGAAGCCGCCGTACTCGTCGTCGCGGTGGTTGGTGTGAGGTGACAGGAACTGATGGATGAGATAGCCGTGGCTGAAGGGGATCTCGATGGCATCGAAGCCGGCCGCCTGCGCGCGGCCCGCTGCTTCAGCAAACGCCGTGATCAGGTCGCGAATCTCGTCACGGCTCAGCGGACGCGGGACGACCTGGTTCGCAGGGCAAGAGTACGTCCGAGGCCGAGATTCGCTTCCCTTCCGGCACCAGCTGAGGGTTTGCCGCCCGGCCGGCATGGTTGATGTGGGCCATGATCCGCCCACCGGCGGCGTGAACGGCACCCACCAGCCGCTCGAGGCCGGGAGTCAATCCATCGTCGTCGACGCCCAGCTGGGTCGGCAGCTCGCGGCCATTGCGTTCGACATACAGGGGCTCGCTGGTGAGCAGAGCTGCGCCTCCTTCGGCGCGCCTAACGTAGAAAGCGACGTGTCGGTCCGTTACCTCGCCCACTTCAGCAGCGTAGCCCAGCTTGACCGTCGTCATCACGACGCGATTGGGCAGAGTCAACGATCCTAGTCGTAGCGGCTGGAAGAGCGGATCTTTACTCATGCTCGCCTACCTCGTCTTGCAGCCCTGCCACAGCCATCCCGATGAACCCGCCCCAGGGCAGGGGCAACGCACCCGGCCAGAAGGGCCACAAGGTGGTCCTCCAAAAGATCTTCGCGTTCGCGCCAGCAACGCGGCGCGCCAGCGACGCGAACTCCCCCGGGGTGAAGAACCGCGCGCTCTCCCAGGCTGGCCCGCCCTGACGCCGATAGTCCCTTCCCACCCGGCTGCTTCGGTTGATCACGCCGAGTATCAGGCCTTGGCGGGCAACGCGCCGCGCCTCCGCCAGCGCCTGGGCGGGATCGGGCAGGAACTCGACGGTGGTGATGAGGGCGACCAGATCGAAAGCCCCGTTGGCAAACGGCAACTGCAACGCGTCACCGCGCACGCAGACCTCTGTCCCCAACCGAGCGGCCTCCGCCATCATGGCTGCCGAGATATCCAGCCCCGTAGCTCGCAGACCTTGCGCTTCAAACCAGCGGGTGAAGTGACCTGTGCCGCAGCCCACCTCCAGCAGGGTCCGTGCTTCCGGGAACCTGGCCAGCAGCCATCGCAGAAGCCGCTTCTCCAGCCGGCCCGCCCGGACGCCCGTTGTGGAGTACCAGGCCTCATAGCGATCCACCAGTGCGGGATCGGAGAAAGGGTTGCTGCGGTTGCAGGTCACGACTCTGCGGGCTTACCCGGATTCGCCCGGCTTCGCCTGCTTGGCGGTCAGGTTCAAGATCGCCTCAACAGCCGTCTCCAAGCCTGCGTCCGGGTACTCCTCGATGTTGCCCGCGTCACACATCACGGCCAGTCGCGGATCCAGCGGGATCCTGCCCAACAGGTTGATCCGCGCGTGACGGGCAGTAGCCTCCGCCCGGCTCGGCCCGAAGGCCTCGATGCGAGCGCCGCACTCGGGGCAGTCGATGTAGCTCATGTTCTCGACCAGACCCAACAGTGGAACATCGAGGTGCTTGGCCATATTGGCAGCCTTCCGCACCACCATGCCCGCCAGGTCCTGTGGTGTGGTCACCAGGATGATCCCATCCAACGGAAGCGACTGCATGACCGTCAGCGCCGCGTCCGACGTGCCCGGGGGCAGATCGACCACCAGGTAGTCCAGATCCCCCCAGACAACCTGGTCCCAGAACTGCTGAATCGCCCTGCTCACCAACGGCCCGCGCCAGACCACGGGCTGGTCCTCGCTCTGCAGCATCAGATTGATCGACATCAACTTGATTCCCGTGGCACTCTCTGGCGGCACGACGCCCTCTTCAGCACCCTCCGGCACGTCACGTACGCCGAACAGCTTGGGAATACTCGGCCCGGTGATGTCCGCATCCAGGACACCCACTTTCAAGCCCCGGCGTCGTAGCGCACGGGCCAACAGACCGGCTACCGAGGATTTGCCGACGCCTCCCTTCCCGCTCATCACGGCGAGCACATGTCGGACTCGACGCCGTCGCGATGCCGCCTCCCTGTAACGCCGGGTGACCTCCAGAAAGGCGGCTCGCTGTCCTTCATCCATCTCGACCACCTCGACCTCGACGGACAGCCCCGGTACGAGGTGCTGAACCGCCTGGTGGACCCGGCGAACGAGCTCATCCCTGATCGGCACGTTCGCGTACGGCAGGGCCAGGGTCACGTGCCCACGCTCGCCCTCCGTTCGAACCTCGGGGATCATCCCGAGCTCCACCAGGTTGTGTCCCTTGACCTCCGGATGCTCCACCCGGGCCAGGGCTCCATATATAGCGGACTCCGATGGCTGCCGCGCTGCGCCCCGCTCTCCGCCTCCGGAATCCGCCTCCGCTCCGCTTCTCGGCTCCATGGCCAACCTCTCGCTCAATGCGCGTGTCGGGCTGCGAGTCGCGCCGTCCGGCTCGACGACCCGGCAGCAACGTGGACCGTGCTCCAGCTTAACAGTATACTAATACATGTGTCAACTAAATATCTACAATGCTCCCTAAAATGTTGTGTCCGTGCTATATTGTGGTGTATCTTGCCGAGGTCGCTTTTGCTTAGAGGAGGGCGGCGGGACCATGAACGCGCGGGAACAGCCCAATATCGGCACACGGCTGCGCGAGCTGCGTCAGGGACGCGGCTTCTCCTTGCGGGCCCTGGCCGAGCGGTGTGGCCTGTCGGCAAACGCCATCAGCCGCATTGAACGGGGGGAGAGCTCCCCCACCGTGTCCTCGCTCCACCGGTTGGCCAGGGCGCTCGGCGTACTCATCACGGACTTCTTCGAGGCCGAGCCGGAACTCTCGACCATCCTGGTGAGGAAGCACCTTCGCCTGCGCTCGCGGGGCGAGGGTGTGCTGATCGAGAGTCTGGGTACGGGGTTGCAGGGTCAGCGACTGGAACCGTTCCTCATGACGCTGCTGCCGGGCGCCGCGGGAGGCGACGAGCCCATCACGCATGAGGGCGAGGAGTTCGTATACTGCGTGGAGGGTGAGGTTGAATATCTGGTGAACGAGGAATGGCATCGGCTGGAAGCGGGGGACAGCCTGCTCTTTCTGGCTCCGCAGCCACACATGTGCAGGAACACCGGCCTGGAGAAGACGGTAGTTCTGCTGGTCATTCAGGCATCTGAGGAAGACATGAAGGTCAGCCAACAGCGGCATCTGATGACGGTGACCTCGTAGCCGCTCAACCGCTTACTCAGCGCACTCAGGAAGAGCCGATGAAGATCGCCGCGATCACTGACGACGGCCAGACCATAAGCAAGCACTTTGGTCGCGCCGCGCACTACCTGGTGATAACGGTCGAGGGTGACGAGATCGTGGACCGCGAGCTGCGGGAGAAGCTGGGCCACGCACACTTCACCCATGAGTCACATGACCCCCACCAGTCGGACGCGCCGCATGGCATGGGGCCGCGGGCGGCGCATCGGCACGCCCGCATGGCCGAGGCGATTCAGGACTGCGAGGCGCTGCTGTGTGGCGGGATGGGCTATGGGGCGTACGAGAGCCTGCGCGAGCGAGGCATCCGCCCGATCGTGACGGATATCGAAGCCATCGATGACGCGGTCCAGGCGTACATCGAGGGACGCATCGAGGACCATTGGCACCTGCTCCACTGAGTGGTTCGGAGTGCTTTCGCTCTGGGAGCGAGAGCCAGGCGCGGATGCCGGAGTCAGAGGCAGGCACCCATTTTGCCAAGGGAGGAGTCGAGCAATGAACGGTCGAGGACCAGGTCGGGGACGGGGGAGAGGCCGAGGCGGGCGTGGCCGCGGCGGTGGCACCAAACCGGGTGCCGGCCCGGGTGGATACTGCGTCTGTCCCGAGTGTGGTCATCGGGTCAAGCACGAGGCGGGTGAGCGCTGTCTTGACGTCTCTTGCCCGAAGTGCGGCGCCAAGATGATCCGCGAGTAAGGCCGGGGGCCAGGGCGGTCCCGGCCAACCTTCTCCATCGAGCACTAGGGATTCACTACGGCAATGCACAGGATTGCGTTAACGGTTGCCACGCCTGACCTCGACGCCGAGGTCGATCCTCGGTTTGGCCGAGCGGACTTCATCCTGCTGGTCGAGCCCGAGAGTATGGCTTGGGAGGCCCTGGCGAACCCCGCCCGCGAAGCAGCGGGCGGGGCGGGAATTCAGGCCGCGGAGTTCGTCGCCCAGAACGGAGCCCACGCCGTCTGCAGCGGAGATTTCGGCCCCAACGCGTATGAGGCCCTGGAAGCCGCCGGCATCGCCATGTACCGCTACGAGTCGTGCAGGACTGCCAGGGAAGCGATGGAACGATTCAAGGCCGGAGAGCTGCCCGCTGCCGACCCGCCTCAGCAGGGGCGAGGGCGCCGCAGACGGCGATGAGGATCGCCGTCGCCAGCGGAAAGGGTGGGACGGGCAAGACCACTGTCGCCGTCAGCCTGGCGCTGAGTCTGCTGACCGATGGCGCCTGGAAGCGCGCCGAGCGACATGCGCCGCTCTTCCTCGACTGTGATGTCGAAGCGCCCGATGCCCACCTCTTCCTGCATCCTGTCATCGAGAGGACAAAGCAGGCCAGCGTGCCGGTCCCCAAGGTCGACGAAGGCCGCTGTACGCTGTGCGGCGAATGCGCCGAGGTCTGCGTGTTCAACGCCCTGGCCGTCCTCGGCGATAGGGTTCTCCTGTTTCCGGAGCTGTGTCACGGTTGTGGCAGCTGCAGCCTGATCTGCCCGGAGGACGCGATCAGCGAAGTCCCGAGGGTCATGGGCCTCCTGGAGGCGGGACCCGCCGACGGACTGCATTTCGCCCACGGCGTGCTGAACGTGAGCGAGCCGATGCCGGTTCCGGTGATTCGCCAGCTCAAGGCCTGGGCCAGACCGGAGCCGGGTCAACTAACAATCGTGGATGCCGCGCCTGGGGCGTCATGCCCCATGGTGGAGACGGTGCGCGACGCTGACTTCGTGCTTCTGGTCACCGAGCCCACGCCTTTCGGCCTCCACGACCTCAAGCTGGCGCTGGAGGTCACACGCGAGTTGGGCCTTCCGGCCGGCGTGGTGATCAACCGGGACGGGATCGGGGATCGAGGAGTCGAGGACTTCTGCGCGTCTGAGAACCTCCCCATCCTGCTGCGCATACCTTTCGACCGGGCTATCGCGGAGGGGCTCGCCCAGGGGAGGACGCTCGTCGAGGTCCGCCCGGAGTACCGCAGCTTGCTGAGCGAGATGGCGCGGCGCATCAGCGAGATCGTATCGGCCGCGCGCTCGGATACCGCATGAGATGTCTTCCAAGCTCGAGTCGGGGACGCCAACACAGCTCGTCATCCTGAGCGGCAAGGGAGGGACGGGCAAGACTGCCGTGGCGGCGGCTTTCGGCCATTTGGCCCACGCCGGTCCGTCGCCCATCCCTGCCGTCTTAGTGGACGCCGACGTGGACGCTGCCAACCTGGAGCTGCTGCTCGAGCCGCGCCCGCTCGAGCGACACGAATTCGTGGGCGGCTCCGTCGCACGGATCGATCCGCAGCGTTGCACCGACTGCGGCGTCTGTGAGGAGGTGTGCCGGTTCGCTGCGATCCTCGCCTCGCCTGGCGGAGGCGATTACCACGTGGACCCTGTGGCCTGCGAAGGCTGCGCCACCTGTCACTACCAGTGCCCCGAGCAGGCGATCCGCATGGAGCCCCAGTTGGCCGGCCACTGGTTCCGCTCTCAAAGCCGCTACGGGCCCCTCTTCCACGCCCGGCTGCGTCCGGCCCAGGAGAACTCCGGAAAGCTGGTCAGCTTGGCGAAGCAGCAAGGTCGGCTGGCGGCCGTGGAGGAGGGCTATCCGCTGATGATCGTCGATGGTCCGCCGGGTATCGGCTGCCCGGCCATCGCCGCCGCCGCTGGGGCCGATCTGGCCCTGATCGTGGGGGAACCGACCGTGGCCGGGATTCACGACCTCGAGCGTGCCCTCGGGATGACCGCCCACTTCCGCGTGCAGAGCCTGGTCTGCGTCAACAAGGGAGACCTCTACCCGGAAGGCGTGAGTATGATCGAGGATCGCTGTCGCGCCCGGGGGGTCGAGATGATCGGCTGGATTCCCTTTGACGAGGCCGTCACCCGCGCCATGGTGCAGGGCCAACCGGTGACCGCCTGGCAGTCCGAATCGCCGGCGAGCCGAGCGCTGTTGGCGGTCTGGGAGTCCGTCAGAGGTCACCTGGACGGACAGCGCGCCATCGCGAGACCGTTACGAGCCGTATAGGGCAAACACACACAAGGCGGAGGTAGCTCGCCCGCGGCAACCCGTCGCCCTGCCCTACTCCGCCTGCAGCGCGATGAGTGGGTCCACTCGCAGCGCCCGCCACGCCGGGAGCAGGCAGGCGATTACCGCGACCAGCGCGAAGAAGAGACTGACCAGCGCGAACGTCATCGGATCGGTCGGCTCCACCTGGTAGAGCGCATCGGCCACCAGCCGGGTCACCCCGAAGGCAGCGACGAGCCCCAAAGCGATACCGCCCGCGACGAGCGCCAGTCCGCGCTTGAGCACGAGCTCCACGATGTCGCCCTTGGCGGCGCCCAGCGCCACCCGGATGCCGATCTCGTGGTGGCGGCGGCTGACATAATAGGCCAGCACGCCATAGAGGCCTACCGCCGCCAACAGCAACGCCACGCCCGCAAAGATCCCCAGGGCGACGGTCCGGGTCCTGCGCGCCGACAGCGAACGCGCCAGCACGTCGTCCATCGTCGCGACCTCCGCGACGGGCAGGTCTCGGTCCAGGCTCCAAACCGCCTCACGCAGCCCACCGACCACCGACTGCGGCGGCACCGCCGTCCGCACGGCGAGCCGCATGGTCGCGAACGGGATCTGGTAGTAGGAGCCGTACATCGCCGGGAACTGGGTTGAGAGCAGCGAGTTCATCTTGACGTCCTCGACCACGCCGACCACCTGGAACGTATAGGGCTCGCCGAAGTCCACGACGACACGCTGGCCGACCGGATCCTTGCCTGCGAGGAGCGAATCCGCGAAGCTGCGGCTGACCACGAGCACGGCGGGCGCCTCCTCCACATCCGTCTCCTCGATGCCGCGACCCGAGAGCATGGGGATGCCCATCGTCTCGAAGTAGCCCGGGAATACGGCCCGGATCCAAGCCGACCGACTGTCCCCGGGATCCACGGGCGGGTTCTGCTCGTCCCACACGCGGATGTTGTTCCCCGGATCGCGGATCGGCAGCTGGTTGATCAGAGCCACACTCTCCACGCCGGGGATCGCACGCACGTTGTCCCGCAGGGCCGTGTAAAACTGTATCCGCCGCTCCTGATCCGCGTACTCAGCTCCGCGCAGACGCACCTCCGCCGTGACCAGGTTCCGCGTGTCGAAGCCCACATCGACGCCCATGAGCGTCGCCAGGCTCCGGATCAGCAGCCCCGCGCCGATCAGCAAGACGATCGAAATCGTCACCTGCGCGACCACCAGCCCGTTGCGGAATCGGTTGCCACCGGCGTCCGTGGTCCGCGCACCGGACTTGAGGTCCTCCACCAGGTCGCCCCGCGAGGCGCGCAGGGCCGGTACGACTCCGAACACGAGACCCGTGACCAGCGAGATTGCGAGGGCGAAGCCTAACACCGTGTCCGCGAAGCCCAGGCCCCCGACCGCCGGCTGCTCTACCGCCAGCAACTGGAGCAGCAGCGGCCGCAGCCAAATGGCCAGCAGCGTGCCCAGGATTCCGGCGCCGACCGCCAGCACCAGGCTCTCGGTCAGCAGCTGCCGCGACAGGCGAAGGCCCGAAGCGCCCAGCGCGGCCCGCGTCGACAGCTCAGTGCGCCGGGCCGAGCCGCGCGCCAGCGTGAGGCTCGCTACGTTGCCACAGGCGATCAGCAGTACCAGCGCAACTGCCGCCATCAGGATGTAGAGGCTCTGCCGGTACCCTTCCCCCAGTGCCTCCTGCAACTCGGTCAGCAACAGCGCCTTCCCACGATTCGAGTCGGGGTACTGCGCCTCGAGCTGCGCCGAGATGACGTCCACCTCGCTCTGCGCCTGCTCGATCGTCACACCCGGCTTCAGCCGGCCCAGCATGATCCAGTTGTGGAAGCGCCGCGCACCGACAAACGGGCTGTCCGGCCGCATCGGCCGCCATACCTCGACGTCGTAATAGAAGTGGAAGCCGGCAGGCATCACGCCGACGACCTCATTGGCGACGTCGTCGAGAACCAGCGTGCGGCCGATCACATCAGGCGACCCGCCGAAGCGTCGCTGCCAGTAGCCATGGCTGATGAGCACGACGTTCGGTCCAGTTTCCAGCGCCTCCTCGGCGCTGAAGTCCCGACCCAGCTGCGGGCTCACGCCCAGGGCCGGGAAGAGATCGATACTCGCGACGATGCCGGAAACACGCTCCGGCTCGTCTGCGCCCGTGACCGTGAAGTTCTGCGTGAACCCCCAGAACGCGGCGAGCTGCTCGAACGACGTGCTGAAATCCCGGTAGTCCCAGTAGTCGTAGGCGGAGGCGAATGGATTGATCCTGCCGCCAAACGTGGCACGGCCCAGCACCAGCCGCTCCGGCTCCGGGTACGGGAGCGGACGAATCATGGTCGCGTCGATGATGCTGAACATCGCGACGTTGGCCCCGATCCCGAGCCCCAGGATGAGAACGACGATGAGAGCGAAGCCCGGCGCCTTAGACAGCGACCGGCCCGCGAAACGGATATCCTGCCAAAGGCCACCCATCATCAGGTCTCCCAAAGGGACAGCGGAGGACTAGATGTCGCCTCACACTACGCCTGCGCCGCCTGCGTGGGTTTCACACCCTGTTGGACGCCGAGAGCCGGCTTCCAGGCGCGTATGCTAACTGAGTAGCACTGTGCTACCACAGTAGCATACCGCCGACCCCTCGTCAAGCTCCCGAAATCAGCCCGGTTTCAGGGCGAGCACACTACAGGTCGCTCAGGAGGCGACCGACGAGTCTTCCTCCTTGTGCACGTAGAGGGTCTGCGTCGGATAGGCGAACTCGATCGCTTCCTGCTCGAAGCGACGGTAGAGCTCGAGGTTGATGGCCTGCTGGATGTCCATGTAGGTGTTGTACTCGGGCACCAGCACGAAGTAGACGACCTCGTAGTCGAGCGAGAAATCGCCGTATGCCTTGAAGTGGGCCCGGTCGAAGCGTGTGTTGTCCAGCGACTCGATGATCTCCTGCACCATGCCGGGGATGGCCGTCAGTTTGTCGAGCGGCGTCTGATAGACGACCCCGAACGAGAAGAGGATGCGCCGCTGCGCCATCCGCTTGTAGTTGCGGATACGGCTGCCCAGAAGGTCCGCGTTGGAGAAGACGAGCTGTTCGCCGGAGAGGCTGCGTACCCGTGTGGTCTTGAGCCCGATGTGCTCTACGGTGCCGAGATAGTCGCCTACGATGATGAAGTCGCCGATCACGAACGGCTTGTCGAGCACGATCGAGAGCGACGCGAAGAGATCGCTCAGCACGTTCTGCAACGCCAGCGCCACAGCCAATCCACCGATACCCAGCCCGGTCACCAGCGCGGTGACGTCGATCCCCAGGTTGTCGAGCGCCAGTAGCAGGATGAGGGTCCACAACAGCAGCTGGCCGACGAAGCGCAGCGCGCCGATGCTGGTCGCCGCCGCAGCGTCCTCCGCCATCCGCTTCTGCATGTAGCGGGTGATCCAGAACGAGATGACCGTGTTCCCCCAGAGCGCCGCCTGCAGGAGCAGCGCGATCACGACCACGGCCCGGAACACGCTGTCCCCGCTGGGTGGCAGGGTCAGGGGCTGCACGCCGGCGTAGAGCGCGACGATGAGCGGGAAGAAGAAGCGTGTCTTGCGGACCAGCTCGGCGGCCAGATCATCGAGGTCGATCTTGGTGCGCTCGGCGCGCGCGCTCAGCTTGCGCGCGACGATGCTTTGAAGCAGCCTCAGGACGATGAGGGTG
>JGI24422J19971_10002814_pt1 | contig 10849 bp, 8 predicted proteins | sample DeeMarSWOR152_54_FD_19971 | JGI IMG/M metagenome (IMG submission 19971)
GAGGAATATGAGAAGGTGCTCCAACAGCGCTCAGGGGTGGAGGAGGGCTATGCCCGGCTACAAGAAGTAAAGAGGGAGAATGAGGAGTTAAACATCAAATTAGAAAAATCCTTTGCGCTCACTAAACAACAAGAGCATCTGCTGCAAGTCATAAATGAAGCCAAAGGGAGGAAGCTTGAGGAACGCGGTCGAGGACAGAGCAAGGCTGGGGAACTTGAGGCTAAATCCAAACAGATAAACAAACTCAAAGAGGAGCTAGCCACAGCGCAGGCAAGACTCAGCAGGGTTGCCCAAGAAGAAAAGGAGTTGGGGGAGAAAAGGCAGCAAGCCCAAGAGCTAGCCCTTCGAATCCAATATTTAAAGTCTGCCAATGACCAGCTAAGGCAAGAAGTAAAGGGGGTGGAAGACAAACTGGCTTTGCTTGTGCAGGGTGATGCCAAGTGCCCTTTATGTGAAACAGAATTGGGGGCTGGGGGAAAGCAGAGGATAGAGGAGAAATATAAGATAGACGTAAGCACAAAGGTTGATACCCAGCAAAGGAATGAGGCAGAGATAAAGGAAAAAGCAAAGGAGCACCAGGAAATAGGGCAACAAATCAGACAATTGGAGTTGAGGGTAAATCAGGAACGTGTGTCAAGCCAAAGCCAAATAACCAGCCTGGAGAGGGAAATCTCTTTCAGCAAGGAAGCTGAAATCGAGCTGGCTAAAGTAAAGGTCTATCTAACCCAAATCGAAGAGCAGTTGGCGAAGGGAGAATTTGCCACTGCTGAGCAACAGGCACTGCAGGAGGTAAGACGACAGATAACAGATTTGGGTTATGATACCGAGAGGCACAAGAAGGTGCGAGAGCTCCTGGCCGAGCTAGAGAAATATGAGAACCTACAGCGAAAACTAGCAGAGGCTGAAAGAACCCTTCCCTCAGAGAAAGCAGCACTTGATCAAGCAAGGGAGGCTATCACCAGGTGGGATCTTACCATGCAGAGGGATAAGGAGAGAGCAGCAGCTTTGATTAATGAGATCGCTGCTCTTCCTGAGTTGGTGAGCACTTTAAACCAAGCTGAGCAAGCCTATAACTCGATACGCCGGCAGCAAACCGAGGTGAGGGACAAAATGGTAGCCACACAAGAAAAAATCGCCCGCTGCTCCGAATTGGAAAGGCGAAAGCGAGAGAAGGAGCAATCTCTGCTTAAGACCTTGAAGGAGAAGGAACTCTACGAGGAGCTAGCAGAGGCCTTTGGCAAAAGGGGCATCCAGGCCTTCCTCATCGAGTCAGCTATCCCGGAGATCGAAAAAGAAGCCAATAGACTGTTAGGTCGAATGACAGATGATAGGATGCAGGTCAATATGGAAACCCAACGGGAGACAAAGAAGGGTGGAATGGTGGAAACACTGGATATAAAGATCTCCGATGAATTAGGCACGAGAAGCTACGAGATGTATAGCGGTGGAGAGGCTTTTCGCATCAACTTTGCTCTGCGTATCGCTCTCTCCAAGCTGCTGGCCAGGCGAGCTGGAGCCCCCCTGCCTACCCTTTTCATCGATGAAGGCTTTGGCACCCAGGACAGCAGCGGGCTGGGGAAGCTGGTAGAAGCCATACACTCTATCCAGGACGACTTCAAAAAAATAGTTGTCATCACCCATCTGGAGGAACTGAAAGACGCCTTCCCGGTGCGTATTGAGGTGACCAAGACCGGCGAGGGGTCAACCATCTCGCTGAGCTAATCAGACCTAGGCTGCTCCAAAAGGGGGATTCCCCAGCACAGTTCCCACTATACCTGAGACGCAGGCATTCCAAAAAGACTTCTTTTTGCAGCAGGTATCCTAGCCTATTTCGTCCGTAGGAGGGTGGTGGGTTAGTCGCCTTTGTCGTGACCGCCTTCATGGGCCTCTTGAACATTCTGTATGGATATGTTATACTGCAGCAACTGGTTTTGGTTTAGGTTACCAACAGACTGCTAGACTTCGTGACCAAGTCCACTGCCTTTGGGTGACCCCGACTCGAGCCAAATATCTGAAGAAAGGAGGTCATCCAATGAGCTTTGTGGATAAATTGCTACACTGTTCCGACTGTGGTGCTGATTTCACCTTCAGCNCCCAAGAGCAAGAACTGTTTGTCACCAGGGGCTACACCAACGAGCCTAGGCGCTGCCCGCTGTGCCGCGCAGCCAGGAGATCCCAAAATCACGGCTTTTCCTCTTACAGGCGACAGATGTTTCCTGTAGTGTGCGCCGAATGCGGCAAGGAAACGGAAGTACCCTTCGAGCCACGAGATGGCAGACCGGTGTACTGCAGCGTTTGCTATGACAAAGTGCGACTGAGCGCTCGCTGATAATCTAGTCGCCACTAAGCATCCGAGGCCGGGCATTGCTCGGGCCTCGGGTGCTTCCAAATCTGTTACACACAGTTGCACCTAAACTCCCATTGAGGGAAAGGAGGAGTTCATGAAGATATATGTGGGCAATCTGTCACGTGATGTCACTGAGGATGAATTGCGGCAAGAATTTGTGGCTTTCGGGAAGGTAGACTCGGTTAACATCGTGAGGGACAGGTACAGTGGCCAGCCCAGGGGCTTTGGATTTGTCGAGATGCCAACGAAGGCCGAGGGGCATGCTGCTATCGCGGGTCTCAGGGGGAAAACACTAGGCGATCGGACGCTCAATGTTAGCGAGGCTCGCCCTCCTTCCGAGAGAAGAGGCGGCTTGTACAGTGGAGGAGGAAGACGCACAAGATACTAAATCCTGTATTCCTCATCCAGTTGCCTGAGACATGCTGCCAGACGATGGCGGAGCATACTTGTGCACACCATTGGGTCATACAGACTCCGGTGATCAATGGCATGGTACATGCAAGAAGCGTGGCTTAGAAAAGGATTTCCCCCATGAGCAACCTAGCCTAAAGAGTGTCTTCACATCTGGGAATCAAAGGACACCATTGTTGTTAAAACCAGCACAAGGACCTAGAGCTAGGCCGAGACAAGAATAGTCTAAATGTAACAACTTGAAGGAGGGCAGCTTGATTTGAGAATACTATTAGTTTATCCGCAGTACCCAGATACATTCTGGAGTTTCAGGCATGTGCTAAGGGTCGTTGCTAAGAAGGCCTTTCTTCCACCCTTGGGCCTGTTGACTGTAGCCGCAATGCTTCCCCAGGACTGGGAGAAGAAGCTGGTAGATATGAATACGACCCGTCTAAGGGACAAAGACATCAAGTGGGCGGACTATGTGTTTGTCAGCGCTATGGTGGTGCAGAGGGAGTCGGTGAAGCAGGTTATCAGCAGGTGCAAGAAGCTCAATGCCAGGATGGTGGCTGGCGGCCCCCTGTTTACTAGCGAATGCGAGGATTTTGAAGAAGTGGACCATTTGGTGCTTGACGAGGCTGAGGCTACACTCCCTCCTTTTCTAGAAGACCTGGGAAGAGGCTGTGCTAAGCACGTATACAGATCTAAAGAACGACCGGACATCAGCAAGACGCCTCCTCCGCTCTGGTCCCTTCTCGACATGAAGAAATACACTACGCTGAGTGTTCAGTACTCTCGAGGCTGTCCCTATGATTGTGAGTTCTGTGACATTGTGATACTGAACGGCCACAAACCACGAACCAAGAGCAAAGAGCAACTCCTTGCTGAGCTGGATGCAATCTACAATCTGGGCTGGAGAGACGGCGTGTTTATTGTCGATGACAACTTCATCGGCAACAAGAGAAAACTAAAAGAACATATCCTCCCGGCACTAACCAAGTGGCAGAAGGAGAGAAAATACCCCTTTGGACTATTCACGGAGGCGTCGATAAACCTTGCCGATGATGATGAATTGTTGCGGTTGATGGTCACGGCTGGGTTCGGTAGTGTTTTTGTTGGCGTTGAAACCCCAAATGACGACAGCTTGGCTGAGTGTCACAAGAGGCAGAATAGAGATCGTGATCTGGTTGCTTCAATTAGGAAGATTCAGAATCACGGCTTGCAGGTTCAGGGAGGATTCATCCTTGGATTTGATAATGATCCACCCTCCATCTTCCAAAGCCAAATCAACTTCATTCAGAAGAGCGGAATCGTTACAGCAATGGTTGGTTTGCTAAATGCACCCCCTGGTACCAGGCTATACCAGCGCCTGAAAAAGGAGAACCGCCTGCGAGAGGATTTCTCTGGCGACAATACTGACTGCTCCCTGAACTTCATTCCTAAGATGGATAAGGAAATGCTCATAAACGGTTATAAGCACATTCTGAATACGATCTATTCACCTAACAGGTATTATGAGCGTATCAAGACATTCCTCAAAGAGTTCAAACCCAGGAGAAGGAAGAGGATATCCCAGCTGCAGTTCTGGCACATCAGGGGGTTTCTAAGATCAATCTGGTTCTTGGGTGTTGCCGATGGGGGAAGATGGCACTACTGGAGATTCTTTGTTTCGACCCTGCTGAAGCGTCCTCGATCCTTCCCAATGTCCATGGCGCTGGCTGTCTATGGATTCCACTTCCGCAAGGTTGTTCGTAAGTATGCCGCGATACCAGTTGATGATCCTCAGGCCTGGTAGAAAGGACCTACTGAAGTCCGAAGCAATTGGGGACCTTGGTTTTCACCGTTGGGATTCTGGGAACCAGGCGGCCCCTTCTTGCCAGGCTAGAGTTTTGGGATGGAGACGGCTCACTTCATCAGATGAATTTCGATACCAAGGAGAATGAAGAGGCTCAACGCACCATTGACTCGCAAATGAGGGCGAGTGCAAATCCTGGAAGCTGTGACCGCAAGACCAGCCAAGCGGATTTGGGAAGGGAAATGGCGAGAGGTCAAAATGGTTAAGAAGAGTGGTGGGCTCTACGGAGTCTACGGAGAAGGGAGAGACCAGAGCGGAAGCAGCATGGTGGTGTACCAGGTGCTGCTGGGACGACATATGTTTTGCCAGGAGTGTGGCAGATGGATGGATCAGGGAGAGCTTTTCAGCCGAGGCCCAAAAGAGGATGGTAATAGAGAGGAATTCTCGTTTTGTCGAAGCTGTAAGCCGTTCAGTGAGGAATGAATTGGCTAAGAAGATATTCATGCTGGTTTAGCCAGGGAAGGTGAAGAGGTGAAGCTAGCGCCAATGTGGCATGAGATAGAGTCCTTAGAGGAAGAGAAGACTGTGGAAGTCGAACCTCTGCCAGAGGCAGAAGCCAAGTCAGAGTTTGAGGAACTAGAGGTAGCCGACGACCCGGTGCGCATGTACTTGCTCCAGATTGGCAGAGTTCATCTCCTTACCTCAGAGGAGGAGATGGCTTTGGCTAGGAGCAAAGAGGAAAAGGATTATATCAACGAGATAGAGGAGGAGTGTTTCTACATATTAAGAAAACCGCCATCTGCTACGGATGTGGTTACTGCTCTACAAGAGCGACTGGGACAAGCCTTTCCCCTTCTCCAGTCTGTAGAGGAGCAACTCGCTTTGGTTCCGAATAAAGGTCTGGACAAGAGGATCTCCAATCCTAAGTTGCGAGCTGCTTTAGATAGACAACTAAGCGAGCAATTGATTGAAGCTTTATCTCAGAGAATGGATAGAAGCAAGAGCCAAGTGGAGCAATCTTTAAAAGACCTCTCCCTTGCCAGTTCCCTCTTACCTCCCGAACTTCCCGATATTATTGACGGCAGATTGCCAATCGAGCTGGGTGATCTGCTTCATGACCCCGACTTTCTCAACAGCCTCAAGCCTTTTGAGGCACGATTTCAAAGGCACCTGGGGAGCATTAAGCAAGAAGGAAAGAGAGCAGAGCAGCATCTCGTCGAAGCCAATCTGAGGCTTGTAGTTAGTGTAGCCAAGAAGTATGTAAACCGAGGAATGGCATTCCTCGACGTGATCCAAGAGGGGAATATAGGTCTCCTTCGGGCAGTGGAGAAGTTTGATTACCGCAGAGGCTATAAATTCAGCACTATGGCTACCTGGTGGATCCGCCAGGGGATCACCCGGGCTATGGCAGACCAGGCGAGGACTATCCGTATCCCGGTGCATGTGGTAGAGATTATTACTAGACTCCATAGGGTAACTCGCCGCTTAGCCCAAGAATATGGGCGGGAGCCAACCATTGAGGAAATCGGCGAACACATGCAAATGACACCAGAAAAGGTAGAAGCGATCATGAAAACGTCTCGGCAACCAGTCTCTTTAGAAACCCCTATCGGGGAGGAGGAAGATACTCACCTGGGGGACTTGATCGAGGATGGTAAGATCATGTCTCCTGTTGATGTTGCTTCTCATGAATTGCTGAAGGATCAGATAGATAGTGTGCTAGCGACGCTCACTCCCCGAGAGCAGAAGGTGCTTACCCTGAGGTTTGGGCTTGAGGATAGAAGATCCCGCACCCTAGAGGAAGTAGGCAAGGAGTTTAAAGTAACCCGGGAGCGAATCAGGCAAATTGAAGCTAAGGCATTGCGTAAGTTACGTCATCCCACCCGCAGTAGGAAATTAAAGGACTACTTGGAATAAACTTTACCAGAGTTAACAGCTCGCTGGGGTTCCATGGGGGCGCAGCATCCCCTTCGCCAAGGGCGCGGTCAATTCCCCGCCCACAAAGTGGGGCCCCCGCAAAATCGAAGATTTTGTGGGGTTTATTTCAGCATAGACAATATGCTCGCTTTCCTTAAATCCAGTTGCTCGGGAGGCTGGGAGATTCTCCACACAAATTCCATAGATTCCGCTGGGATCTCTACTAGTGGCTGCTGGGTATAGCTCACTCTAGTGCAGAACCATATCTACTGCTGGTTGAATTGCACATTATGGACAAACGTGGGATGTATCACAGTTTCAAGCTGGCATTGGCCTCCGTTATTCAAACGTAGATGAGTTCACTACGAACGCTGCCCCCGAGGATGAATCAAGATGGTGCAATGCAACCAATTCTGATCCTGGCACAAGCAAACCATCTCTCTCGCCAGGCAATACATGCCTAGCACTGCTGCGTACGGTTCTGGGCAATCCTAGCCTTAGCTTCTCTCCTCCTCGGTTTCCAGCCCAGTATCAGCAAGAGCTCACCAATGACGGCATCTACCGCTTGTTCTCCAAGGGGCATGTCGGGGTAAACCTCATACACGTTCTGCCTGCCAGCTTTGGCCTTGGTGATGTAGCCTGCCTCTTCGAGATCCCTTACGATGCCATGAGCCGCCCTCTCGGTGATGCCCACAGTGTCGCCAATCTCCCTGCATGTGCTACGCGGACGTCTGGCAATAGCCGCCAGAACTAAACCGTGATTTGTGATGAAGGACCAGTTACGCATTTCCTGCCTCAGCCACGGAGGGACCGGAAGATCCGCAGATATTCGCGCAGATAACTGGTGATGAGAAACCTCTCTTGAACTAGGTGTCTGCCGGCACTTCCGAGTGCTCCAGCAGCCTTGCCATTACGCAGAAGGTATGTTATGGCCTCTACCCACTCCTTCACTGAGCGAGCCAGGTAGCCAGTCTCCTTATGCAATACCTGGAGAGAAATACCACCCACATCACTCGCCACTACAGGACAGCCCTTCCACAAGGCCTCGGCTACGACCAGCCCAAAACCCTCGCGGATCGACTTCTGCACTACCACGCTAGCAGCTTGCCAAAGAGCATTAAGCTGCGGGCTGCCCACTCCGTTCTGGCCCCACAGTATACGAATGTCACCCTTACCTTCTGCATAGGCCATAGTGCGCTGGTAGCATAACCAGGCTTCTGGATCGTCCCCAGCCCCTCCTCCCGCGAGCACCAATTGCAACTCAGGGAAATCCTTCCTTAGCAAATCATATATGTCAATAACCCCGCAGAAATCTTTCCACGGGTCGAAACGGGATACCTTTAAGACAAAGGGGCGATCTGGGGCAATGTCGTAGTGCAACAGAATATTATGAACCTCCTCATCATCGAGGAAGCGATTCTTGACATTCAGGGGATCTATGCCTGGGGGCACTGCGAAGCACCGGGGGCCTTGAAGGTTCTTCTGAAAGTAGTCTCTCTTAGAAAAGATGGCAGCATCGTAGGCGTCGACATAAGGCTTTAAGAATTCCCAAATACCAGGACGAGGAGTGGTTAGGTCTAGGTGGCAGCGCCATATCCAAATACCAGGATTCCGATGACCATTTTTCTGACGTAGAAGCCGCAAAACGCCAGCTGGCTGAGGATCGTGGATCACCACAAAATCATAGCTCCCGTTAGAGTTTAAAAGGTCGGCATTTAGCTCGTTATACTTTAGCCATGTCTCTTTCATATCAGAGTTCAGCTGGATCGGCATTCCCTGAAGGCCGTTGTGCATGGCCTTGGTGACCTCATAGAACTCATTTGAGCCTCGCAAGATACGCCACTCGGCATTCAGTCCCAGGTCGCACATTAGAGGAACCAAAGCCTTCAGTATCTCGGCTACCCCGCCACCAGTGGCAGTAGCATTGAGATGAAGCACTCTGGCCCCACGTAAGAGTGTCGCCAACCCCCTCAATTCTTGAATGCATTCCGCCCCCACCATAGAAGTATATTCTTCCAACGACCGTCTGTCGGTGAGAACGCATTCAGTCATTTATTCACCTCCTCTTCTGGACCCGTTGATCACAGGTACAATTAGGGTTGAACATCAGACTGCCGATAGAACTCCCATCCTTGCAGCACCAAATGATGGAAAAACTTCACTAGATTAATCACGCTGGATTACTTTTTCTTGAAATGCCTTTCTAGTATTGCTTAGCACATACTCCGCATCTTGTCAAGTACCCTCAAGCTGATTTTTTGCAGCAGTCCCAATTCTGCCTGAGACTCTTGGAAGGCACGCCTCGAGCAGAGGGTGCTGGCGCTCCATGTAACGAAGCTCGCTATTGTGCATTAGGGTTCGGCCACCGATTGTCAACATGTGCTTGTTGACAACTCAATGGCGTGCGTCTAACATCGTTCTTGAGGGATTGAATCCATGTCACAACTGAAAGGGCAAGGCATTGATCCAAAGATCGATCGACTTATCATCGTTTCAAACCGCTTGCCCATCGTCCTAACAAAAGGGGATGNGGGAAAGTGGCAGGTTCAGCCTGGCTCGGGGGGATTGGTCACCGCCCTNGCCCCGATCCTACGCGACAGGGGAGGGCTATGGATTGGCTGGCCCGGAACGCTGGAAGAGACTGACCTGGATAAGCTAGTAGCCATNGGGAGCAAGAGCACAGGCTATACTCTCAAGCCAGTCATGCTAACTGCGGAAGAGATCAATCGATACTATTTCGGATTCTCGAACGAAATCATGTGGCCCCTTTTCCACAGTCTTCACTTACGCTGCAACTTCGATCCAGCCTATTGGAGTACGTACCGGGCGGTCAATCGGAAATTCGCCCAGGTGATAGCAGAGAACGCCAGAAAGAATGACTACATCTGGGTCCATGATTATCATCTCATGCTCGTGGCGCAGGAATTGCGCGCCATTGGTGTAAAATGCAAGGTCGGATTCTTTCTTCATATCCCCTTTCCCCCACGCGACATCTTTGCCATATTACCATGGCGCTCGCAGATTCTAGAAGCGCTAGCGGAGTACGATCTCGTTGGGTTTCAAACCATGCGTGACAGGAACAACTTCATCCACTACGTCGAAGGTTTGATCAAAGGTTTGCATGTCGATGCCAGAAGACAGGTATGCAGGATTGCTATGCCGCAGCGAGAAAGTAGGGTCGGCGCTTTCCCAATCGGCATAGACTTCAAGGAATTTGCCAAGCAAGCGGCAAATGAGACCGTATCAGAGAGAGCCAGGCAGTTGCGTGGGGCCATAGCTGGTCGTCAGATCATTCTTGGTATAGATCGTCTAGACTACTCCAAGGGCATTCCAGAGAGGTTGCGAGCCTTCGGAAATGCCCTGGAGCGCTTCGACGATCTCCACGGCAAAGTAACTCTGGTTCAAATTGCAGTGCCGAGCCGAGAGTATGTACCTGCGTATAAGGCGCTCAGAGCCGAAATCGAGGGCTTGGTGGGTGAGATTAACGGCAAGTTCAGCCAGTCAGGCTGGATACCGATTCATTACATGTTCCGAAGCTTGGAACGGGCCGAGCTCCTTGCATATTACCGTGCTGCCGATATAGCCCTGGTCACGCCTTTAAAAGATGGAATGAACTTGATAGCCAAGGAGTACTGCGCGGCGAATATAGATAACAACGGGGTGCTAGTACTGAGTGAGTTCGCGGGTGCAGCAATTCAGATGGGCAAAGGTGCGTTAGTGGTCAACCCATACGATGTTGAAGGCGTAGCCGACGCAATCTACCGAGCATACTGTATGAGCACTAGTGAGCGGCAGTCGCGAATGCGAAAACTCAGAGAATCCGTGGCCAAACGTGATATTTTCTGGTGGGTGGACTTCTTTCTTTGGGCAGCCATGACCCACAATTTAGACGATTGGTGGCTATCGAGGCGTCGCGGTGTTCCTGGTATGGGGCGACTAGTGTAGCAGATTGATAATAGAACTTCGTCAGGTAGCGTGTAGAAGGCTATGTGTCGTTTCCTCCAGTTCAGTTTCACCTAACGACTTCTGCACTAATAGCTGCCTCAAAGTCTGCCGCTTTCTGAAGGAGGGCGTTTCTCGGGGGCGCTCATAGCTAACAAGTGTCCAATTTTTGCCACCCTACACAGAAAACTCAATCCTCGTCACTTAGTGCGTTCCTTCGCCCTCGCTTTGACACTGAATTTTCGGCCAAACGTTTTTCACATATATGTGAAATGTTGCAAAACACTCTTTTGTAACATCAATATTTTAATCTGCATCCAAGTCCAGTGTGGTATAATTGCCGCAGAGGATTCTTCTACAAGAGTCCAGCCAGGCGGATTTGGAGATGGCAAAGGGGGTGTAACATGCCTAAGGGCACAATTAGACGACTAATGGCAGACCGTGGCTTTGGCTTTATC
>JGI24422J19971_10002816_pt1 | contig 10848 bp, 8 predicted proteins | sample DeeMarSWOR152_54_FD_19971 | JGI IMG/M metagenome (IMG submission 19971)
CCTCTTCCTGCGTGTAGATCTCGACCAGCTCGGCCGGCGACTCGACCGGCAAGGGGCGTAGCAGCACGGCGTTGACAACGCTGAAGATCGCGCTATTGGCGCCGATGCCCAGCGCCATGATCAGGACGGCGACAAGCGCGAACCCGGGGCTGCCGAGCAGCCTGCGAATGGCGTAACGGAGGTCGACGATCAGCGTCTCCACAATTGTCCGGACGCTCTTGGCCTCGAGGAGGTTTCACGACATCCGGGCATGGGTGCCGCCGGCGTGACGGGGAACCCGGAACCCCGGCCCGGCGTTAACCCAAGTGTTACCACGGGAGTAGGGGCAAATGCCCGGCCCCGCAGCTGAGAACAGGGAGCCGGGAAGACACTATTGACGCGATCAAGGTCTCTGGGGAAACGCGTGCATGTTGATCAGGCGACCACTCGATATTCGGGAATCGGAAGTCACTGAGGAACGGCTGTATCTGAACCGGCGCCAATTCATCCAGCGAGCCGCCACGTTGGGGGCCGGCCTGGGGCTGGCCGCGGCGGCCTCACCGCTCATCTCGTGCGGAACCGACCTGGACGCCGCCGGGGATGCGAGCGCAGGTCGATCAGCACAGCAGGAAAAGCTCACGCCGTACGAGGACGTGACGACGTACAACAACTTCTACGAGTTCGGCACGGGCAAGGGCGATCCGGCGAAGCACGCGCACACGCTCGTCACCCGGCCGTGGACGATCAGTGTAGAAGGCGAGTGCAACAAGCCGGGCGTCTACGACATCGACGACATCCTGAAGCGCTACCCGGCCGAGGAGCGGATCTACCGCCTGCGTTGCGTCGAAACCTGGTCGATGGTGATCCCCTGGCTGGGATTTCCGCTGGCGGACTTCATCACGGACTTGGAGCCGACCTCGCACGCCAAGTTCGTGGAGTTCACAACCCTCTACGATCCGGGCCAGATGCCGGGCCAGCGGCGGCCTGTCCTGGACTGGCCCTACGTCGAGGGCCTGCGCATGGACGAGGCGATGCACCCGCTCACCGTCCTGGCCGTTGGCCTGTACGGCAAGACCCTGCCCAACCAGAACGGCGCGCCGCTCCGCCTGGTGGTGCCCTGGAAGTATGGCTTCAAGAGCATCAAGTCGATCGTCAGCATGCGCTTCGTGCGCGAGCAGCCGATCAGCACATGGATGCGGGCTGCTCCGCGCGAATACGGGTTCTATTCCAACGTGAACCCCGAGGTCGACCACCCGCGCTGGAGCCAGAAGCGCGAGCGACGTATCGGGGAACTGCGGCGCCGCCCGACGCAACTGTTCAACGGCTACGCCGAGCAGGTCGCTCACCTGTACGCGGGGATGGACCTGCGGAGATACTTCTAGCTGCGATGACAGAGCGTCGGAAGCTACTGGAGCGAACGCTACGCGTAGGCGTCTTTCTGGGTGCCCTCGTTCCCCTGGCACGCATACTCGTACACGCGCTCACGGGCGGACTCGGCACCAACCCTATCGAGGAGCTCCTCCACCGCACGGGGTGGTGGGCGCTGGCGTTCCTCATGCTGACGCTCAGTGTCACCCCCGCACGCCAGCTCACCGGCTGGGGCGCGCTGATCAAGCTGCGCCGCATGCTGGGCTTGTACGCCTTCTTCTACGCGAGCCTGCACTTCGGCATCTACCTCGGGCTGGACCAGTTCTTCGCAGTCGAGTACATCCTGGCAGACATCACGGACCGGCCCTACATCACCGTGGGCTTCGCCGCGCTGCTCATCCTCATCCCGCTCGCCGTGACCTCGACCAAAGGCTGGATCAAGCGGCTGGGTGGCAAACGCTGGAACCGCCTGCACAAGCTGGTCTACCTCGCCGCAGCGCTCGGCGTGCTCCACTTCCTCTGGCTCGTGAAAGCGGACATGCGCGAGCCGGCCATCTTCGGCTGGATACTGGTGACCTTGCTGAGCTATCGCCTGCTGGCCGAACGACTGCGCCAACGGAAGCTGCGGCGCGCGAAACGGCAGGGCGCCACAGCCGCCCTCGATGCCGATCCTGTTCCGGCCCGGACTCGCTGAGGCGCCTCCCGGATAATGCGGCAGGCGCTACATCTTGCTGCGCATCAGATCGCTGTAGACGATCGCCGTGAAGCGGTCACCCTCGAGGAACGAGCCGCCCCACTTTTCGTCGAACGGGGCGGTGGGCTTGGCGGCGATCACCGCATCCAGGTCCTTGCCCATGGCGATCTGCTCGGCGATGGCCTCACGCACCGCCACGAGCATGTCGTGATACTCCTGCAATTCAGCCTTGTCGGAGAGCGGGCCATGCCCGGGGATGATCCTGGTGCCGTCGTCCACCATCTCCAGCACCGTCTCCACGGCGGCGATCATCCCGTCGATGCAGCCGCCAGCCGAGACGTCGATGAACGGGTAACCCCCGGCGAAGTAGATGTCGCCCATGTGGACGACGTTCGCCGCGCGGAAATGGACGATGACATCGCCATCGGTGTGGGCGTTCTCGAGATGGAAGACGTCGATCTCATCGCCATTCAAATAGAATGTCAGGTTCTCACTGAAGGTGACCACCGGCAGCGCGCCTTCCGCCGCGGGCGGCACCGTACGATCGAACGCTTCCATGTGCTGCTCCTCGCCCATCCGCGTGCGCACGTTGTCATGCGCCAGGATGAGCGCACCGGCAGCAGCCAGGTTCTCGTTGCCGCCGACATGGTCACCGTGCCAGTGCGTATTGAGCACGAAGCGGATGGGACTGTCGCTGATCGCACGAAGCGCGGCGACGATCTTTGGGGTAAGCGGTGCATACTGGTCATCCACCAAGAAGACGCCGTCAGCTCCCGCAGACACGCCCATGTTGCCACCGCGACCGACCAGCATATAGACGCCGGGGGCGACCTCGACGGTCTCGATCTGAACGTCCTCCATGGCCTGGGCGTGGACACGGGGGACGACAGCGAGTGCGGCCGCGCTCAGGGCGAGCGCCACGAGACAGGCTCGAACCGAAAGCTTCATCTGGCTTTCCTCCAGCGTTGATATGTCTGAGCAGGGCACAATTGTACCAACCGAGCGACCCCAGGCAAGGCGAGCCTCAGCCGCGCGAGGTGACCGGGTGGCCCGTACGGGCTTGCGCCTTGGTCTATGATTGTTGTGAGCTACGGTCTCGATCCAGGAAGAGAGGGATATGCGAGTTGAGTAAGCCGAAACTGCAGAGGACCGACGCCGAGTGGAAGGAGCTGCTTACGCCGGAACAGTACCGCATCACCCGGCAAAAGGGCACGGAACGACCCTTCACCGGCGCGTATCACGATACGAAGCAGAAGGGCGTGTACCGCTGCGTCTGCTGCAGCAACGAGCTGTTCGACTCGGAGGCGAAGTACGATTCCGGGACAGGTTGGCCCAGCTTCGACCAGGCGATCGAGCCCCATGCGGTACGGACCGAGCCTGACGATAGCCTCTTCATGCACCGTACGGAGGTGCTCTGCGCGGTCTGCGACGCACACCTCGGCCACGTCTTCGACGACGGGCCGCCGCCCACGGGGCGGCGCTACTGCATCAATTCGGTGGCCCTGAGGCTGGAGCCCGGGGAATAGGGGCAGCGGACGCGGGAGACCTGGCGCATGGACGACGACATTCACTCCGCATTAGAATGTCAAGGAGGCCGAGCGATCCCCCTTGACGAGAGGGTGGCCGTCGTTGTTGCGGGTTAGAGACCTGATGCAGCCGGACGTCGTAGCCGTCTCCCCGGATCTCACGCTTCGGGAGTTGGTGGAGGTCTTTGCCGAGCAGGGCGTGAGCGGCGCGCCGGTGGTGGCCAACGGCCGGGTGGTCGGTGTGATCTCGACCACAGATATGCTCGACTTCCAGGAGGATAACGCCGGCCTGTCGCTGGCCCCCGGGGAGCCGGCGGACGAGCCTGAAACAGCGCGCCGCCGGCGCGGCGCTGGCACACCCGAGTTCTTCTCTGAGAGTTGGGAGCCCTCCGAGATCGACGCCCTGCAATGGATGCGAGCGGCGCGCCGCGGGGAGTGGGACATCCTGGACCAGTACTCAGTCGCGGACCTCATGACGCGGGACGTGCTGAGCCTACCGTCGGACACGACGGTAAAGAAAGCAGCTAGTATCATGCTGGAAGCCGAAGTACGCCGCTTGCTGGTCATCGACGGCGGCGAGCTGCAGGGAATCGTGACCACAACAGACATCGTGCGCGCCGTCGCCGAAGGCAAGCTCAAAGGCTAGGCACCATCGACGGGCACGGCCAGAGCCTTTAAACCGAAGGGAGAACTCGCGTGAGCCTCAGGACCCCGGATTCCCTCAAGCCGGAACAGCTGCGAAGAGCCTGCGAGCCTTCGACCCTGAGATTCAAGACGACGGCAGAGATCGAGCCGCTGCGGGAAGCCATCGGTCAGGATCTGGCGATGCGCGCAGTACGCTTCGGTCTCGACATCGACCATCCGGGCTACAACATCTTCGCCGTCGGACTACCCGGCTCCGGGCGCACCACGATGATCCGGCAGCTGCTGGAAGACCGCGCCAAGGACGAGCCCGCACCATCAGACTGGTGCTACGTCTCCGACTTTGGGCCCGGCCGCGAGCCGAACGCCGTGCAGGTGCCGCCGGGACGGGGTCCGGAGCTTCGTGCCGACGTCGACGGGCTGCTCGCCGATCTGCAGGTGTCGCTGCCCAAGGCGCTGCGCAGCGACGAGTTCCGCAAGAGGCGTGACGAGGTCGCCGAACGTGCGATGGAAGAGCAGCGCAAGATGATCGAGGAGTTCCAAAAACAGGTCGAGGAGGAACCGTACGTCACGCTGATCCAGACACCCACCGGTTTCGTCGTCGCGCCCGCGTTCGGCAAGCAACCCATCGACGAGCAGCAGTTCCAGAATCTGCCCGAGGAGCAACGCGAGCTGATACTCAAGCGCCGGCGTGAAGTCGAGAAGGCGTTCGCCGAGGTGCAGCGGCGCGTCAGGGAAGCCGAGCTGAACGCCCGCAGCGAAGTACAGAAGCTGCAGCGTACCGAGGCGGCCGACGTCGTGGACCACTGCATCGGCAGGGTCGAGACGCGCTGGAAGTCGGTTCCCGAGGTGATCCAGCACCTGAAGCGGCTGGGCAAGCAGATCGTGGAGAACGCCGACCAGTTCTCCGACTCGCAGGACGAGTCGGAGTCAGGCCAGTCTCTTCCCGTAGAGAGCGAGGACCCGCTGGCCGACTACCGAGTGAACGTCGTCGTGCACAACAGACCCGACGGCGGCGCCCCGGTCATCCACGAGCAGAACCCGACCTACCACAACCTGATCGGTCGCATCGAGCATCGCGTCCAGTTTGGCACCACGGTGACCGACTTCAGCCAGATAACGGCAGGCGCGCTACACCGGGCCAACGGTGGTTATCTGGTCCTGGAGGCGGACGACGTCCTGCAGAAGCCGCTGGCCTGGGCCGGGTTGAAGAACGCGCTGCGTGCCCAAGCGATCCGGCTGGAGGAGATGCTCGAGTACACCAGCCTGATCGCAACGACGACGCTGAAACCGGAGCCGATACCGCTGAGCTGCCGCATCATCCTCATCGGCGACCCCTACACGTACTATCTCCTCCACGCTTTCGACGAGGACTTCCGCGAGTTGTTCAAGGTCAAGGCGGACTTCAGCCCGTACATGACCCGGGATAGCGACGGTGAACGGGCCTACGGCGCCTTTATCGCGGCGCGTTGCGAGGAAGAATCTATACCTCCCTTTGACGCTTGCGCCGTGGCGCGAGTCGCCGAGTTCGGCTCGCGGCTGGCCGAACATCAGGAACGGCTGAGCACACGCTTTGGTGCCATCGGCGACCTGGTGCGCGAGGCCGGGTTCTTCGCCAAGACCAGCGGCCATGAAGTGGTCGGCGANGAGGACGTACGGCGCGCGATCGACGAGCGCGAGGACCGCGTCAACCGCGCGGAGCGCGAGCTGCTGGAACTNATCGAGAACGATACNCTCACCGTGGAGCCGTCTGGCGTGAAGGTTGGCCAGCTGTATGGGCTCGCTGTGCTNGGAGCTGCAGAGCACAGTTTCGCCCGGCCCATCAAGATCGAGGCGAGCGCCTTCATGGGCACGAGCGGAGTGGTCGATATCGAGCGCGAAGTACGGCTGGGCGGGCCGCTCCACAACAAGGGTGTGCTCGTTCTCTCCGGCTACCTCGGCGACATGTTCGCGCAGAACCATCCGCTGATCATGTCGGCATCGCTTTCCTTCGATCAACTGTACGAGGAGGTCGAGGGCGACAGCGCCTCGGCGGCGGAACTCTACACCCTTGTCTCCGCCATCGCCGACATCCCATTGCGACAGGGGATCGCCATCACCGGCGCGTTGAACCAGAAGGGCGACATCCAGCCGATCGGCGCTGTGAGCACCAAGATCGAGGGCTTCTACCGAGCCTGCAAGCGCCGCGGGCTTACGGGCGAACAGGGCGTGATCATACCCGCTCGTAACATCCCGAACCTCGTGCTCAATGACGAGGTGATTGAAGCCGTGCGGCGNGGCGAGTTCCACATCTGGCCGATTCGCCAGGTGGAGGAGGGCTGGGAGATACTGGCCGGTATGCCGGCAGGCGAACGGGACGCGCAAGGACGCTTCCCCGAGAACTCGGTGTACAGCCGCACCGCGGTGCGGCTACTGGAATGGGCCCGTGGCTGGCGCGAATTCGGCCGCCCGCTGCGGGAGGGACGCCAGCCTGCGCAGGAGGGCGCTGCCCCGAGTGAGGAGGAGGAGCCCAGGGACGAGGAGAAGGAGGCGGCGAAGTGATACGGCCATGACAGCGAGAACCCGGAAGTCGGCGCCATCCGACGATGCTCAGCTGGCCCGCAGGCGGATCGCCGAGTTGCGGGAGACGATTCGGCACCACGACTACCTGTATTACGTACTCGACCGACCCGAGATCTCCGACGCNGAGTACGACCGACTCTTCCAAGAGCTCCGAGGCCTGGAAGAGCGCTTCCCCGAGCTCATTANGCCCGACTCACCGACCCAGCGCGTCGCCGGCCAGCCGCGCCCCGGCTTCAGCGAAATCGAGCACACGGCTCGGATGTTGAGCTTGGANTCCAGCGCCGAGGAGGACGCGGTCCGGCGGTTCGACGCCCGGCTGCGCTCCGCCCTGGCCGACGGCGCCGTTGCCTACGTAGTCGAGCCGAAGCTGGATGGTGTGTCACTCGAGCTCGTCTACGAGGACGGCAGCCTCGCCTGGGCGGCGACCCGCGGCGATGGCCGGGTCGGCGAAGATGTGACCGCGAACGTCCGCACGATCGGATCGGTGCCGCTCAAGCTGCGGACTGGCGCACGTGCGATCCCGCCAAGACTGTCGCTCCGCGGTGAAGCGATCATGCTGATCGGCGAGTTCGAGCGCCTGAACGCGCGCCTCACTCAGGAGGACAAGCCCGTCTTCGCCAACCCGCGGAACGCGGCGGCTGGCTCTCTGCGCCAGCTGGACCCCAGTGTCACGGCGGAGCGTCCGCTGACGTTCTACGCCTACGAGATCATGACGATCGAGGGTGCTGCACCGGCGGAGCAGTGGGACACGCTCGGCGCGCTACGCGACTGGGGATTCAAGGTGAGCCGCCACGCGCGTAGGGCCGGCTCCATCGATGAAGCGATCGAGATACACCACGAGCTGGAGCGCGAGCGAGACGACTTGGAGTACGAAGTCGACGGCGTCGTGATGAAGGTCGATGACCTTGCCGCTCGCGACAGCCTGGGTGTTACCGCACACCACCCCCGCTGGGCCTTCGCCTACAAGTTCGAGCCGAGGCGCGAGGTGTCCGAGATCCTGGATATCGTCGTCCAAGTCGGCCGCACTGGGAAGCTGACGCCCGTGGCGATGCTACGACCCGTCGACGTGGGCGGCGTCACGGTCTCCCGGGCCTCGCTGCACAACCGCGAAGAGATCGAGCGCAAAGACATCCGGGTGGGCGACAAGGCTCGCATTCAGCGCGCTGGCGACGTGATACCACAGGTGGTCGAGCGAGTGGCGGAGCCCGGGAAGAAGCGAAAACGCGCCTTCAAGATGCCAGCTCGCTGCCCGTCCTGTGGAGGTCCCGTAGTGAGCCACGGCCCGCTGGACTTCTGCACCAACGGGTTGGCCTGCCCGGCCCAGCTGAAGGCGCGCATCCAGCACTTCGCGTCGCGCGACGCCCTCGACATNCACGGCCTGGGCGAACGCACCGTCGAGCAACTGCTCGCGTCCGGANTGGTGGAGAGCGTGGCCGACCTTTTCCGTCTCGAGGAAACCGACCTNCTGCAGCTGGAGGGTTTTGCCGAGCTCTCGGCGAAGAATCTGATCGACGCGATCCAGCGCGCCAAGCAGGTCACGCTGGACCGCTTCCTCTTCGCCCTGGGCATACCGGAGATCGGCAGCCAGACGGCGCGGGACCTGGCGCAGCATTTCGGCAACCTGGACGCGTTCCTAGCCGCCTCGCGCGAGGAGTTGGAAGCCGTTCCAGGGGTCGGGCCCAAGGTGGCTGAGGCGGTGTCCGATTTCCTCGCCAGCCCCGCCACGCGGAAGACCATCGCTGAGCTCAGGAAGCAGGGCGTGGAGCTCAGCGAGCCCGAAGTGGCGGGTGACGGCCAGTTCGCCGGTCTAACATTCGTGTTCACCGGCGCGCTCGCGTCGATCACTCGCGGCGAGGCGGAGGAGATCGTGCACTCGCTCGGCGGTCGCACCTCCTCGAGCATCAGCAAGAAGACGGACTATGTCGTCGTGGGCAGCGATCCCGGCAGCAAGTACGAGCGCGCCAAGCAGCTCGACGTCAAGACCCTCTCGGAGGAGGAATTCCTGAAGCTGGTCGCAAAGAGGACCCGCTGAAGTGGAGAACATCGACTACGCGCGCGTCTTCGAGGAGATCGCCGACCTGCTGGAGATCCAGGGGGCGAATCCCTTCCGCGTGCGTGCCTATCGCAACGCGGCGCGGACGGTCGAGACGCTCTCACAATCTCTGGAGTCCTTGCTGAGTAGCGACGAGCAGGTGCTCGAGGGGCTACCCGGGATCGGCAAGGACCTGGCTGGCAAACTCCGCGAGCTGTTCCAGACCGGCGAGCTGCAGTTCCTGAACGAGCTGCGTCAGCAGGTCCCGGCCTCACTCGTCCAGATCATGCGGATCCCCGGGCTCGGTCCGAAGCGGGCGCGACAGGTGTGGGACGGGCTTGACATCACATCGGTGGAGGAACTGGAGCAGGCAGCGCGTGGCGGAGCGCTGGAACAGCTGCCGGGCTTCGGCCCGACGATGCAGGCGCGGGTCCTCAAGGGGATCGAGGAACTGAAGGCACGCGCGGGGCGGTTCAAGCTGTCGGATGCCGACATCTACGTCCAGCCACTACTCGCCTACCTGAGGCAAGCGGAGGGGTTGGTCGACCTCAAGGTTGCCGGCAGTTACCGGCGCCGCTGCGAGACAGTGGGCGATATCGATATCCTGGCGACGACGTCCAACAGGTCCTCGATCATGGATCACTTCGTCGCCTACCGTGAAGCACAGGAGGTGCTGGCGAAGGGCCCCACCAAGAGCTCGATCCGGCTGAAGGCCGGGCTTCAGGTCGATCTGCGCCTCGTCCCGCAAGAGAGCTATGGCGCGGCCATGCACTACTTCACCGGCTCGAAGGCTCACAACATCGCGATCCGCGGGCTCGGCCGGGAGCGCGGCCTGAAGATCAACGAGTACGGCGTCTTCCGGGGCGACCGGCTGCTCTGTGGTGAGACGGAGGAAGCGGTGTTCGACGCCGTCGATCTGCCCTGGATCCCGCCCGAGCTGCGCGAGGCGCGTGGCGAGATCGAAGCCGCACGCGAGGGACGCCTGCCCGGGATCATCGAGCTCGAGCAGATCCGCGGCGACCTGCAGATGCATACGACATACAGCGATGGCAAGAACAGCGTCGAGGAGATGGTGCAGGCGTGTCGCGAGCGCGGCTACAAGTATATGGCGATCACCGACCACGGTCCGGCCCTGCGGATGGCAGGTCTCAAACCGTCAGACTTTCGACAGCAGTTCGCGGAGATCGAAGGGCTCCAGGAAAGGTACGAAGACATCCGGATACTCAAGTCCGGAGAGGTCGACGTCCTGGAAGATGGCTCGCTCGATCTGAGCGACGACTTGCTCGTGGAGATGGACGTGGTCGTCATCGCGGTACATTCGAAGTTCAACATGAGTCGCGTCGACATGACCAAGCGCATCACCAAAGCGATGCGGCATCCGCAGGTCAACATCCTTGCGCATCCGACAGGCCGGCTCATCAACCGCCGCGAGCCTTACCCGCTGGATGTGGAAGAGCTTGTCAAGGTCGCACACAACGAGGGCGTCATGTTGGAGCTCAACGCTCAGCCGGAGCGGCTCGACCTTCGCGATTTCCACCTGCAGCTGGCCCGGGAAGCGGGCGTGAAGATCGTCATCAGCACAGACGCACACCGAACAGCTGAGCTCGACTACATGCGCTACGGCGTTGACCAGGCGCGTCGTGGCTGGCTGGAACGGGCCGACGTGGCCAACACCCTTAGCCTGGCCGAGTTCCTCAAGTTGCTGGAGAAGTAAGGAACGAACGGAGGTGAGTCGCCATGGCAGTCGCACCGGAGGTCGAGAAACTGCTGAAGGACGAAGGCGTGAAGTACGAGGTGATCAAGCACCCCACGGCCTACACCGCCGCGGAGGAGGCAGCGGTCTCACATGTCTCCGGCTACGAGTGGGCCAAGACGGTGATCTTCTACACCGAGGGCGGCGAGCCGATCATGGCCGTCTTGCCCGCCTCGTACCACGTCAATACGGCGGCGCTGGGCAAACTCGCGAAGTCGCGATCCCTGCGCCTGGCGGAAGAGTCGGAGTTCGCCGGACTCTATCCGAGCTGCGAGCCGGGCGCCATGCCGCC
>JGI24422J19971_10002818_pt1 | contig 10847 bp, 12 predicted proteins | sample DeeMarSWOR152_54_FD_19971 | JGI IMG/M metagenome (IMG submission 19971)
CTTTCACGAAGACACGTCTCAACAATTCAACTGTGTCGACGGCTCTGCTTATTGCTCTACCCCTAGCCTTCACAACAACTTTTTTGGAGCCAGTATTGAAGAAGGTCATGCAGGCGACCACGTAGTTCATTATCGGTTTTCTGCCGACGAACACTGTGTTTTCACTCGCTTGTTGAGTCGGCGGGACTTCCTTGGCTTTTTCCTCTTTCACAGGTTCTTTTTTCTGTTTCACTTCTCGTTTTTCTTCTGTCATGTTCTGCCTCCTCTTTTGTCGTTTGACAGCGGGTGACGATGCAAAGTGGACTATAGGGTAATTTTTATGCTCTTATATTTTTCCGCATAGCCTAATCATATTTACTGGTTTGACGCTAGCTTATGGTAGCGTTCCCAGTCTTCATCCACCCATCTCTGAACCTGTTCAATATCGACTTCCGTTAATCTGCGGAATCTATCTTGCAAAGTCAAATATTCCTTAACCGGTTTTCGTTTTGCCTTGTCAATCAGCTTGTCGCTTGGAGGATTAAGTTTAAACTTGCCATACTCAATTTCAAAAAGCGTCCACATACCTGTTTGAACCGCAAGTCGTCCCATCTCCACGGTCTTACTTGTATCATAACGCCAACCTGTAGGGCATGGTGCCAATGTATGAATGAATTTTGTGCCCCTAATTTCTTTGGCTTTTCTAATCTTTTTTATGAAATCTATAGGGTAGGATGGGCAAGCTGTTGCAACATAGGGGATTCTGTGGGCAGCCATAATAAACGCCATGTCTTTCTTCCGTTCCTTTTTTCCAGTGGGAGTTGTNGTGGTCCATGCCCCATAAGGGGTTGCTCCACTCCGCTGTACACCAGTGTTGCCGTAGGCTTCGTTGTCGTAACAAATGTAAATGAAGTCTGTTTTCCTTTCAGCCGCTCCAGACAAAGCTTGTATGCCTATGTCAAAGGTTCCACCATCTCCAGCCCAGCCGACAACGGTCACGTCCTTTATTTCTCGTTGACGCAGAGCGGCAACAACCCCAGATGCTGTAGCACCTGTCGCTTCAAACAGTATATTTTGAACAGGCACTGCAAAAGAGGTGAACGGATAAGGTCCCGGGATGACTGATGAGCANCAGGCTGGAACAACCAATATCACCTTGTTTCCTAAAGCCTTGAAGAGNANGCGAAGGTCGATGGCAAGGCCGCAGCCAGCGCATGCAATATGGCCTTTAAGTAAATATTCCTCTTTCGAGAGTTCCTTTATTGAAACCATGATTTCTTACTCCTTCAAGTCAACCCATACGGTTTCCTTTCCAACTCTGCCTGTTCGCATCCACTCGGATGATTTCTTAGCAATTTTCTCAATGGTCTTGAATGTTACATCTCTCCCTCCCAAACCTGCAACAAATCCTGCAATTAAGGGCCGGTTTTCCTGATCATAAAGTGACGCTTTGGTTTCTTCAGCCAAGAAGCCATCCATTCCAAAGGATATGCCCCGGTCTATTACTGCAAACATTTGAGTGTTCTCCGCAAGTTTTCTAATTTCTTCTCTTGGAAACGGACGGAAAACGCGAACCCTTGCAGTACCCACCTTCAACCCTCCATTGCGTAGGTTGTCCACAGCCACCCTAGCTTCGGTTCCCATGGTTCCCATGGTCAACAGTATCAGATCTGCATCTTCGCATTCATACTTTTCAACTAGCCCACCGTGTTCAAAACCAGACAGTTCAGCATATTCCTTGTCGATTTCTGGGATAAGCTGCTTAGCGTTTTCCATAGATTCTTCAATCATGTAACGAAACTCCATATAATACTCTGGCGAAACGATGTTGGCGAGTGAAAACGGATTGTCAACATCCAAAAACCATTTAGGCTTATAGGGCGGCAGGAAGTCATCAATGTTTTCTGGATCCGGAATCTTCACAGGCATATAAGTATGTGACAGAATGAATGCTTCGAGGCATATCATAGCTGGCAAGAGGACTCGTTCGTTTTCACAGAGCTTGTATGCCTGAATTATCGTGTCAAAGACCTCTTGATTGTCAGCACAATAAAACTGGATCCATCCAGTGTCCCGCTGAGACATGGAGTCTGTGTAGTCAGCCCAAATGTTCCAGCCTGGTCCCAAGGTTCGATTGACAACAGGCATCACAATTGGTAATCGAGAACCGGAAGCCCAATGTAAAGCCTCATGCATGAGCACTAAGCCGTGGGCTGCGGTTGCCGTGAAGGTCCTGACTCCTGCAGCTGCTGCCCCTATACATGCTGCCATGGCACTGTGTTCAGATTCCACGCGAATGTATTCAGCGCTAAATTCTCCACTTTCAACCAATTCAGCTATTCTCTCAACAATTGATGTTTGGGGGGTTATGGGATAGGCAGCGATAACTTGGACCCTTGCGGCTTTCGCAGCGTATGCAACGATGTGATTCGCAGTGTCGATGACTGTTTCTACCATTTATTCTTTCTCCCGCACCATGGTTATCGCTTTTACTGGACACTCATTAGCACATATTCCGCAACCTTTACAGTAGTCATAATCTATTTTCGGCGAATCATCTTCCTGACGTGTTATCGCTCCGTCTGGGCAGTAAATCCAGCAAAGAGTACACCGTGTACATTTTGAATAGTCAACTTCAGGACGAAAAGTTCTCCAAAACCCAGTTTTGTCCACTCCAACTGTTGGATAAGACAAAGTCGTTATGGATTTTTCTTTATGAGCCTTAGCGCTAATACTCATCGACCTCACCATCCTCTTATCAAAGATGCATAAGCAAGTTCCGCAGCCTTAGCGTTTTTCTCTCCAGCACTTCCAGACCATGTCTCCTTTATGGCTTTCAAAACACTCTCCAACTTAATTTCGCCTGTTGCCTTAGCAAAGGCTCCTAAAATTGAAGTGTTAACAACTGGCAGCCCTGCCACACGTAAATTAAGCTCAAGAGCTATATTGGTCGCGTCAACTGTAGCAATTCGAGAATTTTCTATCTTCGTTTCCTCAGGCTTCTGAGTTGTGTTCATAACGATGATTCCATCTTTTTTCAAACCTTCAGCTACATTGACAAGTTTGTAGAGGTAAGGGTCCAGCACTATAATGTAATCAGGGTTGTAAATCTGGCTGTGCACAAGTATCGGTCCATCACTTATTCTCGCGAACGCTTTCACGGGAGCGCCTCGTCGCTCAGCTCCAAAATAAGGAAAGGCTTGAACCCACTTGCCTTCAAAAAAAGCGGCATGAGCTAATAACTGTGCAGCAGTAACACTTCCTTGTCCCCCACGACCGTGGATTCTAATCTCCTTAAGCACTGCTTTCCCCTTCCATTGAAATTGAAAATTGAATGTTTCAGCCTTATTAGTGTTAGCTTAAACGAACAACAAAAACAACATCAAAAGAAAACCGCTAGCCGCCAAGATGGGGACAACTATTTCCTTTGCCTTTTGAAATGTTTTATCTGTTAGATGACACAACTTTTCCAGTTTCTTCTCTCCGATTACTTTGACTTCAGGAACTGTTATGCTGCGGCATGCAGCTTTTACGGATTCCAAATCAGACATGGCAGCAAGCGTTGCCTCCTTAATATAGCCAATCAACCTTTGATGATCTATTGCCTCGCCTAATGGGTGGTATCCACGTTCACTCAGTATCAAAGCGTTCACCGAATGAGTATCTGTGGTGAAAACTTCTCCTTCGTCGACACCTATAGAATGAAGAGCCGAAAGGATGCTTTCACGCAGCCCAGAAATCATGTTATTGCCGTCGATAACCACATAAGCAGTTTTCTGCTCACCAACATTCACCACGACTGTAGTGATGCCGCCGGGTCCCATACCATCTTCAAGGCTGAACTCTTTCGGCGTGACAGTGGCGGCACCAACTCTAAATGGCAAACGCTTCACAGAAACAGCCTTTTCTAAACAAGTGGCTGCAACTTTTTTTAATTCATCCAAAACACTCTGCGCATCTATCATTCCATCAATACTGTTATGGGCGTTAACAACAGCACAGCAAGTTAGCTTNCGCCTTTCCGCTTCTTGACCAACAAACAAACCCAACTCTTGGGGNAAGTCTTCAGTTGTCTTAGGTGCGAGNGTGAAAGAAAGAAACGGAGAACTGCCGAAAACTTGGCAACATGCAGTGGCCCAGTTATTGCTAACCTTCATAAAAGGCGTCGCCTTCGCCTCAGATCCTTTGAAGCCCGCAGACTCAACAATTACGTTGATTATTTTTTCATTCTGGGTTTGCGAAGCTAGGTCAACTTCATGACCAAGCAGACCGTGAGGAACACATGTGACACAGTTAAGTTTCTTTTCCAAAGTGGTTTTAATTATGGAAGGCAAAAGGCTGCTTCCCACATTTTTGAAGGGGCCAGGGTGAACAGAAGGAACAACTATGACTGCTTTCGCCAGGGTGCACAGAAGGAACAACTATGACTGCTTTCGGTTTTGAAGCATCAAACTTCAATATCGAAATCTCAACGCTTTGCTCTTCACCTAGCTTCTCCATAAAGTCTTCAAAAGGAGCACTTAAGCCCACTATCCAATTAAGCAGAAAAGCCTTGAAAAGAGACAAAGAAGGAACCCCAAGCGTTTGCTCACCTAAGCGGTTTAAGAGGAAAATGTACAAGAAGCTTGAAAGAGAACCTACAACCAGTGAGTAAAATAAAAAGAAGAATAAACTGACTGGGAGAAAGTGTCTTGTTGACCATAGAACCAAAAATGGGACTATGCAAGGAAACGGCTGAAGGAGAGAAGCTGCAAGAAGTCGTTTATGGCTCATAGAAGATGTTGAATTGAACACTATTAAACGTAATATTAACACTGAGGAAAATCCGAGAAGACTAAGCCTAATCCACCATGATAAATCAAGTAGCAGGGCAACGGCAACGCCCACAAAAATGAAGAAAAACCACAGAGCCCAACAGAAAAGGGAAAGCGCAGCAGTTCTTCTCAAATCATAAATTGGGTCTCGCCTCAAAACCAACACGCTTACAACATAGTCAAACACCAGATCTGTCATGAAAAGGGAAAAGCCTAAAAATAATCCGTTAACCAGTCCGTCAAATGAAGGGAAAAGAACAGTTGTGGAAAGTGTCCCTCCGCTTATGCAGGATATTGCAAGAAGTAAAAGCACTTTTCTGTATGATGGAAGCTTGAACAATGACGAATAATGTTTAACTGCCTTGTCCATAGAATGGTTCAGCGAATTCTCAGCAGTCACACGCACCCTCTCAGGAATTTCTATCAGAGAACAACCACCATATTAAAGTGTCGTGAAAAAGCATCGACATTGCTGACAGGTTAAAACACTCTTAACGTAACTACTCCACTAAGCAACCTAACGTTTTTAACATAAACACCGAAAACTAGAAAGACACAAAATACGGCAGAAAACCCTTCATATGCATCCTCCGACACTGCATAGAAGGGCAATTGTTTTATCCTCAAAACTCTAATCTAGAATCTTGCGAATCGTATGCCAGAACAAAGTATACCACCAACAATATTTCACATGCTCGAGAAAAACGTAGGTAGAGAAATACGGGTGATACTGGATCCCTCCTATGGCTTTGAAGGAATACTGTCAGCTGTGACCCGCGAACCCCCTGGCATATGGCTATCAGATGCAGATGCCGTCATACTCCGCGCGACCATTGCCCAGCCTATACCGCAAATTGCAAGAAGAGAAGAAAGAAGCGAAATATTCCTACACCTTAACTCTGTTCAGAGAATAGAAGTCTTACATGCGGCTTCTCGTCGTTAAGCATCGGTTTCAGAAGAACACGTGGGCTAAAGCACATACAACTATCAATGCAGCTGCTGAGACCACAAGCAATTCTGGTCTAACCTTGATACCTTCTGTTTCTTCCTCGAAAAATCTAAGTAAACCTGCACTTGCAGCAGGCATGGGTGATGATTTATCTTTCCTCTTTTTCTTGCTCACAACAGGGCCTCTCCCTTAATCTAACAATTAATTCGTACTGATTTCTCCATTATTAATGTTACGTCACGCCAAAAGAGTTTTTATTTCTAAATATAGGATAGAGTGATACAAGAAGGTGTTTGTAAAATGTCAACCGTTCGAGACGAATATGACCGCGTATTTAACCTACTCCAGCAACATCACAAATGGTTTAAAGAATGTATTCCGCTAATAGCAAGCGAAAACATTCCAAGCCCAGCCGTCCGTGAGGCCCTCACAACGGACTTTGGAAACCGTTATGCGGAAGGATGGCCTGGAGAACGGGTCTACGCAGGCTGCCGCTTCATAGACCAAGTAGAGTTTAAATGCATTGAACTGATGAAGAAGCTTTTCAACGCAGAATTTGTGGATGTCAGACCCATTTCGGGTGTTGTAGCAAATCTTGTTGTTTACACAGCTTTCACAGAACCAGGCGACACTATGATGGCTTTGTCAATTCCGGCTGGCGGACACATAACTATGGGAAAAAAGAAGCTGGGAGGCACAGCAGGCGCTGTTCACGGCTTAATCGTTGAATATTTACCTTTAGATTATAAGGAATTAACGATTGATGTGGAAAGGGCGAAAAGTAGAATTGAAAAACTTGTAGCAGAAGGTAGGGCGCCTAAACTTGTCATGTTTGGCGCAAGCGTTTTCCCATTTCCACATCCAGTCAAAGACTTAGCTGACACCATTCGTTCGGCGGGTGGAACCGTAGGATACGACGCTGCCCATGTGGCTGGACTAATTGGCGGGGGACAGTTCCAAGACCCGCTTAGAGAAGGAGCTGACGTTGTCAGCTTGAGTACGCACAAAACATTCTTTGGACCTCAACATGGCGGCGTATTGTCATGGCAGAAGTATGCAGAGAACATAAAAAGTGCTGCTTTCCCCGGAATGTTAAGTAACCATCATTTACACGCGGTTGCAGGCGTCACAATCGCTTGTGCGGAATTGCTTGAGTTTGGAAAGGAATATTCAAGTCAGATAGTGAAAAACGCGAAGGCTTTGGGTCAGGCGTTATATGAGAAAGGATTCAACGTTTTGGCAGAGCATAAGGGCTTCACAAAATCCCATGTCATCCTAATAGACATTACAGAACATGGCGACGGAGGCACGATCGAAGAAACTCTGGAAAAGGCAGACGTAATCATAAACAGAAACTTGCTTCCCTGGGACATCAAAGAGGGCAGACATTTCATGCATCCAGGCGGCATAAGACTCGGTGTTTCAGAGGTCACGAGGCTTGGAATGAAAGAGTCACAAATGGAAGAGATAGCAGAGTTCATAAAGCGCGTAATAATAGACAAAGAATCACCGGAAAAGGTGAGGACAGATGTGGCAGAGTTAAGAAAGGATTACCAAAAAGTGCATTATTGCTTCGAGAGTGCAACTGAAGCCTACAAATACGTGAAAATCCGCTAAACCTTCTTTCACCATTTTTGCAGTTCTAAGAAATAGAGAAAATGATGAAAGAGTCTCGGCTAAAATCTAGAAGAGAATAATTGAAAGAGGGAGACATGTTGCATATACATGAATTTCAGAACATGATGCGACGCATATATTTCCATAGAGATTCTAAACGTGGTATCGAAGGAACGTTTGACTGGCTTGTGGATGAAGTGAAAGAGCTGGAGGAGACATTGAAAACAGATGATAAGAAAGCTTTGGAAAATGAGTTTGCAGATGTCATTGCATGGTTGGCTTCGCTTGCAAACGTCACCAACGTAGACCTTGAAAAAGCAACACTAAGTAAGTATGACGGTAAGTGTCCAAAATGTGGACATTCACCCTGCAAATGCATCTCTTAAGATAAAACTCGAATTACATCATTCTAAATCTCTTAGCGCGCTTACTTTTCTATGGCTTTCCTTATTCTGCGCAGTTCTGTTAGAATTTGCTGGTTTAGATCCTTCGAAGACTCAACTTCAGCTTCTATTGCCTCTGGCTTCATTCCTCTCACGAAGTTGATTATTATGTCTTTTATTTCTTCAAAGTTCTTAACCCCAAAAACTACTGCTTCTGCGATTTTAGCACCGCTACTGCTTGTTCCAGAGAACCCGGCAGTTTGAATTGAAAGCTTGCCCAAACCAAAACGCCTAGAAATCGGACCTTGATAAATATTGATGTTAGTTATGCGATTGTAAGGCACGAAACTCTTAGTCTTCCACCACACACCCTTCGTAACCGTAATCTTATCATCCTCTAGCGTGTAGGTTATTGAAGAACAAAACCTAGGAATCCAGTATAAAGTAACCCCAGCAGCAACGAGAATTGGAACAAAACACAACAAAGCAACTGCGACTCCAATCCACATCTCAAATGAAAAACCGACAAAGACGACAACCGGAACCATCCACCAAAGAAAACCGCCAACTATTACAATAGCAAAATAAACAAGATAAAGCATCTTTAACTCGGAATCAGCCCCAAACTCCTTTACAACAGGCATGACAACATCAACTCGACACGAAACAAAAGTCTATACAAGCTTAAAAACATTCAATCACATTACCTGAAGCCATCATCATCAAAACTGTATATAAGGAGGATTGCCTTTTTATCAGAATACCAGTTTAGGCTCCTCAACTCACTCCGAACCTTCTTCCTTCTAACCACTAATTGTTAACGGTTCCTCAGACATAGTATGACAGACGAAAGTTCACGAAGCTTAGCACTTCGCGCACGCATGAAAAAATCCGCAGGGCTTCATCATTGTAATCTTTTTTGTCCCAGGCCAGTGAGCACCCATATGGATGGTCTGCTTCCTTTCCTTTGGATTATCTCCCTTGCTTCCAAAAGTTTCAGATGGTGCATAACAACCCTGTAGTGCAACTCTGTTCGTTTTGCGATGATTTTAGCGTCAGCGGATCCTTTCTCTAAAGCACCCAGTATGCGGGTTCTAGCCCTTAAACCAGGTTTTACGTTTCGAAAGTCAAGCAAGTAAGCATTAGGGTGAAAAACTTCCTTAGCCATATGTCCCCAATAATCATTGTATATTTATGCATAGAAAAGGTTTCACCCTTTAGACGAAGTCTACTAGACTGATTTGCTTTGGTTTCTTACCCTCAAACAAAGCATTTATCTCTTCTCTTATGAGCAGAATTCTTTGGGCATAATACTGCGGCAACCCATATTTCTCCACCAAGTGCTGCGCGGCGTCCAAATATTTTTCTATTCCGCCTCGATAGACGGTTAAGGTTAGTGATCCACCGCATGATGAGCATTTCCCGTGAAGCGGCAAACGGCGGAAGCGTCTATTGCACGATTTGCATCTGAAGCCTTGTGTTGAGAATGCTCGCAGGTTTCCAGCAATATCTCGAATGAAGTGGGTTGTTAGAACCTTCAGGGCTACCTTTTTGGCGTCGACAGCCTCAATCTTCTCGGCCAACTCAAGCTGACTGTTCATCTTTTCAATCATCGTTTTCAACTTTTTGTATGTACTTTTAGTATTCCCAAGATTGATATTTGAGACAGGTGTAGTGTAATTGAAGCCTTCAAATTGTGCCTCGGTTCCGAGCCTATTTTCGATAAGGTCTATGAGTTGGCTGAGATGTTTGGCTTCTGCGTTTTCCCAAGTCTTTTCATAAAACTCAACAGGATAAGTACAAGCAACATCAACGTCGTGGGCTTGCCTCTGCACTTCTTGGGTATTAACAACAGGAATCAAAAGCAGCGGTGCGTCCATTATCCCCCCTATTTGTGCAGGCAGGTATTCACGAGAAAAGTCAAGCAATGTCTCTAACGCAAGCATTAACGCGTCTTCGTCTCCGTCACAGTCCCTGCGTTTGGCCGAATGCCAAACTGGATGTGCGTAACAAACGTTCAGAGGTGTAAAACCAATAATGCGCCCCAAAATACCCACCGAAGTATGAGGAGCCAGACCGACAACCAAATGCCCTACAAGCTCTTCCACACGCTTAACCTTATAGTAGGACGAAAGACCATAAACCTTCGTCAAAAGTTCATCAACGAAGTTCGCAACCCGTACAAAATAATCGGCGCATTCTTTTGGAATAACAACATCCTGAATCTTCAGTTCGCACATCTGATTCGGCCTTGTTAAAGGTGAACCATAAATATCGTGGGAATAGCCAAGGCGCTTAAGCTTCTCAATAGAAACGCCAACTTCGGAAGGCATAAAATGGGTTAACGGAGCATTGGTGGCATCAAAACGGATTGTTCCATCCTTGTAAACCGATAAATCATATTTGGCACGGAGAACACCTTTCTCAATGATTTCAGGAGTCTTCGTCTCATTTATTAAGCCTTTAACGCCCTTCAAAACCTTCGGAACTGAAACGCTTAGACGGCTACATGCGCCTTCAAGTAGTTCTCTAAAGTTTACAACCTGTTTTCCATAGGATTTGGCAGATATCTTACAGACTGGGCACATATCTCCCTTCAATTTCTTGCCGCATCTGGGACAAATATTCTCGAGAACTGTTTCAGAACCACACGCTGGACATTTTATCCGAAAAGTGTAGGTTTTGCAAACTAAACACTCGCGCTTGACAACTTCCACGAAGACTGGTTGCCGTTTTGCTGCCTCAACGATGTTCCTTTGAGAACCGCCAGCTAAACCAACCGGGAAAAGAACGTGCACGAGAGGTTTCATTTGACGCCTTCTCGCCTTTTCAGGGCGTCCCATCCTGGCACCAACAAGTGTCGGAGCTTTTTTTCTGATCAGTACGCCAGAAAGCAGTCTAATTGCTTCTAAAACAGATCCAGCAGAAGAGAACTCCACACTCGAAGCTTTATAGCCAAGACAGAAAGCAAACGCGTGTGCGTCATCATCCTCAACAATAATTTTGCTATCCAGAATCTTATGCGGTAGACAAATTGTTTCTAAGCCTTTTTTGACGTCTACCTCTATCTCTCCAACAATTTTGCGAACAAACCCGCCCTCCCGC
>JGI24422J19971_10002822_pt1 | contig 10841 bp, 6 predicted proteins | sample DeeMarSWOR152_54_FD_19971 | JGI IMG/M metagenome (IMG submission 19971)
CCACCTGTTCCAGCCAAGAACCCGGAAAAGTTTTTGGAGATAGTGCGGTTTTCAAACGAGAACAATTTGGGTTTAAGGTTCTTGCTCATTTCACGCTCTAAAGTAAACGACATGAAATATCTCCGCGAAAAAGACTTGCAGATATTCTCTAAAGAGAGGATAAGTGATGAAGAGTTTGGTGAATTAATCAAAAGGAGCATCGCTGTTCTTACGCCATATAAGAGGGAGACGCAGAGTTCAGTTATACCTGTTTCATATATGTATAGCACTCCTGTTGTGTCAAGTAATGTAGGGGGATTGTCAGAGTTCGTTTCTCATGGTAAAACTGGTTATCTTCTTAATGTGGATGCAGAGGTGAAGGAGTGGATTAAAGAAATAAACCATATACGAAGAAATTTCACTAAGCTGTCAAAGAATTGCAGGAAATGGTTTGTTCAGAATTGTTCGGGCAAGAACTGGGAAAAATACATTGATGAATTGATGGGATGAATACGCAAAGGAGTAACGTATTACGAATGTTGATTCATAGATTGATTACGTACCCCTTGCTAGCACCAGCAATTTTGGGCTATACATTAGCTAGGAGTTCGAGATGTTTGGATGTGTTTTATTCTATTCGATCAATGTTTCATGGGATTCCTATGAGAAATGGTTTGAGAATGGCAAGATACAAGGGTGTGAGTATGATTTTTCCAAGTAGAGAAGACCCTTCTTTTGATGATGTGTGGTTAAGAGAAGTGTATTATCCATATTTACCCGGGCGCGAAGATGTAGTATTCGATGTCGGGGCTCATATGGGGTTCTTCACGTTGAAGGTGGCCAAGCAAGTGAAGGAAGTAATCGCATTCGAGCCGGATCCTTGGAATTTTAAGTTTCTTCTCACAAACATCAGATATAACGATCTTCTAAATGTTAAGGCCTTTGACTACGCTTTAGGGGACAGTGAATGCGATGTCTTTTTGGAAAGAGGGTATGGCTATGGCAGGACAAGAATCACGGAGCGCAATACAGGATACAAAGTTAGAATGGAACCCTTAGATACTTTGGTTAAATGGTTGGGGACAACCCCTGACGTGATAAAGATGGATGTGGAAGGCTATGAAATGAAAGTCTTGAATGGTGCGAGGTCTATTTTGGCTCGCTTCAAGCCAAAACTCATAATCGCAGCTTACCACTATCCAACGGAGTCGGAAGACGTTGTAAATTACTTGTCAGAATTAGGTTTCAGATGCTTCATTTATCACATCCCGCTGGTAATTCAAAAATCAAAGGAAACGTATGTTTACGCTGTTCATAGAATAGCAGATTACTGAAAGCGTGGATATAATAATTATGAGAATTCTTCAAGTAATACCTGTTTTCTCTGCTCCATTTGGTGGACCAGTAACCGTTGTGCGTTCGATTTCTAAGGAGCTTGCAAAAAAGCATGAGGTTACTGTTTATACGACAAGTGCATTGGATCACAGACGTGATTTTAAAGATTCGCCTCTTGAGGTTAAATCAGACGGTTATCGTGTTGTTTACTTTCCGAGGATCTTTAGGTTTAGCGGGTTTAATGTTTCGCCTGTTATGGCAAGGACATTAAAGGAGACTCTTAGCGAATTCGATATTGTACATCTCCACTCTTGGCGCCATTTCCAGGATATAATAGTCCATCATTATGCGAAAAAGTATGGTGTTCCTTATGTCTTGCAGACTCATGGCTCTCTTCCTAGGATTATGGCGAAACGGAGGTTGAAGTGGATTTATGATGTTTTCTTTGGGTATAGGTTGTTGAGGGATGCTTCGAGGGTGATTGCCCTTAGCCAGATGGAGGCCAAGCAGTGTAGGGGTATGGGTGTGCCTGAGGAGAAGATCGAGGTTATACCTAATGGAATAGATTTGTCGGAATATGACAATCTGCCGCCTAAAGGGTCTTTCCGGAAGAAATTTAACATACCTGAGGACAAAAGAACCATACTTTTCTTGGGCAGAATCCATAAAACGAAGGGGATAGACTTTCTGGTCAAGGCTTACGCCTACCTAGTTAAGAATATGAGGTGTAATGAGGCTGTATTAGTGATAGCTGGTCCGGACGATGGATATCTAGCTGAAGCTAAGTCTTTAACTGGTTCTTTAAGTATATCCGATCACGTTCTGTTTACTGGTTTTGTAAGTAATGAAGACAAGCTTAAGGCTTTGGTGGATGCCGACGTGTTCGCAACACCTTCTTTCTATGGTTTTCCTATTACTTTCCTTGAGGCTTGTGCTACTGGTACCCCGATTGTCACAACCACGCTGGGTGACACGTTAGAGTGGATAGATGGCAATGCAGGTTATGTGACTCCACCAACACATCATGACCTAGCCAAGACAACATACGCTATTATTTCTGATGATGGATTGCATAGAAAATTTTCAAGAAATTGCAGAAAGACTGTAAGATCCAAGTTTTCATTACGGAAAGTGGTCAATAGACTGGAGCAGGTGTACAGAGAAAGTTGCTGAGACGCAAAGCCCTATGACTGCTATAAATGAGCTTAAGAGCAAACTGATTCAGGGACCTTAGATAAAGTGTGCGGCGAACGTAACAGAGATATTTGCTTTGTTTTTCCGGGCCTTCTTGAAGCTGAAACCGGAAGAGGAGGCGGTAGAGAAGAACGTTGTCTTCAAATCACATTTCATCTGTCTGGGTGTTTCAATATCGTATTACTGTCCCCATCTTGGCATTACCCACGCTGCAAACATCTAAGTGAACATCTAGTCGTAAAAAGTTTAAGGTTCCCTGCAGTCAAGAATTATCCTCCAATCTCAGACATAGATAAGATTATAACTTCACTTTCGATAATTTTCTATTCTCTTCTTGTTTGCATGAATATTATCTACCTCAAGAAAGAATATCTCAAGGTAATCGTGATTACGGATTTATTTAGCGGCTTTCTACCAGCTCTTGTGGCGAGAATATTGCGACTGAAAGTAATTTTTTACGAGGGAAATTTAACACCATGGGTTTCTCCTTGGCTTTATCCGACGAATACTAATATAATAAGAATTGCATTCAGTTCATTTAGGATAATAGTTGGACGCACGATATGTAGTCTTTCCACCAAAATCGTTGTAAACAGTGGCTTAATAAAGAAAAGTATGGAACACTATGGTACATCTGCAAAGAAAATTGTGATAATTAGGGGTGGAGCAGATACTAACGCTTTTAAACCATCCTCCCACTTATCCATTCTTCCAAGGCGGATAAATGTCGGCTTTATAGGAAGGCTAGAAGATGAGAAGGGTGCACTCTTACTTCTTGAAATTTGTAAGCGAGCTATTGTTGAGTTGCCTGAAGCCCGTTTCTTCATATTTGGGGATGGAACTTACAGGTCCAACTTTGAGCATCTTCCAAATGTTGAACATGTTGGTAACGTTACGAGATCAACGCTCAATCAGCGGCTAGTGCAAGTGCAGGTTGTTCTATTCTTTCAGAAGGACTTAGGCCTTGCTGAGTACGAGACTATGGCGTCCGGCAAGGCTGTAATTGCCTGCAATGTAGGCGAAGTACCTAAAATTCTTCAGAATCATAAAAATGCTCTCCTATGCAAGCCAAACGTTAACGCTTATCTCCAAGCAATCTCACGTGTCATTCATGATCATTCTTTGTTGAATAAGTTATCGACTAATGCAAGAGAGACCACGATTAGGCATTTTGATTGGCAAGTGATCAGCCTACAATGGCAATCAATGATTAAAAATCTCTTGGCAAAGTGAAAAAATGAATCACAGGCTTGTCGTCATAATAGGCGGTCACCTAACACCAAGTAGACTTGCTCATACTCACAAAATACTGGAGCTTGTTCACTCCTTCTTTCATGAAATTATTGTTGTGCATGAGGGAAAAAATTCCTCGTTGTTTAATCAACCAAAGGTAATTGCCTACGGAGATGGAAAAGAGCATGAATACCCTAGAAAGTCTATTATGCTAAGTATATTCGAAATTGCTAAGCGGGACTTGCAAAAGGGGGGGTTCATTTTGAGAATGGCTTCCCCGGGCGATGTCGCTTTATTTCTAGGAGTATACCAGCCAATTTCGCTTATGGCGGCAAAGATAAGACACATAAAAACTCTTATATTTGGAGGCGGCTTCGATGTTTGGAAAGGCCAAAGCGGAAAGGCCATAATTGATGAGTTAGGTCTACTCGTCCGATGGACGTTTCAGATCACAATGTTGATGCTTTTTGATAAAATAATTCTTGAAACTCCATCCGTGGAACTGGCGTATAACCTTGGCCGTTTTAGAAAGAAGATCTATCATTTGAGTGGTCTTTATGTGGATGAGCACTTTAACCTAAACACTAGCTTGAGCAAGAGGGACTTTGATATCGCATACATTGGTGCACTTTCCCCGGAAAAGGGAGCTGACTTATTTATCAAGTCTGTAAGACTTGTCCGGCATCAAAGACAAATAAACGCTCTTATTGTAGGCGATGGAATACTTAAAAGCTATATCCAGCGTTTCGTTGAACATCAGAAATTACATGACGTCGTCGAACTTACAGGTTGGGTCAAGCACTCGAATCTGCCGTTGCTTCTTAGCAGGGTCAAGATTCTTGTGATACCATCTAGAAGTGAAGGTCTTCCAAATGTACTTCTTGAAGCTATGGCGAATGGGGCGCTTGTCTTGGCAACCCGCGTAGGAGGCATACCTGACGTCATAAAACACGAAAAAACTGGCTTCATTCTGAACTCAAATGATTCTCGTCACATCGCAACCCAGGTCCTCAAGCTGCTCAATAACTTTGATCACCTTGAGTCTGTGCGTGCAAATGCACAAAGAATAATAGCTGAAAATTACACGAAAAAAGCTGCGATGAAGAGGTGGTCAAGGATTTTTGCGGATGTCATGGAACATACATAATTCTAAGAGTCTCGTTGAGGGCACATATTTTTGGCACTTTTGGTGGCACACTCTTTGTGTGGAAAATTTTAACAAAAAAGGGCTAAAAACCAAAAGAAAAGGTTTGTCAAGCTGATTATATTCAGATTAAACAACACTCTCGAAAATATGTACTAGGAAGCGGATGTCACTCACCTTGCTCAAAGTTTCGGTAGCGATTCCAACCCGGGACAGACCTAAGGATCTAGCTGAGTTGCTAGTGACGTTGCTCGACCAAAGTCAGCTTCCACAAGAGGTGATCATTATAGATGACTCTCAATCAGCCTCCACCAAGGAAACTGCACATTCTTTCGCTTTGAAATTTGAATCAGTAGGTTGCAAGTTGAAACATATCCAAGGAAGTGGCGACGGACTCACAGCGGCAAGAAATTTAGGTGTAAAAACCTCTAGAGGCGATGCTATTCTATTTCTTGATGATGATACCTTACTGAATAGAAACGTTGTTAGTGCCTTAGCCACTTTCTTAAAGGACAATATCGTTGCCCTTGGCGTCCAACCTAAAATATTACCGTCCGCTAAGAACCTGAATGATGAAAGTTTAACAAAAAAGCTTGGAAATGCCCTATATAAAGTATTGATGCTAACCTATCGCAGAGAAAACAAGTTAGCAGTACGTAGATCCGGAGCGAGCGTGTTTCCTGAATCATCAACAGAGGTTATAAACGCGCAGAGACTTTCTGGTTGCAGTTGTTGTTACAGACGCGAGGTTTTCAGTGAATTAAGTTTTGACACTAGTTTGAAGCGATGGGGTTCAATGGAAGATCTTGAATTCTCTTACAACGTGTACAAGAAAAACCCATGGTCTCTATACGTTATTCCATATGCTAAGGTGGTTCACAAAGCATGTGGAGAGGCCAGATTGCCAACGAAGCTGAATGTTTACATGGCGACTATATACTGGTTTTATGTGTTCTTTAAGGACATATTTGAAGGCTCGGTACCAAATCTAATAGCTTTCCTATGGGCATTAACAGGCAATTTGGTAACCGTTTTATGTGGGCTCATAGTTAAAAGGAAAAAAAACCGTGAATGGTGGGGTTTGATTTATTTGCTGGGGTCTTATATTACCGCGTTTAGAAATCTAAAGAATATACTTATGCTAAGGCTAGAATTCTTCAATAGAAACCTATAAGTAAAAGGTGGCGCAGATCCAGCCAAAAATCATCTCCACGATTGCTGTTTATAGCCTAACAATATCGTTGGCAGGCGCGATAATATTTTTTCTTACAACGTCCCCTCAATCATATATGCTATTTTTTCTGTTTTTCCTACTTACAGCAACCATAACACTAACTGTTCTGCGCAAGACGTTAATCCTCAAAATCCAGCCCAAAGGAAGCGGTACTGAATTACACATTTTCCTCATCTTGGCAAGCGTTGCACTAATAATGCTGCAACTAGCAAACATTTATGTCGAAACGTTAAACACAATTTTATACATAGTCGTATTCATTTTCACACCCGGCTTCTCTCTCCTTAACATCCTGAAATTCAAGCCCAATTTTTCACGTATCGAACTTGTTGCGTTAGTCTATCCGCTAAGCCTAGCATCACTCGCAACTATCGGAACAATTACGCTAATTCTGCCCTCCAACTTAAGAGCAATATCTTTGTTATTAACCATCACTTTTCTATCCATAGTATCCCTTTCTGTGACAAGAAAAGAGAAACAAAAAACAGTCAAAAAACATCATGAATTAGTTGCAAAGAACAAAGAACTAATACTGATAGTCACTCTACTGATCTTTGTATATTTTTACATGGAGCTATATCCAGAAATCGCTAGCTTACCAGGATTAGATATATCAAGAAACTTTCTGCAAGCATTGGCTTTCACAAAAGATACACTTGGAGATTTCTATCACCCAAGTGCAGCGTATCCACTATTTAGCATTTATCAGTCGTCTATAATTCACACTATTAAACCCTCTGTAGAAACCTTTCAAATCACAACAATCTTTCTCAACATTTTTGCCATTCTATCATTTTACGCCATGGCAAGCCAATACCTTGAACGATACGGCGATCACACACCAGCGATAGCCACATTAATTTGGGCTTCATTCGCTGGGTTCGGCTGGCTCAACTTTCTTGCACGAAAAATCAGCAATTCAACTGCGTCCTTATTTTCGTTGATTGAACAAACCAACCTATTTTCGTACGGTGATATTACTTGGAGGCGACTCTTCTTCTACTTGTCGATGGAAGCTTCTTTAGCGTTAGTGTTCGCTGTACTCTATTTGCTGAAGCGAAACGACTTGTCTAAGACGGAGCAAATCCTTTTGATGACCCTGTTAATAACGCCGCTACCATTAATGCACCCATATGGCACATATTTTCTGTTCTTTGTGCTACTTTGCTTCACGATCATTGTGTCTGGAGAGCTAAGACAACAACTCAAGTGTGCAGCCTATTCCTTGATCATAGCATCCTTTGCCAGCTTGCCACTCAACTATATCATTAATTTCAAGGCACCAGCTTTTTCGATAGCTTTTCTTACGTTTTCTGAGTACGTGTTGATTGGTTTAGCCATAATCACTATTGCTTCACTACGAGACAAAGCTTCAAGAAAAATTGATGCAATAGTCAACAAGATCTTGGTTGCTAAACACACTGGAGCTTTAATTGTAACTGTTTTGTTAATCCTTTATTTTGCTTCTTTATTGCTGTGGTTCAGCGGCAGTTTTACCTTTGACGTTGCTGGTTTAGATCGTTCCGGCTATGTCCCATGGCTCCTATACCCTGTTAGGCTTGGATTGACAGGTGTCCTAGTGATTGCCGCGATATACATCCTTTTTAAGAATTCAAAATATCGTTCAAGAGAATTGGGAGCCATACTCGCCTCAGTTTTGCTGATGATTTTTGTTTCAAGGTTAGTATCTACAACACAAATGCAATATGTATCCGAATTTACGTTTGATCCAGACTCCTGGTTTTCCGAAAGTATCAGAAAGAGTATTCTTAGCTTTAGAGAGGAAAGAATGTTTGAGCTTTTTAAAATCCCCCTATCAATTGTTGCATCATTATTTTTTTGCAATATTATCCAAAAAGCTAAATCAAAAGGTCACAAACCCTTCAATCAAATAACTGTAGTAGGCTTGATCTCACTAATGCTAATCACGGGTATGTCATCCACCCTACTCGGTTTCCAATACTATCAAACAACGAAAACAAACTCTCCTAACTCACTAGAACTAGAAATAATAAACGTGTTACGAAACAGCATCTACGAAAACGGTGAAGCGATAATAATCAGTCCAAGAACTCCATCCTCATATTTAGATTTCACAGGTGCAACGGCAATAATCACGGAATCTGAGGCCGCATGGTCATCAAAATGGCCAGAGCTTCCCATGTTGGTAACCAGACATACAACTTCAACACCCACCTACTTCTACATCCATAAAAAAAGGGATTCTGAACAGCTTTCAAACTATACTGGCAGTTACCTAGAACACATACTAAGTATAGCCTCATCTCACCTTGAGAACTCAGAAGTGGAAATTAAAAAAGTAAATAATTGGTCTCCACCAGTTTCCGAAAGCACCACAGCTCTTGTGATTCCATATGAAAACCAAACAACGAACGCACCCAAACAATTATTCTACGCATACGACACATTTTCTTCAGCAAACCTCAATTATACAACAATCCTTTCAAATGACCCTCGAATAACCACTTACAAAACCCTCGTACTCCCATACGACGACACAAAAACCCTTGACATGATAACGCAATTAGTCAATTATGATGATAACACAACACAGAATCTCATAATTTTGAACACAAACGGTTTTGGACCACTGCTAAACATGTTCGGAAACACATCTTCACAATATTTTACCGCAAACGGAATAATGACGCATGAATACCTACAAATAACTCCTCTACAAGCCCCGATAATCCACACAAATGATTATGTTGATGTTAAAGCAACCTACACTAATAACTTATCGTATTCCCCGTTCATAATGACAACAAAATACGAAAACTACAACATGACTTACGTTAATATATGTCCACTCATTTCACAAAACAGAATAAATGAGGAAAACATAGGTAAATGCCTAGCAAACACGTTGAACAACTTCGTAGAAATATACGATGCCTCTAGTATATCATCATGGTTCACTGAGCCAAGCTTGCTTTTCAGGACATTTAGCGGCAACGGAACCATCGAAGTTGCATCGCCATCCATAGCTTTTCTCAGTATCGGCGAAGGAAACAGCATAACCATACAAACAGAATCAAGTAACAACACATTTAACAATTCAAATCTAACTATGAAAGGATACAAAACCGCCCATATCAAAACGTCTCAGATGAACTGCCAAAAAGCATACGGCTTCTACATAAAACTCAACGTAATCGATCCCGAAATAATCCTAGAAAGCGACAACTCGGTAAACATTCTCTTAGATAATACGAATATTGAAGCACAAACACCATGTGTGAAGATGAGAGGCGAAGTGGCCTTTTTGGCAAGACAACCCGCTATCTCAATAAATGGCACAATACAGTTCCAAGACTTCTACATGCTACACCCACCAACAATTTATACCGACGGCAGAAACACCACATTAAGAGGAAACATCAACCTACAAATCTATGCCTGCGATGAATACAGCATAGCATTACCTTACGAGATCAATTCTCCAATAACAGTCAAATACGAACAACCACTAATGGAGTTCAATGAAACCGCATCAATTGCCGCTATGGTCCCATACATTGTAATACTTGTGTCAATAATCATCACTGTAACCTTGCTCACAGTGCACAAGAAAAAGGTGTCAAGGCATATTAAACACGAGCATTCACGCTAGGAAACCACACCAAATTCGCTACATGCCCTCAGCCTACATTTTCTAAGATACCCGACAGAATGGTCTTTCAGTCAATTTTTGGACGTTTAAATGCATGCATAAAAACAAAAAGTATAAGCCATAACTAAGTCTTGATAGGATGGTGCTATAATTTGAAAGGTAAGAGATATATCGCAGTTCTAATTTGCGTGACGATAATTTCTTCAATTATTGGTTACGAACTTGGGTTGAGTAGTGTTCCAACTTCCAGACTGTATTATTTGGATGTTCCTTTTGGAACAGTAAGCTATTACGTTGGCAAATTTGATAATGGCTCTACTTATATGGTGAAAGGAGATACTTGGCAATGCACATGGCAATCAACGGATAGTAGTGCAGTGATTAACGCTTGCATAGGCAACCTAACGAGTGGGGGAGCAATTTCTGTAAAAAGAAACATGTACACAATAACTGGCACGGCTATCTCTATTACACAAGGTCAGAACCATATTTCCATTATAGCTGAACCTGGCACAGTTTTTGAAAGTTCTTTGTTGCCTTGCTTTCAAATTAACGGGGGCGCAGTTGACACAGACAATGTATTGAGAGGCATTAGCCTAGAAAACATTCATTTTAACTACACTGGCAGTGTAACGTCAGGACATTTCGTTTATATCGGCGGAATACAAAGCGATAAATGGTATCAGGGCGGAAGCTTCTTTAAAAACATCATAATCTCCAGTAGTGAGACAACAACGCCAACGGATACAACATTCATCGGATTACAGACTGACATGCTTATAGGCGTGACATTTGAATACATCAACATCAAATATTTTGGCGTTGGATGGCACCTCACTTATAGAGCTGGTCAAGGGAGTCACACACTTATCAATCAAGCGCACATTAGCAGATGCAAAAGAGGAATTGTCAACGAAGCACATGAAACATGCCAAGTATGGAATCTATTGAAAGTCATGCACACCACAGAATATGGGTTTCTTGCTCCTACCAGTGGGTATCCATATGAAATTATTTTTAACTCCCCTCAATTTGAAAGTCTAACTGGAACTGCAGGCTTAGATGTAAATTCGAACGAGTTAATTATC
>JGI24422J19971_10002826_pt1 | contig 10839 bp, 11 predicted proteins | sample DeeMarSWOR152_54_FD_19971 | JGI IMG/M metagenome (IMG submission 19971)
CAGCTATCACCAAGAATTTTCTATTCAATTCATTCACCTCCGTTTCAAACTGTTTCAGAACCAATTATGACTCATATGCGAGTTTTGAGTATAAAAGATTTTCATGAAACTAACTTCTAGAAGATACCTCTATTTGACGTGGGATTCGATAATTCAAAATGTTCCGCTTTGTTGCTTAATCTTTATTGCGTGATATTACACTTCGTTGCATACCGTGCAATTAACCTTAAATTTAACTTGACTCGCCGTTTAAATCGTGGTTTGGCGGCTATGACCTCCTACTCAACTGTTGACGGTGTTAAGCCGATCCTAAGCATAGCCCTTGACGACTTAACCTATGATCTTGAACTGGAAGAGTGCATAGCCAGCGCAGACGCCGTAATCGACAGCGAACTGCTCAAGCACGGTCTATCTATGCCCGACACGGTTCCGCAGAACATTGCTGACGCAAGCGCTCATTTTGCAGCTTGGCTCTTCAGGCATCGCAGNGCTCCAGCTGAAGCCGCTCGCGCTTGAAAGAATGTGGCTTGAGAGACTGCGCTCACAATTTTTCCAACGTTAGGTAATTCACTCACCGTTTCAGCCCTTAAAAGAAGGCGCGATTAGAATACTCCACACAGTTAAAACTGAACCAACATATTTTGAGCCCAATAGAAACAGGATGCAGAAACGATAGAGAGGTCTATCCGCAAAGCGGTCTTCAGAATTACATAAACCTTTAATACAAAAGGGGGCTATAGACTTTTCCGAGCACAAGACTTGAGAGCAAACGTTTAAGCGCAAAACAGATTATTACTTCTGCAGTTTATACTCCTTGATGTGTATTTGCGTGATAAAGAAAATCTTGACAGGCTGCGGATGCGTCGACAGCCACTTGGGTGGTGGCATATCTCCCGAAAGTGTTACTCTGATTTATGGAGAACCAGAGACTGGAAAGACAACGCTGGCAATGCAATGCGCTGTGAACTGTGCTATGCAAAACTGCAAAACTCTGTTCGTGGATTGCGACAACACGTTCTCCCCAAAAAGGCTCTCGCAAGTAGCCTCGGGAAAATTTGAGGAAGTCGCCGACCTAATAATCCTGATAAGGCCGAACGACTTCAGAGAGCAAACAGCTGTCATAGACCGTATTCCAGAGTACACCGCGAAAAACTTTGGTTTGGTGGTGATTGACACTCTTACTTCTTTATATCGCGTCAAGGTTGCGGAATCTTCTGGAAAAGCGTTTGGACCCAACCGTGAGCTAAACAGGCAAATGGCTATTTTGGCACAAACCGCAAAAACCCAAAAAATGCCCGTGGTGATAACAAGCCAGGTGAGAAGTGTTTTTAACGACCCTTACGTCAGCGTGGCACCTGTGGCTACCAGAGTTTTAAAATTCTGGGCCAACATAATAATCGCCATGAAACCCACGGAAGACCTCCAGACCATTAAAGCCGTCCTCGAAAAAACACATGAAAAAGCTCAAGAAGTAACCTGCCATTTGAGAATAGATGAAACCGGAATACGCGATTACCCGTTCCACCAGTGACGGTTGATTACATGGACATAGCAATCCTAATCGCTGAAGCATTAAAATTCATATTCCCTGCCTACTGCGCAAACGCTGTACCAGTACTTGCTGGAGGAGGACAGCCAATGGACTTTGGAAAAAGCTTTTTTGATGGAAAACCAGTTCTCGGGAAAAACAAGACCTTCAAAGGTTTCTTCTTCGGCTTAGCTATCGGTGTAGCTGTTGGAGTGGTCGAGTGGATCCTTTTTAGATATCCTTTTCTGTTTGGCGTGCTTTCGCCCTTGGGTGCTCTCTTCGGAGATTTGGCTGGAGCTTTCCTGAAAAGGCGATTGGGGATTACTCCTGGGAGTTTGCTACCAGTGGTTGATCAGATCGACTTCGTCGTCGGTGCTCTCTTGTTTTCGCTGCCCTTTTTCACTTTGCCCTTAACGATAACATACTGGGAATTGGCAGTTGCGGTTATCATAATCACTCCCCCCATTCACCTGCTTACAAATTTCTTGGCGTACAAGTTGAAATTGAAAGAAAACCCTTGGTAAAGCATCATCTACCAAGCTTAATTAGGATCGCGTCTTCTAGGAATATGTACGCCAAAAGCAAGAGCGTCACGCCTATAACCATCATCATATAAGCCTGTCTCGGCTTATAGGCGTACTTTGTGCTTTGATAAATAGCCAACAAGCCAACGAAACCGATGGCGTAAAGCATTACTGCGATTACGGTGTCAGATATAAATTGTGACCCAAGCTCAGGATATAAGAAAAGGAAGCGCTGACCGTAGTAAATTGCTGGAAGAGGTTGCGTTATAATGGTGTATAAGCCTCCGCCGAAAAAAAACACGGCATACGCGATTACAATTATGGTAATAGCTAAAGATGAAGGTTTCGCCGTTGAAATTCTACGGAACCACCTGCTCAGCGAAAAAGACATAGATGAAGCGCGTTTCTTAACTTTCTTTGACACGGCTTGTTCCCTCATTACTAACTAGGTAATTCACTACCTCTCTAGCCCATTCTCCTGTTAATGAATTTTGCTCAATCTTGCTTAAATATTCTTTCCAAGAAATCTTTAAGGCCTTCCTCCAAAGGTCGTATTTCTTAACTATATTCTCATAGGCTTTCATGTGTAATAGGCAGAAATCTCTTTCGCCCGCCTCTCTATGGCACGTTTTGCATTTCAATGTTTTTCGCTCCATTTCTCTTTTACAGGACATTTAGGATTAAGGCATAAATTCCAAGGGCGTTTTCCCTTCGTCCAAATCCGTACGGTAGGCCAACCGCAACTTTTGCAAACATTGCCTAATGGCTTCACCAAGCCGTTTTGTGGAAGAGGAAAGGCGGCTTTGCAATTTCCCTCAAAGTAATTTGTGCAGCCGACGAAGCGTTTGCCTGTTTTTTTCGAGCGCAAAACTACAAGTTTTCCATTATGGCAGATTGGACATGTGCCGATTACCCTTTCTTCTAATCTTGCCTTCTGTATAGCTTGGCTTAAGCGTGCGCCGATTATCCGTTCTTTGTCTTTCAGTTTTTCTGTTACTGGCTTCAGAATTTCAATGGTATCTCGCAAAACATTTTCTCTTGTTTCGTTCCCTTGTTGAATCTCGTTCATTCTTTCTTCAAGCTTTCTCGTTAGTTCTATTGACACGACGGTTGGACAGTACTTTTTCAGAGCGTCGATAACCTCTAAGCCGAGGTCGGTCACCACAATTCTCTCCTCACGAATGTACTTCCTGTTGTGTAACTTTTGAATGATTCCTGCTCGAGTTGCCTTGGTTCCTATCCCTTCTTTTTCCATTCTTCGTAGAAGACTGCTGGGATTGTATCTTGATGGCGGTTTAGTGAACTTGTCTTCCAAAACTACTTTTTTAACGCTGACTTTTTGCCCTTCTTTCATTGGGGGCAAGATCTCGTCCTCTGACTGGACGCGGGGTTTGTAGAAACGGAGCCAACCTTCCTCTAAAGTCAGTCTTCCATTCAGTTGAAAGTGGTTTCCACCGATACTGATAGTAACTGTTACGCTCTGTCGGATTGCGGGCTCGCCAAAAACCGCCANAAACCTNNTAACGACAAGGTCCCAAATGTTTTTTTCAGCTCTGTCAAGAACCCTTTCCGGCAAGTTTCCAGTGGGATAAACAGCTGGGTGCGCTGAATCTATTTTCTTTCCTTCGATTGGCTTTAGCGCTGGCTTAGCGAGGAGTTCAGCCGTAAGATTTCTGTAATCTCGGATTCTTCCTAATTGCTTTAATATTGCTCTATAACCGATTGCTGGTGGAAGTTTTTGACTACTTGTTCTAGGATACGAGATCAATGCATCCAAGTATAAGCGTTGGGCAATACCTGAAGTGCGCATTGGTGTATACCTGAAAAGACGGTAGGCTTCGCTTTGCAGAGAGCCTAAGTAAAAAGGCAATGGAGGCATCTGCTTGAACTTTTTCATTTCTATTTTTTCTGTTTCCCCGTCTTTCCCTTTGCAACTGTCGACTATCGCATCTGCTTCTGCCTTACTTTCGATGACTTTCTTTTCATACTCTGTTTCAAAAGCTTCGCCGTCAATTTTGACTTCAGCCTTTATGCTCCAGTACGGAGTTGGCACAAAGCACTTTATGCTTCNTTCTCGTGTTTCAAGAAATTTCAGCGTTGGCCCTTGCACTCTTCCAGTGCTAAGTGTGGCGTATTTTCCGCTATAGTTTTTCGCTGCTGTTGTTAAGGCTCTTGACAGGTTTATGCCGTATAGCCAATCCACTTCATGCCTTGTTAGTCCAGCCTCAATGAGAGCAAAATCTAAGTGAGACAGTGGTTCGGTGTAAGACTTTTCCAGCTCCTCTTTTGTCAGAGTGGAATACTTCATGCGTTGCGCAGTGCTTTCCTTGCTGCCGCAAGCATACTTTAGGATGGAATAACCGATTATGCTCCCTTCAACATCGTAGTCGCATGCGTCAATGAAGGTGCCTGCATTCTCTGCTAGTTTTGATATAACCTTAAGCCAAATGCGAATCCGTGCTGCTCCGCGCTCAGCCAAATATCTTGGAACCCAATGAAAATCGAAAACTGGATAGCCCCTTTTTCCTCTTTTTTTGCTTGCAACTGTGTATAAATGCCCCAAAGCTGGAGCGACCACTATGTCCTCGCTCCTTTTTGCCACGTAATAGGGGACGCCGTTCTCCACAATTTTCCTGGCTTTTCCCTCAGCGTCTAAAGCTGAGGCTATTCTGCTAGCCGCATTAGGCTTTTCAGTTATAATTAAAGTGTACTTCCCCAACAGCCCATAACCACAGTGAGAGTTGAAATTCACCCTCAAAAAAGTTGTCGTTCGCCAATTCACGCGCGCGAAGAAAAATCAGAGTTACAAAGAAACCCGCAGTAGCTGCCCTTGACTTAAATTCGAAGCTAAATGCATGCGCTGTTTGTTTTGTTGGCATACCCTCAAACTCTTCAATTCGGGCAACAGCTGTTCACTGATCTGCGCATTTAACAGTAAATTTTAACTTCTAATCATATAGACAATATTAAGAGTTTAAAATTCGGGATGATATCATTTGGACCCAGCTGTGATAGCTTTCCTTGTTGCGGCAGTCATTATCATTCTGGGTTTCTTAGGAGAAGAGTTTTTCAAACGAACAAGCATCCCTGACTCGATCCTTTTACTCTTGTTCGGCGTGCTGTTGGGTCCTATTTTTAACTTATTCGCTCATGAAGAGTTACTTGCAATTACACCGTATTTTGCTGCCTTAGCTCTTATAATCATTCTCTTTGACGGTGGGCTAAACATGAACATACACGAAGCTGTCAAAAACAGCCCACGCGCATTGGTGCTGGCGATTTCTGGTTGGATATTAAACGTGTTGGTAACAGCTGCTCTCTGTAAAGTGCTTCTTGGTTGGCGTCTCCTGAATGGCTTGCTATTAGGGAGTATAGTTGGAGGAGGCAGCTCAATAATAGTTATAGCCTTGATTAGAAAACTGAAAGTCGCTGAAGAAATTGAGACTGTTCTCAGCCTTGAATCCATTTTGACTGATGTTTTGTGTACGGTGGGCGCATTTACCGCGATTAACATACTAATCTCAGGGGAAGTAAGCTTAGGAGCTGCTCTAGGTTCTGTTGGCATAGCATTTGGAGTGGGCATTCTGGTAGGTTTAGGTTTTGGAATTGCTTGGCTCGTTATCCTGGAAAAACTTAAAGGAGAGCCCAACGCGTACATGCTAACGTTAGCCGTGTTATTTCTAACTTTTGTAGTAACAACAAATCTAGGTGGAAATGGTGCGCTTTCCGCTTTGTTTCTTGGCTTGATGATTGGAAACTCTCGTCCCATCGCGAGATTATTGAAATTCAGAACTACCGTCTCGATAGATGATAACGTGCGTAGCTTTCATTGTCAAATAAGCTTTCTAATTCGCTCTTTCTTTTTCGTTTTCACCGGACTTTTGTTTAGTTTTTCATCGTTAACATCTCTGCTTTTCGGCTTATTCTTATCCTTCGCTTTCCTTGGAATCCGTTTTATCGTGGTTAAAATGGCTACCTTGAAATCTGAGCTACATTCGGTTGAAACTTTAATGACAATAATGTTTCCTCGCGGTTTGGCTGCAGCAGTATTAGCTTCATTACCTCTCACTATGTTGGGTTCTGATTATCAAGTTTTCCCAGAAATTGCGTTTATAGTGATTCTAACCACAATTATAGTCTGCACCATTGGAGTAGCCGTTCTCAAGAAACGCCAAAGCCGTTCACCATCAGGATATATGTGATTCAGAAAGAACCGGCTTTATTTAGATGTTGACTATGTTTCACGTGAAGGCTAGTAACCAATAAATATGCCGTAGCTTTTACTTTCTTGCAAGAAGTGCCGTGGAATGCCACAACGTATAATCTGTCAAGGTTGTAATCACGTATTATACGAAGGCGCGGAGCTTAAGCCTCCTGACGAAATTCTTCAAAGTCATAATGGAAAATGCCCTAAATGCGGCAAGAAACTTTCCTTGCTGCCCATCGACGTCGAAGTAAAACCAGTAGAATGAAATAAAGACTTGTAGTTGATAAGGGTAAAATCCAAGAAACTTCTTGTCGATACGCTTTGACTATCTCGGAAAGTCATAAATAGACATCTATATTGATGTAAACAATTATTAACTACAAAAGCAAATAAAGGGTTTAATTGGTGTATGAAGAGACGGCTTAAGTTGGGGGAAGGAGACACTGGCGAAGGAACGACTTGTCAACAGCCTTAGAGCTTTTGGGAGACTGCGCATCCAAACAAGCCACGCGTCAATAATATGCTATTCAGCTTTGCTGCTGATACTCTTCATTGCCTTCACAATTCGCGTTCTGCCAATACGTTGGGAAATTCCGACAGGCACTATGCGCCTTAACGAATTTGACCCTTATTACCAATTCAGCTTGACAAGGTATATGGTGCAGAACGGTTTGCTCTCGCCTTATTGGCCAACGCCTTGGATAAACACTCAACAATGGTATCCTGACGGACTGGACATGTCTACTTCGCTGCCTGCTTTGCCGATGACCGCAGCTATACTGTATAGTATTGTCTCATTTTTGGGCGTTAACGTTGATTTAATGGCGTTTGTCTCGTTCTTGCCAGTGATAATGGGTACCCTATCCTGCCTCGTAATCTATTTTATCGGCAAAGATATGGGAGGAAAGTCTATTGGTTTATTCGCGGCTCTTTTTCTGGCTTTGGCACCATCCTTCCTCGCAAGAACCGCTCTCGGATTTTTTGATACTGAAGTCCCGGGCATACTTGGGCTGCTCTTGTTTATTTTTCTGTTTTTGAGAGCAATCGAGGAAACGAGAACTCTACGTTCATCCTTGATTTACTCTTTTGGAGCTGCTGCGGCATTAGCCTATTTCATAATGGGGTGGGGTGCAGCATACTTCATAATGGACCTAGCTGTGTTGTTTGTTTTCGTTTTAATCTTGTTAAAAAGGTATACCCCACGTCTGTTGCTTTCCTACAGCATAACTTTTGGTTTGGCGCTTTTCATAGCGACAAAGTTTCCATATATCTCACTAGTCTATCTAACTTCAGGTCCGGTGATACCGGTTGCAGGTGTGTTTATTTTGCTTTGCGTTACAGAAGTTTTGCGTCATAACATCTCAATGAGAACGAAAGTTTCACTCATTGTTGCATCGCTTGCAGCCCTAGTTGCAGGGTTTGCTGTTATGTGGCAACTTGGTTACATGTCAGGTATCGCAGGGAAATTCATCACGGTATTGGATCCATTTGTTCGCTCAGCGAGTCCACTAATAGAGTCAGTAGCTGAACATAGAGTATCAGCTTGGGGAAACATTTACTATGAACTCGGCTTAGGAATACTATTCTTCCTAACAGGCCTATACTTCACGCTAAGAAACCCCACTAATAGAAATGTGTTCCTGCTGCTTTTTGGTACAACGTCACTTTATTTCGCAGCCTCTATGGTGCGTTTGCTTGTCATATTCGCGCCAGCCTTTAGTCTTCTGGCAGCCATAGGAATTCTGGGCATATTGAAGCCGTTTTACGCCTTACTACGAGAAGCACAACAGATAGCCAAAAAATCAAAACGCAGGATGGCACGTGTAAGCAAAGAATACAGTGGCGCTGCGATTTTTCTGGTATTCATGCTTCTATTTACGAATCTTGCTTTTTCGCCTCAAAACGGCGGCATGCCGAGAGTCTATGGTCAGGCCTATTCGCCGATTACGATTAGTGCAGCTAGTCTACCATTAGGAGGTGGCCTTCCTGAACCGGCACAGGAATGGCTGGACATGGTGAGCTGGACTCAGAATAATCTTCAGTCAACTACTGTCGTGTGCTCTTGGTGGGATTACGGGTATTGGCTAAGCATACTTGGAAATGTTACATCTTTGGCTGATAACGCTACGGTGAATGGAACACAGATAGAAAACATAGGTTTTATCTTCATGGCGCCTGAGCAGCAGGCACTAGAAATGCTAGAGTTGTATGACGCTAGATACATACTTGTCTTCACCACTCTCGCATTAGGGTCATCGGCCAATGAGCAGCAATACATTGTAAGCCCAGCGGGTTTTGGTGATGAAGGAAAATGGATGTGGATGGCGCGAATTTCAGGTCAAGCTCGCGATAGATTCATTCAAACTGGTTTCATCAGCTCAGAATTAGCGTGGACTGACGAAAATACTTTTGGCTCCGTAAACAATGAGACTGGCAAATGGCAATGGAATGATTTGGGTAAGAACTCGACAGTATACAAACTACTGAGTTGGGCGAAGCAACGTTGGGTGGACGTATCTGGCCGTCAGAGCGGAGTTGTAGCAGACGAAGCAGGCGTGCAACCCACTTACTTTAAGGAAGCATATTTCGCAGGTGAGAACTTGAATGCAATTGATGCCTCTGCGAGATACGGCGGTCTCATACCAATAGTGGCACTGTACGAGATTGACTGGCAAAAATATTACAACGCAATAGGCCAACCGTAAGGAAGCGATAGCTTGTTTCCAAAAGTTCCCGACCAGCACAAGATAGGCGAACCATTAGTTCCGAACGGTTTAGGCGTGATCTATGTCCTGTTCGCAACTGTCTATCTTTTCTTAATCTATTTCTCTGGCATCACCCAATCCTCGAACAGTGTTTCTGCACCGTTAACCTTGGCGGTGTGCATCTTATTCGGAGGCTTCATGGGTTTGCTGGATGATTGGATGGATCTGAAATGGCGGTACAAGGCTTTTATGCCCCTAATAGCCGCTCTTCCACTGATATACCTGACACTTGCGAACCCTTTGACACGGACGTCAATATCGTTGCCGCTCATCGGCGTTATAGAGCTTGGTGATGCATATTATTTCTTGGTAATTCCATTAATCGTAATGATAGTCACTAATACTGTAAACCAGTTAGGTGGACTGAACGGGTTAGAAACAGTTTGTCCCGCCATAATTTTAGTCGGCCTGATGGTTTTGTCGCAATTTTCATACTTGATCCTCATGGTTGGACCCTTAATCCTCTGGATTGCTCTCGCCGCTTTAAACGTCAAAGGCAAGATTTTCGTCGGCAATATAGGCTCATTCGCCATAGGCATGACAATAGCCTCGTTCGCAGTAATCACAGATCTAAAATCGAGCTTGTTGATTTCGATTCTTCCTTACATTTTTAACTCTTCTTTAATATTGCTGACTGTTCTCTTTTTTAGAAAGAGAGCAAGTGTTTCACTTGACGGAAAGAAACTCGTGTCTGATCAAAGGCGGAGCTTGGTTACGCTCATAACTTACCGTCGACCGATGACTGAGCGCAAAGTAGTGGCTCTAATATCCCTAATCGTGGCGATCTTTGTGTCCATTGCCGTTCTTATCGAGCTGCCGTGGCCACTTTTAACTTAACTGTTTCGACAACTGCAATACGGGCTACCAAGAAAGCGCATAACGAAGTCTTAGCTGATAATTCAATAAGTTTTAATAGGCAATTTGCATGCGCTTAAAGTTAATGGGCGGGTAGGTGCGCCTCCACCCGTTCCGCCAAACAAACCCCGGTGTAGGAGGTGAAAAGGATTGAAACTCGACAGTCGAGATTTGACTTCAACTGCCGTCTTTGCGGCACTATACGTGGTAATAAATATTGTTCAGACGGTTTCTGTGGGTAACCCCACAATTTATGGTCCAATACAATTACGTGTCGCTGACTTCATGATCGCTTTAGCAGCATTATTCGGCTGGTCAATAATCGGCGGTGTCACAATAGGCTGCTTCCTGACTAATGCCTACTACTTCATCGGCGCCCCAGATGTAATTCTCGGACCGATAGCCAACTTGATCGCTGCTTGTCTTGTTCTGTTCCTAAGAAAACGACGGCTGCTAGCATGCATTATGGGAGCTTTGCCCATTGGATTAATCGTAGGTGGTTATCTTTGGCTTTTCTTTCCGCCGCCAGAAGTCCTCGGCAGTTTACCCGCGTGGGCTGGTATGATCGTCAGTATTACCGTCAGCAGCTTAATCGCGGTAGCTGTTATAGGGTACGTGGTGCTTTCGATATTAAGCCGACCGAACATTATAGAGCCGCTGAAGTCTCGCGGACTAAAAGTTGCTGACCAAGGATGACTATGCCAGGAATCTTTCGAGCTTGGTTAAGCCGATGATTTCGTCGAAGCTTAAGCCTAAAGCGTCTAAAACTTGTTCAAAAGTGGACTGTAAATAGGCGACGTACTTGTCAACATCCACCTCGTTTTTTGTAGCCAGTTCAACAGGCTTCACATGAGGGTCTCTGATGGTTTTGACGAAGCTAATTAGGTCGCCTGCTCTTATTTCAACTCCGCTTTCTTTCAGAATTTTTGCGGCTTTGACGTGTTGCGGCGTGGTTTTCGT
>JGI24422J19971_10002827_pt1 | contig 10837 bp, 7 predicted proteins | sample DeeMarSWOR152_54_FD_19971 | JGI IMG/M metagenome (IMG submission 19971)
TGTCGGTGAGAGTCCCATTTTTGGTGCCCGTGGAATCCTCGTAGAAATCGGCGGCCGTGGAGTAGCCGTCACTGAGATGCCAGACTCCCACGTAGTTGTCATCCCACACGTTGGCCGGGTCCTCGGTGGGAGAAGTGACGCATTCGTTTCTATAATACATGGTAATGGTCGTATCGGCTTCCTTGGAAAGGGAGTCGATTCTCACCCAGGCAACGAGTTTGCCACCCGTAGCGGCACTGCCGTCATACTCTTCGATCTCGTGGTAGAGTGTCGTCGAACCCTGCTTGAAGATGATGTCATCGCCATCTTCATCGGTTATGCGCCCGTTGGTGGGGTCTTCGGTGGTTGTCCTTAACCAATCACCGGTTAATTCGATAAGAACCGGAAAACCTGTCGAAGGCAGGGTGCCGCTGTCATTCGTGCCGACTTTGGTGTGATCGATGACGATCAACCTCTTGTGGGAATAGGCGCAAGAAGAAGGGGGGGGAGTGGGGGGTTCGGCAACAGTGATATCAACCTGAACTGTGGGAGTCATGGCAGTAGGCGTTTCACTGTCATACCAGCGGATTTCATAGCGGGCCGGAGTATTAGGCGCCTGGATAACAAACCAGGTCTCATGCTTGCCGGTACCGCCCGACGGATAGCTGCCTTTAAAACCACCATAATCGCTTTCAAAGATATAGTTGCCCCGGGCGGTATCGCCGAAATGGTTTGCTACTGCATCTTCAGCATGGTCCGTATAATTGGAATTCCAGTACTCCCAAGCGGTAGCACTGCCGGCTCCGATGATGGCCATTGACTGCCAGCTACCTCCCCAGGTTCGCCACTGCCCGATCATGTCTTTATCCTTCATGGCCGTAGTAAAATCCTGCTGGATGCATAGGAATAGATACTGGTCCGGGACAACAGTAACCGCAGAGCTATCCGAACCAATCTGAGTACCGACAGCACCGGCATTATTCAGAAATACGGCATAGGCAGTCTGCTCACCCTGCGGCGGCGTAGCACCGGCATAGACCGGTATGGAAGAGAAAAGGAGCGTCACCCCTACAACCAGTATTAGAGTAACCGAAATAAGTTTTGAATAATTTCTCTTCATTGGACCCTCCTTAATATACTACTGCTTTTCCAAACCAGCTTATGATTGACTTTCGAAAAGCCTCCACATGAGGGATGGTCAGAGTTTCGACGGGATTATAGTCGTCAGTGAAAACAGGGGTTTCCTCATCAGGGAAGATATCGATGGAGACAAACCGGTTATCCAGTGTCAAAGGGGAATCAGAGCAATAGAAGACGATATTCTGGAACTCATACCCCGTAGTCTTGACGGAGACATAAGGAAAGACCGCCGTCAAGGTCTTAAACAGCGCCTTCTCATAGGGGTCCTCAGTAGAGAGGTGACTCTCGAATCCCAGGCTATTCACCGTCAAGATTCCCCCCGGAGAAAGGACGGCTTTTATTTCGGTAAAGGCTTCTTTAGTTATGAGATGGGGGACGACGCTGTACCCATTGAGCACATCGAATACCACCAGGTCATACCTCTTATCAGTATGGCGAACGTAGTGCCTGGCGTCATCTACAACTACTCTGCCATCAAAGCCAAAATATTCTCTGGCTACCGCCACTACCGTTGGGTCCAGTTCCACATTATCAACTGCTAAACCCCTTGCCCGCAATCGCTTATCCATGCCGCCACCGCCAAGTCCCAAGACTAAGGCGGTCTCGGCCCGGGGATGGTAGTTAACTGTTTTCTCCATTAGCCTCAAATAAGGAGCTTTAAATTCTCCGGTATCTAACGTGTACCAGGTTTGGTTGGCTCCATTAATCAACAGGAAGCGAAGATTTTCCCGATCCACAACCATTATCTGACCATAGAGGCTCCCGGTCTGGCAGGTCACTGTAACATCCCCGGCCAACCTTAAATCCGGCTGGGGCAAAAGGAAAACCGACATCAGGGGCAAAAAAAGCAACCCGGAATATTTCCTTGCCGCAATAAACCCCATCACCACGACGGCAAACAGAATCAAAGCGATGAAGTTCAGGACCGTGCTGACAGCAAAGTGAGGAATGAGGATAAATCCGGTCAAGATAGCTCCCGCAAAGCTTCCCACCGTGGAGACACCATACAAATTTCCGCTTGTCACCCCGATATCTTTCAGGTCTTTTGCCTTCACTTTAATCGCGTAAGGGGTTATGGTGCCTAAAAAGAACATGGGCAGGGAGAATAAAATGAACGCGCTGCACAGGGCACCCCATCTGGGCCCCAGAGCGTCAGTTACCGCCAGTACAGGGGAATCAACAAAGGACAGTAAGGCGACGCTCAGCCCGGACAGCAGTATGAACAGATACAACATGGTTAACCGTGGTCTTAGGTCGGCAAGCTTGCCCCCGACCACATAGCCTAAAGCCAGGAAGACGAGGGTAACACTTATCAAAGAACTCCAGACATAAATGCTACTGCCATAAAAGGGAGAGATTATCCTCGTGCCCAGCAGTTCCAGCATCAACACGGCTGCCCCCGTTAAAAATACGGTGATATACAGGCAGTATTTCATCTTATTCACTCCTTATGTGGTCAAATCTTTACTCTTGACATTTTTTCCTCTGTTCTCTCTACACTTCCTATCGTTATCGTAAGGTCAGGATCAATGGACCTGTCCAGCGCAAAGCCAGGCTGTTTTTATCCGTTAAATTCTTCATTTGTTCCTGTTCTTAGTCATAATGTCCTATTCTTAATCACGTTATCCTGTTCTCAGTCATATCGTCATTCTTTCATTATGTGAGATTGCTTCGCTCCTGTCGGTCACTCGCAATGACAATATTGCCGTCATTGCGAGGCGCGCAGCACCGCAGCAATCTCATATAAAAAAAATTCCCGACCCATCTTTTGAGGCGGGAAGCACAGAGTCTGATCGTCCGGATAATTTTCACTCTCCGGCAGTAAAGGTCTATACTGCGTCCACCACGCTCCACGGAGACGACTTTACCCAAAACCTGTTGTGCCTCGACCGGATCATCGCAGGTTAGCGAAGCATCGCCACGTAAAATAAATATGAGCTGAGGATTCAGTGCCTTAGAGTGAATCGATGCTTGTGTCGATGAGTGAGCGGAGGAATGAGCCAACGAGGGAGTCAATGCATGAGTCGAGAAATTAGCCGAGGAATGAGATGTGGACTGAATCGCGAAATTTGCCGAAGACGGAGATGGGGATTGACTTGTAAAGTTGCTTTTATCTCTCTTGATGCTGACCACCCGATGGGCAACGACCTTCCTTCCCACGATATAAAGAAGAATGTCTCCCCGTTTGATATCGAATGGCGCTATGGGCTCTACCCTGATGTTTTCTCCTTCTTTTATAGTGGGATGCATACTCTGCCCTGGCGCTCGAAATCGGACACTTTGCCCCTGACGCAGAAGCTCAGTGCTCACGTCAATAAATAAGTGCTGTAAGCTGCGCATCCCGGACTCTTTGCTGTGCTGCGGACATCGTGTGACGTGCTCGCTACTGAGTTGCAGACAGCATGTCGCGGACTCTTTGATGTTCTGCGGACTGGGAGTCGAGCACGTGCTGTTGTATTGAGAACTAAATGATCGAGATTTAGCGCCTTGATCGGGATTTGGAACCGGGGAATGGGAGATGAGGAAGGATAATCTGGAGCTGAGTGAAGAACCTCGAGAATCGAATAAAGAGGACTGAGGGGATGGGCAGTGCAAAGACTTTAATTCTTCCTGCTTAGCCTGCAATTTCCCATTATTCATTACTTTATCCTCAGTCCTCATTGCTCAATTCTCCAGTTTTTGGATAAATTCAATCACGCGTTTATCAGGAACAAAACTAAGTTCACAGCAGGGAACAGCTTTAGCAACCTTTCCCAAAAAACCGAGACTGAAGTCGATTGCTTCAGTTCTATAGAAAGAAGAAAAGCTGCAAGTAAAAAGGCGCTCTACAGCTTCAGCTTTTCTTTTCATGCGCATTGTGTTTTTTTGCCCTTTTTTCAGGAAATAGATTCTTGTTAAAGGGGCTCGTTCCGGAGAGGCAAATTCTGCCTCACCGTGCCAGGGAGTTCCGTACATCCAGATCCTTTCCCCCGAATTCCGTAAAATGATTCGGTCGTCGCTCAGGACCTTCGCATCTGGCTCATCGTGCCAAAGCTGGGCCATCGTACTCTTGCCTGCTCCAGAATGACCGACGAAAAGATGGCCGTTTCCCTGAGCATCCACAACACCGCTTGTGTGCATTTCTATTCCTCTTCCCGACAGAAGAAAATTGTTTATGAGAAGTTCATCAAGCGGGTACTCCAACGGATATACTGGTTTATCGCAGTCAAAGTAAGGACGGTGCATTAAAACTCCACCCCTTTTGAAATCTTTCCGGACCCGGGCCACTTTATACGGAATCTGCCCTGAGGCCGGGGAAGTGAAGCGAAAATGATAGAAGCCGCAATCATAATAAAGCTGCCAAAGGTCACCGGAATCGAAGAGCTTATCACCCGAAGTCTCTTTTTCCAGCTTTTCCCAGGCTGCCCATATGAACATGTCAGGGTCCTTTCCTTCGGTGACAAACTTCTCCATTGAGCCGTCAATACCCAGCTTCAGCTTCGGATCAGCGGAGGTAAGAGCAATAGTAACGTCAGCAATCCTAAAATAGACCCTGCTGACTCCCTCTTTGGAACACTCGTTGTTTTTAGTTTTTAAAATTTCAGCCATCGGCATTTACCTCACAAGAGAAAGTATTCAGGACTGGATATAGGCCCTGATTCCCGGGCTTTTGCATTCTTAGGCAGCTCCCGTCAAGATCCAATGGTATGACAAACTAAGCCGATGTTTGCACAGGTTGAGACAACCGGTCCATAAATATTCTCATTCTTACAAAATCCCAACACTGACTCCTGAGGTCTCAGCGGAACCTGCTTCAGTTCTGGCTTCGTGTAGGTCTTCTTTGCTTTTTGCTCGAGGTTAGCTGTCTTTCCTCTCATGGTTTTTTCTCCTTTTTAATTATCAGGCACCTCGCGGTGGCGATCCTTGGCCGCTGATGGCTGGTTCCTGATTTTTATCTGCTGAAAGCTCGGCGCTTGCAGCTATTGGTTTACCCTGATGCAGGGAACCAACTACCTGCATCAGGTCTTTATATTTACTACCGCCTTTGCAGTATTCGCAGTCCCTGTGGGGTGGAACTGGAATGCCGAGTGCGTATGCTCGCAGATGAGCTACGCGGCAGAGGAAATCCACCGGGCCTTCCGGCTCTCCATTCTCCAGCTCTGCAAAGGCAGGGCACGCACCACACATGGCCTTTATCTTACAGTCCACACACTTTGTGTATTTTGTGATCTTTTTCTTGCGCACTTTCAAGAGAAAATGGTCCCATCCTTCTTGAAAACTGCCCCGGCGCAGGTCCCAGGTGTCTCTGTGGGAAAGCACACAGATACTCGCCTTGCCTGAAGGGTCGATGGCAAAGGCGCTGATTCCACCACCGCATTGGTAGAGATCAGAGCATCCCACAGCGGAAGGAGCAGGGGTGCTGAATCGTTTGGCAAATTCCCTCCATTCGGTCACCCGCTTGAGGTCCTGCAGGTCAAGCGCCACGATTTCCTCCGGTGTAAGCCGCACGTTCAGAGGGCTCTTAGAGCAGTCAATCCGGGGATTGATCATGGCATCAAACTTAAACTCAAGCCCCAAATCCTCCTCCACAAATCGCTTCATCTCCCAGATCTCATGCTTGTTAATGGTGATGGCCATGGTCTTGAGCTTTAGAGGAAGGTCCCTTTCCATGAGCAGCTTGATTCCCTGCATACATCTTTCGTATGAACCAGGTATGCCCGTTACTCGCTCGTATGTTTCCCTGGTGCGACCATAGAGAGTTATCTCAATCGAGAACGGGCGCCACCGGACTAAATAGTCTGCCACCTTGGGAGTGATGAGTGTCCCGTTAGTAAAGAGGCTTATGATTAGGCCCTTCTGCTTGGCATAAGTGTAAATGTCAAGGAAATCCTTCCTGGCAAAGATCTCTCCGCCAGTATACAGGAGCCACAGGCAGCCAGCTGCGGTGATTTCATCAAGGATGCGGCAGTGTTCATCATAGGTGAGCTCGTTGCGCCGGGCCTCTTTGTCGCTCAAAGGCAGGCTGTTGTAGCAATGGGCACATTTTAAATTGCAGCGCTGGGTTATTTCTAAGGAGCCGGAGACCGGGACCCGTTGGGCCACCACCCTCTGGTGAAGATCAAGGCTCCAGTCTCCATAATTTTGAATTTTCATCTCTCAATCCTTTTCTCGAGCAATGTCATACAGCAATAAGATTGCCCATAAAGCGAAGAACTCTCTCTTATCTCTGTACGGGCAAGGCGCAAATCAGACTTTACTCTGGACACATAACTAAAAGTAAGGGAATTACCCCTGTAAGTAAATCGCCTTTGGGGATGAAATTTAGAGGGAGCTTTCATCTTTTTATCTCACCTGAAAAGATGATTTAATCTCACCATTCATGAGGCAAGGGATAAAATAGAGCTAGTGGCGATTATACAGAGGCACGCCTGATAAAGCAGAGTACCTGGGGTTATCCAGAGAAAAGGGGGGTGAAATAGGGGTGAAACGGGGGGGCAAATAGGTGATAAATTGAGGGGGGATGTAGATCAAACAGTGCGCCGGGATTAAACAAAAATAAAATAGGGGGCAAATAAGGTTAAATATGGTTACGTTTGTTAACCAGCGGCTTTTAGGTCAACTAAGGGACGACTAGGTCAAATATTGCACCGGGATAAAAAATGTAGGGGCTCGATTCATATTGTGTAGGTGTTTGATTTATCAAACACACATTTTTACTTATCCCTAATAGATAAGGCGGGTTTGATGAATCAAGCCCCTACAATAATATAAGATTTTATTTTCAAAATAAGTGCAGGTTTGATGAATCAAGCCCCTATACAAGATAGAGCAACCCCCTACGATGAAAAAAAGCATGACCGCAATTACTCAAGTTTTGCAGGCCTGATCCCATTCTTATTGATGAATCAAACTCCTACAATAATGATTTGACCTGAGTTTTTGCGTTTGATCCTTATTTATGATATATAATTTTTAAAAACTAATTGATCAAACAAATAATAAGGCGGGCTTGATGAATCAAGCCCTACAATAAAAAATATAAGATTTCAAAAAAATATAAGATTTCAATGAGAAAGTCTCGTATTAACCCCGAGACGCCTTATTAAATACGTGCGCAACTGGCTCTCCTATCTTAAAAACGGTCTGTCAAGGAAGCTACCCGAAGACCGTCTCGTCGGAAAGGAGGGCTATTCTGGCCTCAAAGCTAACCTCCAGAACCTGCGCCCTTTTGTCAAACGGCATTGGTGGAAGGGCTTTCTGGGCGCCGGACTCATCATCTTTACCTCTTTGCTCGGTTTTCCTCAGCCCCTTATCATGCGCTATGTCGTTGATGATGTCATCCTCGACCGTCAACTGGGACTCCTTATCGGAGCAATCCTTCTTCTTATCGGGATCTTTTTGGCAGAACACCTGGCGAATTTATTCCAGAAATACTATTTTGCCCGCTTCGAGCGGGAGGTCACACTCGACATCCAGAAAGACCTGCTCGAACATACCCTGAGTCTTCCAAAATCTTTTTTCGACGACAGCCAGACGGGATATCTGATGTCTCGACTGTCTTCTGATGTAGAAGGACTTCGATGGTTTTTTTCCAGCACTATTGTCCACATCTTCAGCAATACCATTCGCTGTTTAGGTGGATTAGGGCTCTTGTTCTATCTGGAATGGAGGCTGGCCGTGGGTGTCCTGGTTATCCTTCCTTTTGTAGCTATCTCCGTGCGTTACTTTTCTGGAAAGGTTCATGTCTTGAGCCATCAGAGCATGGAAAAACAGGCCATGGTCTCGAGCGAGTTCCAGGAGTCATTGTCTTCAGTCTCTTTGATCAAGGCTTTCTCCTCGGAAGCTCGAACAATAGGGCGGTTGATGTCCGGTTTGAGGGGTACATTTCAAATCTCGATGGAACAATCCACGGTGAGTTCAGTTGCCAATTTTATAATCAATTCCATGCCTGCTGTAGCCAGGGGTGTGGTGCTGGCCCTGGGCGCTTATTTTGTGATCAACGGCCAATGGACCCTTGGCTCTCTGCTTGCGTTCCTGGCCTACCTGGGATACGTGTTCGGTCCGGCCCAATATCTAGCTTCAGCGAACCTTGAGCTGCAGAATGCACGAGCATCGCTGGAGAGAGTCTCGGCCCTTTTTGACATCGTCCCAGAAGAAAAAATCGGAGTCGGCAAAACGGTCGACAGGCTAAAAGGAGAGATTGAGTTCAAGAACGTCTCCTTCTCTTACGATGACCGCGAGCCTGTGCTCGAGGACGTCTCCTTCCGTATCAATGCCGGAGAACATGTAGCTATTGTGGGACCCAGTGGCGTTGGCAAAACAACCCTGATGAGTCTTATCCTCCGTTTTTACAGGCCTGGCTCGGGTGAGATCTACTTCGACGGAAGCCCAGCCACTGACTATGAAGTGGGTTCCTTACGCCGTCGGATCGGGTATGTTTCCCAGAGCACACTCCTTCTGTCCGGTACTATAATAGAGAACCTCCGCTACGGAAATCCCGAGGCAAACGAAGAGCAGGTTCTACAGGCTACAAAAGCGGCTGGCATCCACGAGTTTATCCAAAGCCTGCCAGCAGGCTACAAAACTGAAATCGGAGAAAAGGGAGTCAACCTCTCGGAAGGACAAAAACAGAGACTCTCGATTGCAAGGGCGCTGGTTAAAAATCCAGATATCCTGGTACTGGATGAGCCAACCTCCGCATTGGACAGTAAGACGGAAAAGTCGATCTTCAGCACGCTTCCCTCGCTTGTGCGGGACAAGACTCTTTTTGTGGCAGCACACCGACTCTCCACTATCAAGGACTCAGACTCCATTCTGCTGTTAAACGAGAACCGCCTCATAGCCGTAGGCACACACGAGTCACTCCTGGAGACAAACGAATACTATCGCTCGCTGGTTTCCTTCCAGCAGATATAGACTTAAGATTAGCCATAATCGCTAAATAGGAAGTAATCCTGGAGAGAATGTCATAACACTGAACAAAATAGGATCTCAGCTCACTCACAACTTGAGACCTCTCCCCCACCTGCCAAATATCTTGAGTCACGACTCTATTGTAAAAAGTGATAAAAGAGGTAAAAGAGGGACAGGCTACTTTTTTATGTAAAAAAGCCAGTTTGAAAAAAGTAGCCTGTCCCCTTTTTCGCAAATTTCCTTGCCATGCAGAAGATGGTGAGAGCAAATCATCTCTTTAGATGAGAAGAAGAGAAGAAAAATCATACAAAAAATCATCTATAAAGGCTATTTACTAATATAAAGATCTTTATTAATTGTAACTAGACCGATGAGTCTGTAATTAGACCAACGAGTCAAGAGCCAATAATGCTCCTTTTAAACATTGAAATAAAAGAGAATGGTTTTCTTTTTAGGAGTACGTTTGCGATTATTCAAGGAGTAAAGGATTAATATGCGCATAAACTGGCAAAATCCAAAGCTAGTTTCTATTATTGTAATTTTGGCAGTTATTATTATTGCTATTTTCCTTGGTAAGACTATTACCGGATATTCTTATAAAGTTGCCATAGCACTAGCTTTAGGCGCCCTAATTCTTTTTATAACGCTATTAAATACGGACGCTGGACTAACCATATTGATTTTTTCTATGCTGCTTTCTCCAGAATTAATTGTAGGCCAGCTTCCTGGCAGAGATATAACCGTCCGCTTTGACGACATTTTGCTGGCAATTATTACTTTCACTTGGTTTGCAAAAACAGCCATAAATAAAGGATTAGCTTTATTCATAAAAACACCCCTCAACAAAGCCATAGGTGTCTATATACTGGTATGTCTAATCTCTACCTTGAGAGGAGTTGCTTTAGGATTTGTGATTCCTGAGAAAGGACTTTTTTATGTCTTAAGATACATTGAATATTTCTTACTTTTTATTTTAGTGGTAAATCATGTTCACAGCAGAAAACAGATAAAATTCTTTCTCACTTCTTTATTTGTAACATGTGCTCTTGTATCTGTCTATGGAATAACACTAATTCCCCAGGGCATTAGAGTGAGTGCACCCTTTGAAGGAGAAACTGGAGAGCCAAATACTTTTGGTGGATACTTACTCTTCATACTTTGCTTGGCATTGGGACTCCTTTTAAAAAACGTTACTGACAGAACAAAGATAAGCCTGTTCTGCCTTCTTGCTTTAATTTTCTTTCCATTCTTATATACCCTTTCTCGAGCATCATACATGGCTATTATCTTTTCTTTTCTTGTTTTAATAATTATGACCAAGAGAAAATTAGTATTGATTACAACAATGACAGCAATAGCTGTATTAATAATTGTAATAAGGCCCGAATCAGTCGTTTCAAGGGTGGAGTATACATTCCAAAAAAAACAGCCGCAATTAGTAAAAATTTTCAACGTCTATCTCGACCCGTCTGCATCGGCAAGAATTTTCAGCTGGCAAGATAGCTTTGAGGCCTGGAAAGAGAGACCTATTTTAGGTCGCGGAATATCAGGGCATGGGTTTATAGATGGACAATACATCCGCACTCTTCCCGAGATAGGCGCTATTGGTCTATTAGCATTATTATGGCTTTTTTGGGTAATATTTAAGCATTCAATTCTTATTTATAAAAAAATGGATGAGGAATTCTATAAAGGGCTAACACTTGGCTTTATAGCGGGATTCATTGGATTAGCTTTTCACGCTGTCACGGCCAATACTTTCATTATGATTCGTACTATGGAACCTTTCTGGTTTGTGGCGGGAATAATTATGATGCTACCCAGG
>JGI24422J19971_10002828_pt1 | contig 10837 bp, 10 predicted proteins | sample DeeMarSWOR152_54_FD_19971 | JGI IMG/M metagenome (IMG submission 19971)
ACCTGTGCTCTCAGCGATCAGCTGCTCCAGCCAGTCTGGAAAACTTCTGATCGAATCAGAAGCGATAAACGTCAGTTTGTTTCGGTCTCTACTGATTTCTCCGAGAGACGCCCCGAGGATAATGCCAGCTGCTTTTTCCTCTGAGACACAGAAGGAGCAGTTTTCAGACGCAATCCGTGCCCTATCGAGAAGTTTGTGGATATCCATCCCGATCAATGCTGCCGGGACCATTCCGAAATATGTCAAGGCCGAGTAACGGCCTCCGACATCAGGATTGGCCTCGAAAACCCGTCGGAAGCCCCTCTCTTGAGCCAGTTTCATCAGAGGCGTTCCAGAATCAGTAATGGCGATAAAATGCCTCCCCGGATTATCTGTGTCGAGCCTGACTTTGTTCCAGAAATAGCGGAAAAGAGAAAGAGTCTCCAGCGTAGTTCCTGATTTACTCGAGACAATGAAAAGAGTCCGGTTCAAATCCAATTTATCCCCGACGGAAAGCACGGCAGAAGGGTGCGTGCTGTCCAGCACAACCAATTCGGGATATCCGGGCGCATTCCCGAAAGTCTTCTTGAAAACATCCGGGGCCAGGCTCGATCCTCCCATACCGAGAAGAATGACATGGGATACTCCCTCATCCTTTATCTGTTCGGCGAATGAAGAAAGTTCTTCCAGGTTGTTGCGCATCATTTCTGGAAGAACCAGCCAACCCAGCCTATCCGTGATTTCAGGCTGGGGCTTGGAGAACCACAGCGTGGGGTCTTTTGCCCACAATCTTCTGGAAAAGCCCTGCTCCTTCCAGAGCCTTAATCTCTCTCTAACCTGTATCTTCCATTCTCCGAGTTCGACTGTCTGATAATCCTTTATGGAACTCATACCTTTCTTCCTTTGTATCGGATTCCTGAATATATCATTTATTTACCTTTAAAACGCAAGAATCTATCTTATCGGAATTCCTCTACAGAGAAGGACATTTTCTGTATCAATCTTTCCCATTCTGAAATCACGAAACGCAAAGGGCTGAATAGGCCCGCTTATCGAATCGCAGGAGTTTATTCAAATCTATAGATGAAACCAGTAAACTGGGGTACTTTGAATGACCTGATAACACTGGTGATGACTTCAATAAAGACGGCTTTACTATTCTTCAAGTTTTCACTCAGGATTTCGACCGGAGTGGGCTCCTCTTTGACTCCGTTGGCATAATCCACTCCGAACCCGATCAGGGCAAAGGGAATCTCGAGCTCTCCGGAGAGCACGATCTCCGGTCCTGCGGTCTGACTGACAAAGGAAGCGTATTCTCTCATCATGCGAATCTCTGACTGAGTATTGAAGCGCGGCCCAATAGCATGGGCATAAACAGCGTCTGTGATGGGATCTTCCGCAGCTGCGATGATCTGCTGTCTCAGATCCTCAGAGAAAGGCTTCTCAAATATTAAATGCCCTTTGGCCCTGTCTTTCTCTTGATGGAAGATCGTGCACGCTTCTCCATTCGGGAGACGATTCTCAGGGAAATAAAGGTCACTGAACACGACCAGTTTGGCAAGGGGAATGTCAGGGGCCAAGACTCCACATACGGTTGTCGCAATAATCGCTTTGGCGTCCAAGTCCTTCAAGGCCATCAGGTTGGCCCGGTAATTGATCATGTTCGGTAAAAGGCTGTGATTTTTCCCATGCCGGGCCAAAAAGGCTAGGCTCTTTCCTTCGATCTTTCCAGTTTGGACTGACGCATCCCCAAATTGAGTCTGAATAATCTTGACCTCTCCCTGATCAAGGCCAGGAAAATCATAAAATCCTGAACCGGATATGACTGCAAGGTCAATCACTTTTTTCCTCCACAGCAAGGATGAGAATAAATTCTTTTCCGAGGATTGTTCGTCTTTTCTAGTATTATCTGTTTTTCATTCTTGAAGCTGATATAACTTTGTTCTACCTATAGCAAAGCTACTCTTCAAAGTCAACGGAATGAATATGGGAATTGGGGGCGTTTATACGTGCTCAATAATTAGGTAACACTTTTTGGATGTCATTGCGAACGGAGTGAAGCAATCTCATGAAAAGAAATGCATTTTCTCCTAAGAGATTACTCTGGTCTCAAAGGTTAGAAAAATTCTCAACTTGATTATACGACTGTCTGAAAGCCCTCATATTGAATCTTTAGTTCCAGAGACGGCTTGAGATTTTAGGGAACCTCCGTTAAGAAGTTTAACAGAGGTTCCTTTTTTTGCACGGTTCGGGCACTGTGTCCTGAAATGTTTCCAAGTATCTCCTATTCTGTCTTTATCATTTCTCCCATTTTAAGCTCACCTGGTGGATAATATACATATCTATTTACGCTTTGTATAATTAATCCTTCCTCGAAAATCTTCTGGATTTTTTCCTTCGCACCTTCTAGAGAATCAATGGAGCCAAGTTCGTGCGTTCGTCCGTCTTTAAAATGAATGACCATCTTCCAAAACATGATTCCCTCCTTTTTATTTGAAAATATTTCATTAATCTTCCAAAAAATCAACTGCCTTTTGGGACTGTGTCCCTTTTTGTGGTCGTTTATTAGGATTTGTTTTCTTGCTTTTAATTTCTTGTCTTTGAATCGGCGGATTTATCCAGTTCCAAGTAGGTTTTGGAAGAGAAGGAATTATTTTTGCATCAAATAAGAAAATACTTTTCAAAGAATTTATCGTTATCTCAATATTTCTTTCAAGTCTATCAATATAAGCTTGAATTAAAGAAAAAGTATAACATTCAATATGAGGTTCTTTTGAAGATGTGTGATAGGCTTTAAGAAAAACTTGGTATTTTCCAGCTTTCCAATAAAATTCATTTTTTATAAAATTTTCAAGGTCTGTCCATTCTATTTCTTTAAATAAAGCATCAGGATATTCTTGAGGTCTTTTCTTTTTTATATGTTCATCTTTTTTGATTAATTTATTAAAAATTGATGTCTTTTTTTCAATAAAAGCGTTGTCTTGAAATCCGATTTTTGTCCCAATAATAGTAGTGGAAGTTACTTTTAATGCTGTTACTGGTTGAGTTCTTCTATATAATTGACTTTCTCCTGTAGAAGTTTCCATTTCGGAAGGTGCTTCACTAAAAAATTGCCAAATAAATTCACGCTTTGTCCCTGATTCGTGTATAACTTCAAGTTCAATTTTTTCTATAAGTGCATTCTTTCTTGATGTTGAAATTCCAAAAGATGGATTTAGTATTGGACCTAATTGACTATAACCTACTTCAGTTGTGGGCCCTGGAGAAAATCGAAGTTTTGGTTTTACAAAAAAATAATAAATTATAATAATTAGTTGCGGTATCCAAGCACAAGCTCCCAAAATAGCTGCCCATCCTATCAAAGCCATTTTATCCCCCTTATATTTTTTATTTCTTTTTAGAAGTCTCTTTTTTTGAACGTTTTTCGTACTCTTTAAGTTGTCTCTCTGTGAGTGACACAGCCTCGACAGTGTTTTTTATTAAGAATTCCTCAATGTGTTCACGACGGAAAAGCACTCGTCTTTCAAGTTTGATATAAGAGATTTCTTTGTTTTTCATCGCCTTGTCGAGAAGATGACGACCGAGTCCATATTCTTCCATCACTTCCTTTTTGCTGAGTAGTTTTTTCATATCATAAGTGATTTTAATCTCTTGACGGCTGTTGTCAACAGAAAAATACAGAAAAAAAGTCAAAGGCTAAAAAGGTAAAGCCACCAATAGGAGTTCTTCCTAAAGGAAAAGAAAAGAAAGAAACTGACTCACCACCGCCAACGCGCTATAACCTAAAGTTTTCAATGTCTATGGTACTACATGAGAGGATGAAAACAACTATGATAATTGAAGGAATAAGTTAAAATGAGTGGTTAAAAAAACTCATTGATAAACATACTCCGAAACTTTAATGAGAAAGAAGGGCTATAGTAAGGCAACTACTTCTTTTTTCAATGATTCTATCTTATCTTTTGATATTTTATCTTTTGTATAATGCCAAATGACATTAAGAGGTTTTTTATCTCTTCTATTTGGTGATGGAGCTTTAATACCTAGAAAAGTTTCAATATTTTTATCGAAAAAATAAATTGATTTTGTATATTCGTTTTTTTGACCTTTAATGAATTGATTAATAAATTTATGAATTCCTTCATTCTCATCTCTGTCTGCTAAAATTGAATGATAAATTCCTAATTCTTTAAATAGATTCATGTACCTATGAACATTGTATTTTCCCATAGCATCTAAAATGCAAATTCTTTTTTCTCTTAAATCATCCCACTCATTTCTTATTAGATAATCAATGAGTGATTTTTCTGTAGCACCTTCACATATAAGCACAATATCTGAAAAAAATGCAGCACATCGTTCTGAGTCTAGCCATAAAACATAACGTATTGCCTCTTCCTCCATTCTGGTCTCATCATCGGTTTCGCCAAGTCTTTTTTTTATATCACTCTTTATGGCTTCTTCAACTGAATCATCTTTTAATTTGCTTCGAAATAATTGGGCTAATTCGTTATTTTGCTCAGTTATTGTTTTTCTCATATCTTCTGATACTCTAAAAACCTGTGTGATGCCTTTCTCTCTTTTCAGTTTTACTAATCCAGAAATATCCTCTATATTTTTACTCACAAAAATTGGTGAATGAGTAGCTATAATTATTTGTTGCCCTTCATCAGAGGATAATGACTTTAAGCTTGAGTTTAGAAACTCTTGCTGACATGGATGCAGAAAAGCTTCAGGTTCTTCAAATAATATCAAGGTAAGCTCAGGTGAGAACTCTTTTTTCTCGTAGACCTTTTTTTCAGAATATTGTGAAGAGATTTTTAACATTGTATAAATTAGATGCCTTTGAAGTCCTTGACCAAGGAATTTTATATCTATTTCCTCATCAAAACTTTTATCAATTGCATAATGTGAAACCAAGTTTCTTATAATTTCTTCTGGTTTAATAGAATTTATATTTATATGGAATTCCACTTCCCATTCTTTTAGATTATCATTTATTTCGTCTTTCAATTTACTTAGTGAAAAACCATCTTTTGATGCTTCTTCTTTAAATTTAACGTTGAATTCATCAAAGGCCGTGTTTAAATTCCCAAAAGATTCACTAGTTTTAACAACTTTTTTCATAACGAAGGTGATTACATTTCTTAAAGGTGAAGGCCCTGATAATTTCAAAGTTTCATCTGTCTTAATTACTTCTGGAATATAAATAATAGAACCCAATTTTGCTTCGGACACATTTTTTGCACCATAAAATAAGTTCTCTGAGAGGCGATTATTTTCATACCCATAAATATTGCTTTGGCCGGGCCTAACCCTATCTTTGTTTTCTGATTTACAGTATTTCCTTACTTTCAATATGTTGCCAGGATTCTTATACTCATCTTTCAAATTTGAAAATTCATTGTCAGTTAGTAAGTATTCAATTTCAATCCAACTCTCTTTGTCTTCTGGTGAAAATTTTGGAAAATCAGATTTTTCGTTAAATTTGATTTCATCTTCATAAAAAACCCGTAACGCTGTCATGATATTCGACTTTCCAGCATTATTTGCTCCAACAAGTATGGTGTAGTCTGAAAGATTAAATTGTGCTTCGCTTATGGACCTGAAATTATGGATTTTAATTGATTTTATTCTCATCTTAATCCCCCTGCTCTTATTTTATACCACATAAAAAAATCAGGAGTCAAAAATTCAGAATTCTAGAAAAGGGTAAGATGCCGGCTGTATCAGCAAAGGGGGATTGATGATGACCCTGGCTTCCCTTGACTTCACGGACACCTGAGAGTAAAATCACTCCGAGTTTGTCAGCATCAAAATTTCAGTGAAGAGAGAAAAGTGAGAGAGAACCTCAAGGCTCTTTTCTGGCTTTTGAAATGGGGAATTTTCTGGATTCTCGTATTTCTGGTTTGTGGTGTTCCGTTTTTTTAAAGGAGGCAAAATGGAAAAATCTCAATCCAAAAAGAAATGTCCATCTTGCGGAGGGCAACTAGTTGAGGAGGGCACTTTTAGGCATGCTGATGCTAGCAGATATGAAGAATATAGATGTGAGGCATGTAAAAAGATAACACGAATTAGAATAGATAAGTCTATTATGGAAATATACCCATCAATTCAAGATATATCAATGGAGGTTTTAAAGGAAGGCGCAAGAAATCCCATACAAGATAGTAACGATTCTATTCGTGATAAAATGTTTTTCTGTACGAATCCAAAATGCACAAATCCAGGAATTCTTATGGATTTATTTCTTTCTCAAATGATAGAAAAACATCAGAATCATGAGGAATTTTGGGAATCTTGTGGTGGTTTTATACCTTCTCCTCAATGGCGAAAAAAGACGCCCTGTAATCAAAGTTTTAAAATAACGGTTGATATAATTTTCAAGAATAATGAGGCGAGTGGAAGCCAGAGACCCTGAAGCCCTGGCTTCCCTGGATTGAAAAAGGACGCTGAGCGAGTTAGAGTTATTATAAGGGATTTCATGAGGGAGTTGTTATGAAAAAATCCATCTTACTCTTCTTATTTCTGTTAATTTTCAACTTTGTAATTTATGCTCAGGAAATTATTGAAAATCCTGAAAAGCCATTAAGTAAAAATGCGGGAAGAATGCTCAGACTCCAAGAGGTCTTCCGAATTACTGATGAATCCGACGATTTTTATTTTAAAGCACCACAAAGCCTAAAGGTGGATTCTGAGGGTAATTTTCTCATTATTGACGATAATCAAATCTTAAAATTTTCCACTGATGGAAGATTCCTAAAAAATCTCTTTAAAAAAGGCCAGGGACCAGGAGAAATATCGACTCGTTATCATGGAGGATTGAGCTATTTTCTTTTAAAAAATGATGTCTTTCTTTACGACAGAGATGGAAACAAAATCATCCATATGGATAGTAAAGGAAATCTAATTGAAGAAATTAAATTGAAAATCACGCGTCTGAATGAGATGTATGGACCTGGAGGTAAAGAGTTCATTTTCTTAAATGAGTCTCGTATAGACAGGGCAAAATCTGGATTCCAGGATGTCGATATGTCTATAATTGCTGTATCCAAAGATGGAAGCTCCAGCAAGAATGTTTTTGATTTCCCTAAAAAAGTATATTGGGGCATAACATCAGGAGGCGAGTTCTCGGTGGATTGGGCTAGGTTTTATGGATTGTATGACAGAAAAACTCAGGAAATTTTCGTTTCCCACACAGATGAATATAAAATTGTATTAGTAGATTTGAGCACAGGAAAGGTCATCAGAAGTTTTAACAGAAAATACCCCAGGGCTAAATATGTGATGACGGAAGGTCTCAAACGATTCTACCAAAGATACAAACCTCCAGAAAAGAAGCACGAAAACGATGTCCTCGGATTGTCCTTCCATAAAGACCAACTCTGGATTAAGACTTCCACTAAAGACGAAAAGAAAGGAACTTTGTTTGATGTTTTTAACAAAGAGGGTAAGTATGTCGATAATTTCTACCTTAAGTTGAATGGTACGTTAATGACTACACATGGAGACTTTATCTTTGTGTTGGAAAAGGACGAGGATGAAAATCTTCAGATTGTTAAATATAAAATTATAGATGGAACCCAAATTCCCTTAAGCCCTGGCTCCCCATTCACTAAGCTTGATCCCGATTTTCAGGGGTGTTAATATAAAAGTGTGATTCCTCAGGTCACAGGGGGTTAAACAATGAATCATAAAATTGACGGTATCAGTCTGTCGAAAATGAAGAAAGAAAAATATAAAGTCGTCTTCTGTTTCGAAACGGCGATGAATATTCTGTACCGCCGTACACTGAAAGAAGTGAAAGAATGTATTCACTGGATGTGTTCAGGCGGCGGCACTCTCGACCTTGACTCAGTCGCCATTTATCGTGATGACGAACTCATCAAACAGTACGACGGCAACAAATTATTTGAAAAATATATCGGAATTTAGGGGGGATTTTCACTCGGAGTGCAAATTTCATACTGTCGAAAATTGTCTTATTTTGTGGGATTGATTGTATAGGGTGGGATTTTATTCATCAGAGTCGATACCGCAGACGGTGTACTCGTTTATTCTGTCAGATGAACGTCTGAGAGGGTTCCTAAGGGTCGAACCATAGTATCCGAATGGTTTGCTATTCGGAACACTACTCTGAAGAGGATTTACCAGATGGTTCTGTCTTGTTTCACTTCTGTGTGGTACTTTTCTTGGATTTGAGCGAGTGATTCTCGAATTTCTTCGATGATTTTCTCGGACTTACTTTCATCTTCAGTATGAATACTTCCGGCGTAGATGATGTCGCCCTCACGGGACAGTCTAAGTGTTATCAGCACGTTTTCTTCTCCGTTTTTTGTGTCTTCATAATAGAAAAATGAAGAGTACCGCCCATGAAGACGGCACTCTTCAATCTATTTTCAATGATTTAATTTCGAATTAGCTGTTTACTAATGTAACAGTCGCCAAACCTTTATTCTTGGCAGGACTCTGAGTCGAAGTTTCAGGAATAACACCGTACGCATAACGACTTTGAACTCCTTTTAGGAATTGTGAAAAGTCGTTCGAGTAGATGTATTTATCAGAAACGTACAACGGAATATACGGGGCATAGTAACCAGTTGAGTTCAACCAGTCGCCTCGTGTTCCCATCAGAATCGTATTGTCTTGGAAGAAAGGGTCAAGATACACTTTGTACAGACCGTTCAATGTTCCGACATATCGTCGTTGCATCCCGGCTTGTTGGTCGTTAGCATGAGGGTCAACATTGTAATTTTCAAGTCTCTGGAAGTAGTAATAAGTGTTGAAATTCATCACGAGCCAATCGGCGTTTCTGAATTTGTTCGTTGCGATGTACGAGTTGGCAAGAGCGATAGCGTGATATAGAGTTTGGTAGTAGGCGTTCTTGTCGGCAGTAGTCGTATCGCCGGCGGGTGCATTGTATGACCAATTCACGTTTCCGGCACCGGCACCTGCAAGAAGTGCGTTGAGGATTTTTCTGTCGATTTCACGGGCAAGAAGTTCTCCCATTTTAGGGATTGCCACGCTTCGCTCGCAATGACACTTTTGCCTTCAACGTCATTACTGAAAGAGTTACCAATTAGTGAGCATAAACAACGTTCCCTAAGGGGACACCCTATCTCATCAAATTAAGATTTCAGATGTAATTAAAAACAAGGAAATAGGAAACGTTCCCAAAAATACCACCTCTTGTATGGGAACTCTCCCTCTTCTTTGAAGATGAGGTGGTACCTTGGGGAACGTCCCCATAAGATGAAATTAGAATCCTGGTGTTATCGTGAACTGGAAGTACCAGTTCTTGTTAGGCCTGTCAAGGGGACGAACATAATCCAAGCCTAGGATTAGGAAACCGAAAAGATTCGTGCGGAGACCGACTCCCGCACTCTTGATGAGCTTGCGGTTTCCACCCGGAAGGAACCAGGCCTTATCGTCGGCCACCTCACCATCTCCATCCGCATCTCCGTCGAACCATGCCACACCCGCATCAAAGAAAGCAATGAAATCAACAGGGTAAATCCCATAGTACCCTTTTCCGATTCCGAGAACCTGAAAAAGTGGAAAACGGAGTTCCGCATTGGCAACGAGTACTTTGCTTCCGAACAGCTGGTCGTAATCAAAAGCATCCGTCGGCGAATAGATTTCGCCTGAACTGAATGAACCGGAGTTATAACCACGCACGAGGGTTTCGTATCCAATAAAAAGAGGATAGAAGCGGGTGTCTTCAGCCCCCTTCCCATACCGGCCGTAATGCATTAAACGAAATGCTAAAGTGAACGGCCTGGCTGGCATGAAATAACGACGATAATCGGCAAGCAGTGTGTAATAATCAACCGTACCAGTCAAAGGAGAGATTTCAAAGCGGTAACTCTGCCCAAGGATGGGACTTGTTGCTCCAAAAAAGGAACTATCATAGACGAACGCAGCCGTAGCAAATCCAAACTGAAGGCTATCCGGAGCCGGCAGCTCTGTTCTACTCCTATAAATCTCAAACAAATCGAGAGAGTAGACTCGTTTGAAAGACTCCCGGCTAAAATCAATGAGTCGATAGCCCGCAGAGATCTCAAAACGATTGACCTGACTGAATGGATAAGCGGCAAATCCTGAAACTTGATAAACGGACTGGCGAAAAATTATTTCCTCTTCAACATAAGCTGGTTCTCCGTATGAGGTTTCATCATAATACGCCAAATATCCTCCCGTCACATAAGGAATGCGTTGAGCCACTGCTCCCCAATTCATTCGGTGGGAGCTGTTTTGATACCCAACCAGTAATGCCGCATCCTCAATCTGGCTGGTCGCCTGAATCATCCCTGCCAAGCTATGATAGCCGAGCATATCGCTGAAGAACAGGGCAATGCCTCCTGCGGCATAGGTACCGAATCTATCCACTCCCATGGCCAATTGAGGTTGACTGATATAATCCAGCTTTAATTTCGGCTTATACTCACTGACCGTATAGGACGTCTCCTCAGGAAGACCGAACCGGGGATTCCGCAGTAGTTCAAGAACCTCCCCTTCCGGTTTTTCCCGAGGCGGAAGAACGGAGGGCTGAATATCTTCAAACTGAATTCGGGGCTCATTTCTAACCAAATTATCTGTCGAATCTATAGAGTAGATATTGTAACTTTCGTTTTCAAAAAAGCAGTACACCAGGCGGCCACTTTCCTGCGCGATAGAAAGAGCAGGGCTTATGGCCATTATCCCGCTCACACCCAAATAGAGGTTCGACACCTGGAAGATATCCTGGTTATCCAGGTCGATCCTGTAGATATTCGTGATGCCATTAGGGTCGGAGAGGAAGTATAAGCTTTTTGAATCGGGAGACCACTGCGGATTGATGTGCTTGGCTCCGTTGAAA
>JGI24422J19971_10002829_pt1 | contig 10835 bp, 12 predicted proteins | sample DeeMarSWOR152_54_FD_19971 | JGI IMG/M metagenome (IMG submission 19971)
CCAGAATCTCTTAAGCGCCGCCGTCAACTCGCCCAAACCTTTTTTTGGTTTGGTTTACGCCGAATTACCCATGCTTCTTGCTGGCGCCTCTAAATATACGTTGTCTTCATGGTTCGCAGTCTCTTGGTTGGGTTTGCGCTTTCGGAAATGCTAAAATGCTGCCGAATCATCTCTCTACTTTAACGGGTGTTTAGCTTAATGGTTTACAATGAGTTAAGGAAAGATTACTTGTTAAATCGTTGGGTCGTAATCGCCACCGAACGTAGCAGAAGACCCACAGACTTCGCCAAACGAAAAGCTGAGTCAGCCCAAACCAGCGTCTGTCCCCTCTGTGTGGGCAACGAGCATATGACACCGCCAGCTGTTTTGCTCTACCTGAAACAGAACGGAGAAATAAAAAAGGACAAAGACCATAACGGTCAGCGCCCTAAGAATTGGCTTGTCCGTGTTATTCCCAATCTTTATCCAGCCTTCGTCCCGCCCAAAGAGCAGGCTGATCAATTGCAAATAATGAAAAGCGAAAATTTCGGCCATGCTGTTGGACACCATGAGGTTTTAGTTGAATCACCGAACCACGACGAGGATCCAGCAGACGCCGAACTACCGCAGCTGAAGCATCTAATCCATGCGTACATTGACAGATTTCGAGAGCTAGCGGCAAAACCCTACGTGCGGTACGTTTCAATCTTTCGCAATTACGGCCGAGAAGCAGGCGCTTCGCTTTCGCATGCCCACAGCCAAATAATCGCCATGCCCGCTGTCCCCAGAATCGTCAAAGAAGAGCAAATAGCAGGCAAAAACTTCTATGACCAACACCAAAAATGCGTTTTCTGCGACATAATAGAAAAAGAAACAAAAAGCCCACGACTCATCCTTGTCAACTCGAACTTTGTGGTTTTTGCACCCTATGCTAGCGTGAATCCCTTAGAATTCTGGATACTCCCAAAGAAACACGACGTAAACATCATTAACCTAACAAACCCTGAAATCAAAGCGTTCGCCGAAATACTGAAAACAAGCTTAAAAGCGCTAAAAAACCTCGTAAACGACCCGCCCTACAATTACGGTTTTCACCTCGCCCTAAACCACAAGGCGGAAAACTATTACCACTGGCACCTAGAAGTCTATCCCAAACTAGCCGTCTGGGCAGGGTTCGAAAAGAACACGGGGATGCACATAAACACTGTCACGCCTGAAACCGCAGCGGCAGAACTCAGAAAAACCATAAGCGCTTAGGCTGGCAGAACCTCTTTTTCATGTTTCGGCCTGACCTGTAGACCGTCTTCTANATAAGCCCGTAGAGGTTCCGCTATGCTCCAAGCTTGGGAGATGCAGCCTCTGGGCGTGTGGGGCGGGTCTCCATCAAAAATCTCATTTATACTGCCGAGTCCTGCTTGAAAAATTTGCTGAGTAAACAATGGCATGAGGCGTTTCTTCAACTCATACTGACTATTACTTTTTGTCTTACGGAACGCGGTTACATACGGTCCAAGCAGCCAAGGCCAAACAGTGCCATTATGATACGCTTGATCCCTGCTCCGCCTATCACCAACGTACATGCTCCTGTACCTTGTGTCACCTGGCGCAAGGGTTCGCAAGCCAAAAGGCGTCAGAAGCTCCTGATGCACCACATCCACAACCTGCACGCTCTTATCTCTGTCCAGCATAGTGAAATCTAAAGCAACAGCAATCACCTGATTGGGTCTAAGAGACGCATCAGCACCAAAAGCCTCCGCTACATCGAACAAACAGCCGCTTTCGCCATTCCAAAACTTCTCGTTAAAACTTTCCCGAGCTTCACGAGCTATCCCAACGTATTTCTCCGCTAGGCTCGTCTCTTCAAACTTGTTTGCCAGCAGCTGCATTGTTTTTAACGCGTTATACCACAAAGCTTGAATTTCCACGGCTTTTCCAGTCCGCGGCGTAACAGCTTTGCCATCTACCTCCGCATCCATCCACGTAAGCCGTGGACCATGTGCAAGCAAGCAGTCGCTGTCTAAGCGTATACCGAAGGCTGTGCCTTTCCTGTGGCAGTCAACAATCGTTTTCAGTCCTTCCCACAGCTGCTTCTGAACGAAGTTGAAGTCGCCAGTGTATTTCAAGAACTGCAAAATAGCGTTAATGTACCACAACGTGGCGTCCACCGTGTTGTAGGCGGGTTCTCCGGACCTGTCCTGAATGAAATTGGGAATTAAGCCCTGTTTGCTATGGCGCATGAAATCCAAGAAGATTTTCCTTGCGTCCTTGAACTTTCCAGTTGTAAGCATCAAACCTGGCAATGAAATGAAAGTGTCTCTTCCCCATGCCTCAAACCAGAAATAGCCAGCTATAACAGATTTTCTGTCGCCAGCGCCCTTGGCTATAAAGGTGTCTGAGGCCAAAAGGATCCAATTTAACCAGTTGCTTGTTGGCACTTCGCCGTATGAGCCGTAAAAGTTGGCTAACAGGTTCTCGCGTTCTGCAATCTCAGATTTAAGCTGTCCGTCAACATAACCCATCGCGTTGCCAAAGGCATCGAATATTTTGCGGCGTTCTTGGCTGTTTTCGCTTGCAGCTGTGACTATAGCGAAATCTTTTTTCCGCTTGTGAGGTACTAGCACTTCAAAGTATCCCGGCTGATAACAGGCGTCTGTGCTGCTTTCGCCTCGGCTGGCTTCCTCACGGTAGTACAAGCGCTCTATCCACGTTGCTTTTTCTTTGAATTCACCCGTGGTTGAGCCCACTGTAACCGTGGCTTTCGGAGTGTTGAAGCTAACTTCGACTTCTCCGCCGTTTTGCTGTTGGATGAAGTCTGGTGGGTTTTTCAATCTGTCTACGACCAAGTGAAAATGCCTGCAGGTGAGTAATGGGTAGACTCTGATTTTGACCGTAGCGCCGCTTCGGTTCAGAACTTTATATGTTACTGCCACAGCATTTTTCCCTTTCGGCATGAAAATCGACTTTCTAACCTCTATGTCTGGCACGCTGTATGCGTAACTTGGAAAAGGTGAAACCACAAATTCTTTAAGAAAGCGGTAACCTTGTGGAAAAATTTTGTCGCGGAACATGTTGGCGCCAAGCTCGTAAACACTGTTGCCCACATAGACTTCTTCATCTAGCTTTGCAAGGCATACGGTGCGGTCGCTAGGCGGCCGCAATGCGGCTACGAGCAAACCGTGATATTTTCGTGTGTTCACGCCTAAAACGGTGCTGGAAGCGTAGCCGCCCAGCCCATTTGTCACCAGCCACTCTTTACGTATGGCTTCATCAAAATGTTCAAGCGCTTTTCGAGTTATGGATATGGCTGACAGTTTCATTTACGGCATCAGCTTGGCGACATTCTTATCGCGCGACGCACAGAAGTAGTTTGCTACTGGATTACACTTTGTTCGGAACAAGAGAAGGTGAGGCTTGGTTAGCTTGAGTTCGGTTAAGGTTTCAGCGTAGCCCATACCCTTCGCGAAAACCAGTTCCGCGGCTTCATAGACTTTTAGAAACTCGGGAGAAACCTCTTTCGGTAGCAATCCAACCGCGTCAGTGCCTGTGGTTAATATGTTGTCTGCGATTTTGTTCATTCCAGAAAACTCCACATCCTCCAGCGTGGCATCGTTAATCACAGGACCACCCTTAACAACGTAAGTCACCGTTAACCCCATGTTTTTCAGCTGTTCAACCAGCAACGTGTCAAAAACGATTTCACCAGCGTTATCAGCCAAGCAAAGAATGCTTTTAGCTTTCTTCGCTAATTCATAAGCCTTGTCCACATCGTCAACCACTAAGTCTTTTGCGGCTTCTCTGAAGCTCTTTGTCAGAGTTTTGAAGGTGAATTTGTGGCCTGGAATGTCAAACTCCAATATATTGCCTACTATGGCGCATAGGCATGCTTTCTTGAACCGTTCCTGCTGGGTGTAGCCCTTTTCCACAAGTTTTTTTGCGTACGGCAACAATTTCATGGCTTTCTCGTTGCTCATTTTTTTGCTTCGCTTGTATGGGTCATTGTTGCTCGTTAGTTGCTTTATTAAGCGGTCTCTTTTCGTGCCTATATCAGCCGGAACAGTAGTAGGTCTGAATTCCCTGTTCAATAGTTTTATAATTTCTTTAATTGCTCTGAAGCGTAACGCGGGGTTTGTTGTGGCATAGTAGGTTTCCGCCGTTGCCCTCGCGAGCAAGCAAGAGGCACATTCTGCTTCGACTTTCACGGTGCCCACACAGGATTATTGCTTTGTTGCGTCTGCAAACTCACGCAGTATTCTATAAGGCTCTTTCGCTTTCACGATGGCACTTGCAACAAGCACACCTTGGGTTCTAAGCCTTAAAGCTACGGCAACGTCTTCGCCGTGGCTTATACCTGCGCCGCATAGAATGGTAACCTCAGTGTTGACTTCACGTACAAGCTTGACGGTGTTGGTGACAACTTCAGGCTGGGCTTTTGAAACCGCAATTCCAGTGCCTATGAGTTCAGGCGGTTCAATAGATACGATGTCAGGCTTTAAAGCTGCGGCGGCAGCGCTTACGCTGGGATTGTTGACGCACACACATGCTAAAAGATTCTTTTCCCGCGCCAGCCTAATCGCAGTATCGATGTCAACCAGCTTAAGCTGTTTTTCAGAGTGGTTAATCAGTGTTCCAATCGCGCCTGCCTCTTTGATCGAGTCTGCTAGTACATGTCCTGTGCAGCTGCCCGGCTTTATTGGGTCTATGTGCTGGGCGAAAACGGGAATCTCAACGGCTTCCGCCACGCTGGAGATGTCTGCAAATTGAGGTGCCACAACAATAGAGGCACTTGTTTCTTTGCTTACTTTTTCGGCTTGCTTTGCGAGTTCAATGGCCTTCCGGCCTGTTGCCTCCAAATATGTTTTGAAGTTTACAATTATGATTGGTATCTGAAGTTTTGGCTTCAAAGGGATTATTCACCAAGCTATGGTTAGCGTAGAACGTTAATATCGTTTGCCTTTAAATAGGGCTAAATTTGATGATGCAAATATTTTAATTTAAAAAATTATAAAGAGTACTATGATGAGAGACAATTGAACAGGAAGCTCATTATATTGACCTTAACTGTTTGTTTTTTGATTTTAATTTCTTTCATTGCCACTCAATTGCCCTCAACGATATTAGTAAGACAACCAAAAAACGGAGAGTATCTCCATTATCCCACAGATTATCAGGATGGCGTAGAAACCAAGGTTTTTTTGGTCGATTCACAGTTGCATTATGGCTTTTATAACGAAAGCTTTACTCGTTCGGGTGCCACGGGTTCCTATTCGGTTAACAAAGGTGATCCCTGCGTTATCATAAATGGAACTATTAGGAACGATTATGATGAAGATTACTATTTTTGCATAACGGCGGATGTTTTTAATTCTAAAGGAGAGAAAATTGAGCTCATTCTTACCATCAATTCGCCACAGCCAGGCTTCACAATTACAAAAGTTAAAAGCGATGCTGTGGGCGTTTTTGAGATGCAGATTAAATATGATGGAAAAGACATCGTGAGCTACGATCTTTTTGTCGCGTTTGAACCCACTGATACCCCACCACCCTAAGCAAATTTACTCTTCTCGCTTGCTTGACGCATGGCAACATAATCCTCAATTATTGTGGCATGCTCAAAAGGCTCAGTTAAGAAAAACATAGAACTAATAACTCAAAAATAGAAGATAAGAACTGACACTACAAAATTTAAGAGGCTTTTTTTCTCGTTTTTAAAAGTTTACTGTTTTCTGCTGGCACAAAAACTGCCGCGGCAATGGTTGTTGTCCACAAGCCGTTCTTGTCTCCTGCTGCGGATTGAGTTATGTTGGTTGTTTTGATTATCATTCCACTGGTTTTGAAAAGCTGTTTTCTTTCGTCCCAAGCGGTTTCCGGGTCGAATCGAATTCCCATCGTCGTGGCAAGCATTGTCGCAGCCAAGTCTTCTGCATAATCTCCAGCCGTCTCATCCGTTTGGCCAAAAGAGTGGTGCTCAGATAGGTAGCCGTACTGGTTGTTGCCCGAAGGGATCGCTACGCCTATTGATGACGCGACTAGTCTGTGCGGCTCTTTAGTTGCGTTTCTGGCTAAAACTACGAAGGTGATTTCGCCCGGCTGCACCATCTTCAAGCCCTGTTCTCTTGAAATCATTTTGCATCCTGGTGGCACTATGCTTGAGACGTTCACGATGTTGAAGTAGTGTATTCCAGCGTTTCTTAAAGCCAACTCGAAGCTTTGAAGCTGCTCTTTGTGTTTGCCCACGCCTTTCGTTAGGAAGAAATACTTGGGTATCATTTTGTCGTATCGCAAATAGAATTGCGGAATGAGTTTATTAGGCTTTTGTCCTAAAAAGAATGATTACAGTGCAAGAGAAAAGAATAACACATCCCAAACGTAATTATCTTGAGGTTTAAACCTGTGACGCCCCATCAAAGCGTGTTCAAAGACGAGGCAAAACTCGACATCAACTACGTTCCCCGCCGTTTGCCTCACAGAGAGAAAGAACACCGCTTGCTGATGGAATTTTTCAATTTCTTGTTGCGCTTTCCCGAACGCATGGCTCAGCGCGTTATTATTACAGGCGAAGTTGGCACTGGAAAAACCGCCCTTGCCCAGCGTTTCGGAGCAGACATAACGCTCGAAGCAAACAAGCGGGGCATAAACTTCCGTTATGTGCATGTTAACTGCCGAGAGTACCGCGGCAAACTCTTTCTAATACTGCAGCATGCACTCGCTCTTTTTCGCCCGAGCTTTCCGAAGCGCGGCTATTCTGCAGAAGAGATGCTAGGCACACTGCTGCAAACTTTGGATGAAGAAAATGCGTACATTATCCTAACCTTGGACGAATTCGACGCTCTAATCGACCGAGGAGGATCAGAAATCGTTTACAAACTAACGCGACTGCAAGAAATAAGACAAGGCAAACCTCAGCGAATATCACTCATATTCGCTATACGGGACTTGAAGTCAACAGAGAAGGTAGACGCCAGCTCAAGAAGTACGCTGCAACGCAACGTAATCAGCCTAGAGAAATACGAAAAAGACCAGCTAATAGACATCCTAAACGAAAGAGTTTCCATGGCTTTTGCGCCTTCAACAGTTTCAGAAGACATTGTTAGCCTCGTGGCTGAACTGGGGTTTTCCGAAAGCGGAAACGCCCGCTTCGCCATTGAGCTCTTATGGCGGGCTGGAAAATACGCTGATGCAGAAGATATAGACGATGTCACACCCGAATGTGTGCGAAAAGCAGTTTCCAGAATAATTCCAACGATTCGAAGAAGCGAGTTGGCTTCTCTAGGGCTTCATGAGAAGCTGTTTTTGCTCGGCGTGACTCGATTCTTCAAGGAGAGCCAAAGTGCTTACGCCTCTCTATCGGAAATCGAGGAGGTCTATGCAGTGGTATGTGAGGAATTCGGCCAACAACCGCACAGTCACACTCAACTCTGGAAGTACCTTCAGCTTCTCTCCGCCTTAGGCATATTGAAAACCGAAGTCACAGCAACAGCTACACGCGGCAGAGCAACACGCGTTTCCTTGCCTTCGATTCCCGCCTACGAGTTGGAGAAAGAATTAAGTGCCGCTGTAGAAGAAAGATAAGCGTGAGGTGCTATGGAGATAGAAGAGGTTTTTTCTTCTAAGCCTAGAATGAAAATTCTTAGGCTCGTCGCGCGGTTGGGCGCGCTTAACGTTTCTGACATTGCTCGCAGGATAAAGTTGAACTATACGACGACAAATGAGCATTTGAAAATGCTGGAAACTGAGGGCATACTTCAGCAGAGGGTTTATGGAAGAATTCGCATGTACAGGTTCAATGACCGTTCGCCTAAAGCTATTGCGGTGCAAAACCTAATAGAAGTTTGGGAGCAGGATAAATAAGCAGTAAAGCGTATCCAATCTTTGGAGGAAAGCAATGTGGCTATGGTTGATATTTCAGGCAAAGCAGAAATCTTACGGGAAGCAACAGCAACAGGAAAAATCAGGCTGAAACCCGAAACCGTGAAGCTGATTAAAGAAGGAAAAATCGCTAAAGGCAACCCGCTTTACACGGCAAAAATTGCAGGCGTTCTTGCCGCCAAGAAAACGAGCGAGTTGGTTCCCCTCTGCCATCCGTTGCCTTTAACAAGCGTGGAAGTTGAAGCCAAAATTCTGAACGAAACCACCGTAGAGGTCACAACCACTGTTAAGACTAAAGCTCAAACTGGCGTGGAAATGGAAGCCCTCGCCGCAACTTCTGTCGGTTTGCTGACAATCTGGGACGTGGTAAAACAGTACGAAAAAGACGCGAACGGCCAGTACCCCACCACGGCAGTAGAGAACATTCATGTTGTAGAAAAATTGAAGCAGGTGTAACCAGCGTGAGCGAGAGCACCGAGAAACACAAGGCAGCGGCACCTAAAAAGCTGAATTTCGCAGTTTTCGTTTGCAGCACTTCCCGGTATCAGCAGGTGCAGAAAGGCGAGAAAATAGACGATGTTTCAGGCGACACTATTGAGGCTTTGTTGAGGAATGCTGGTCACGCCGTCGCGTTTAAAAAGATTATCTCGGACGACAAGGTCATTATCGAAGAAGCGGTGAAAAGCGTTTTGAGCTCCGCAGAGCTGGATGCTGCCATGTTTTGCGGTGGCACGGGAATTGCTCCTAAAGACGTTACGATTGAGACAGTCTCGCCCTTTTTCGAGAAGACTCTTCCTGGTTTCGGAGAGATTTTTCGGCGCTTAAGTTATGACAAGGTTGGTTCTGCAGCTGTTATGTCCCGCGCTATGGCCGGCGTGGCGAAGGGCAAAGCATTTTTTTGTATCCCGGGTTCCCCTGACGCTGTGCGAATTTCTGTCGAAATGCTTATTTTACCTGAGGCGCCTCATATCGTTAGGCACGCACGGGAATAACGATGGTTTTAAAAGACAACTGCGGTCGACCGCTTCTTAACCTGAGAATATCGATAACGCAGCGGTGCAACTTGCGCTGTGATTACTGCCACAAAGAAGGCGAAGAAATCGGTTCGTGTTCAAGAGGCACAGCGGAAGAAATGACCGTTGACGAAATTGTAAGAATCGCCAGAATCGCCGTCAGTTTGGACATCGCCAGAATTAAACTTACGGGCGGAGAGCCTTTCATACGGAAGGACCTTTGCGACATCGTCAAGGGAATAGCTGGCATACCCCGCTTAAAAGACCTTTCAATGACAACCAACGGTACCATGCTCTGCTTCCAAGCGCAAGAGCTTCACGCGTGTGGATTAAGACGCGTAAACATCAGCCTTCCAACTTTAAACGCTGACGTTTATCACAAGCTCACCGACGGAAGAATCGAAAACGTCTTAGACGGCGTCAAAGCCGCGGTTGCGGCAGGGTTGTACCCAGTCAAGCTCAACATGGTTATTTTAAACGGTGTCAACGTTGACGCGGTGCCCGAGATGATGGATTTCGCCCGGCAAACAGGCACAATACTGCAGCTAATCGAGCTTGATCCGATAAACGTTGACACCGCGTATTATTCGGCATATCACAAGTTTCTAGATGAACATGAAGCTATGCTCAAGCAGAAGGCTTTGAAGGTTGAAACCAGACGGTTCATGCATAACCGACGCATTTATTATATGCCTGACGTCACCGTGGAGGTTGTGCACCCTATAGAGAACCGCGATTTCTGCATGCACTGCACCAGATTGCGCGTGACAAGTGATGGGAAGCTGAAGCCCTGCCTAATGAGAAACGACAATGTAGTTGACATTTTAACGCCGATGCGGCGCGGTGCAAGCGACGAAGAAGTAAAGTTGCTTTTCATGTGCGCGAACCAGCTAAGAGAACCCTATAACAAGGGCAAACAGGCAACCTCAAATCAAATAGTGCGCGCTACTAAATCTCGACACAAACAAAGCGCCAGATTCACGATTCAAGAGAAAGCGAAAAGACGTCGGTTTTTTCGGTTCACAAAGGCTTTTTAGAGAGATTACATCTTCTTTCTTTTTCACTAGTGGTCGCCATGCCTGAAAAAAGCCAAAAAGCAAGCTACGGTTTAGCAGATTTGCTTAAGGCTTCATGGATGCGTTCCTCGATTAAACTGGCCCTTATCGCAACAATCGCAGGAGTAATCGTGATTTGGCTTCTGAAAGTCTTCAACATCGCGGGAACACCGCTGTTCTCCGACATAGGAACCTTTTTTGCAAATTACGGGCTTGCAGGCATTTTCCTCGTAACCATCGCAGCTGGAACAATCGTGCCTTTGGGAAGCCCTGCCATAGTCGTAGCCGCAGCCGCCTTCGTCAACCCCATACTGCTCATACTTGTCGCTTCAGCCGGATTCACCATAGGCATAACCATCAATTACGGCTTAGCGTACCGTCTCGGAAGACCCTACGTCCAAAAAAGAATATCCGCTGAGCATCTCGAAGAAATGACGCGCGTATGGACCAAGTGGGGCTGGATAGTTTACGTCATATTCGGGTTAATCCCAGTCTTACCCGTGGAGCTGCTTGCCTTCGTTTGCGGTTTTCTCAAAGCGCGCATAGTCACTTTCTTGCTGCTGAGCTTCGTGCCCAGACTCATAATTTTCGCAATTCTAGTCTACTTCGGACAATATATGGGAGCTTGGCTCGGCGGAACTTAACAGTTTTCTTGAATTCAACGGTTGTGCAACCAAAAAAATGCACATATTTTAATTACTGGAAATAGTTACATACACAGCCATATGGCATCATGGAGAAATGACACATGGTTTCATTAAGAGCTTTAGCTCCTTCACTTACACGAATTACAGTTGCTGGGGCAGTAGGCGCCGCACTGCATGTCGGCCAAGGAAACTGTGACTTAATAGACGCAAAGGCAGTAGAGTTTTCAAGGGCAGTCCTAGCTCAAACGGACATAGAAGGCGAAGTCATCTGCTGC
>JGI24422J19971_10002830_pt1 | contig 10833 bp, 11 predicted proteins | sample DeeMarSWOR152_54_FD_19971 | JGI IMG/M metagenome (IMG submission 19971)
TCATAATAAAAGGAAACCATCACACCTCTCAACACTTCCACAAAAACAAGAAAGAAACCATCTACTGCTTCAAAGGCGAAGTCGACATAATCCTAAACAACAGAATAACCACACTAAAAGAAGGAGAAGACATAACCCTACCCCCAAAAACAGTCCACAGAATCATAAGCAAAAAGAACTCAATCCTATTCGAAGTATCCACACCCCAACTAGCCGACATAGTAAGACTCCAAACAAACACCTAACAAACAAACAAGAAACCACCCCACAACAAACACTAGAGCAAACAGTCAAACCTCAACCTCCCAAATTTTTTCACATCCCAACCACACTGACGACGAAAAACACACCCTGATAAACTTTTAAGACACAACCCCCATCAAATACTTGGTAAACACCATGCCCCGCAAGAAAAAACGCAGCATAATAGACGAACTCTTCGAAGGCTCCCTATTCAACAACACAGAATCACTCTTCGACAACTCTTCAACATCCGGATACTCAATAAGCGTAGTACAAACACCAGAAGGAACAAAAGTCAAAGCAAAAATCGGAAAAAACACAGACGCAAACGCCGTCAAAAAACAACTACAACAACAATACCCAAACGCAAAAATAGAAATAGAAGGAGGCAAACCCCTAATCAGAGAAATATCCACAAAAACCCTCAAACACAAAAGCGAAAAAGGAAAAAACAAAACCGATAGCTAGCCTAACTCCGCAATTCAGTCGTGCGTTAGTGTTTCAATCAAGTCAACAACCCTACTCTCTTGTTCTTGTGGGTGTTGAAGCATCTCATAAATCTGCAACGTTTGCTCCGCTGCCTTCCTCCACGTAAAATACTGCAGAACACGTTTCCTACCATTATCACCCCACCTTTTAGCCCGATCAGAATCACACAAAATCTCCTTTATACCCCAAGCAATGTCAGCCGGATTTCCCCCATTCACATGTACTCCGTTTTTGTCTGGTCCAGACGGCACAACCTGCTCTCTAAAACCAACCACACCATGCGCACCAACAACAATCGGCTTAGCCATCGACATCGCTTCTAAACTCACTATCCCAAAAGGCTCGTAAGTAGATGGGAAGATACAAACATCGGAAGCCGCATAATGCAAAATACGCTCCTTTTCTGGCACAAACTCAAACCTGCAAGCCACATTATCACTTATTCCAAGCCTACTAGCAGTTTCAGTTATGTCATTTTGCTGTTCGCCCTTGCCCAAAATCACAAGCTTCGTGTTCGGATACTCCTCCAAAACCGAGGGCATTGCCTGAACAAGATTCGTGATTCCCTTCACCCATGTTAGTCTCCCAAGGAAAAGAAGCATCTTTTCATCAGACTTTATGCCATACCTCTCACGAATTGCCTCAACCTCTTCAGGCCTGCAGTTTTCCGGACTATAACGTTCCGGATCCACACCATTCCAGACAACGCTTATTTTTGATTTCGACCATCCATGCTTTATCAAGTCTTCTTTCATAGCATGACTTACCGTTATTATCCTGTCTGCCCTTTGGCCCGTCGCCCATTCAACGTGTGAAACAACCTCTGAGCCTCGCCCTCCGCTTCTACCCCACTCAGTGCTGTGAACATGAAAAGTTACAGGAACCTTTGTTTCATTTTTCACTATAATACCTGCTATACTGCTTAGCCAGTCGTGCACACAAACAACATCGTAGTTGCATCCTTCCTTTTTCAACATACTATTCACGAATTTCGTCGCGCTCAATATGTTGTAAATGAATATATCGTTGAACAACCGTATGTTTGTTCCCCATTTTTTCAAGTCGTCAATAACAAACATTGGAAAAACGTTGCTTGCATCCGCAATCAAAGGTCTATGAACCTCCACGCCTTTTATGACTTCTCTGGTTTTCAGGTTTCCAGGGTTAAGTGTAAAAACTGTTACATCATTACCCATGGAAACGAATTCACGGGTTATATAATCTGCATAGGTGCCTAAACCGCCCACAAGAGCAGGGGGATACTCCCAAACAAAGAAACCTATCCTCAAATAGACACCTTGCTAACTTGCTTTACGAACAGCATTCTCGATTATGCGAGCTACAGCGTTCTGATGCAATCCCTAGAATAGCCTCATCTTCCTCTTTGGCGGCTCTTTTTTCCTCTCTGGTTTAGGCTCTTCTTCTTCCGGCTCCTCTGTCGGCAGCGGAAACTCGGGAAACTCCTCCTTTGGCGGTTCTAGTTCAGGTTCCTCTTCTTTTTCGGGTGCCTTTTCTTTGTTCTTTTCCGGTTTTGGTGGCTCTGTGTCCTTTTTTTCTTTAGGCTTCTCTGACGGCTTCCAAGCAAAAATGGGTTTCCATGGAGGAGGCTTCAAGTATTCCCAACCGTACATGTCAATATTTACGCTTTGCATATACTCAACTGCGTGGCACAGGGTCTCTGAAAAGCTTGGTGCGACTAGAATTAACCGTGGCTTCTTTTTTTCGTTGATTTTGTACTTGTTGTAGGTGGCTTTCAAAAATGATTTGAGCTTGTCAACATAGTCTAGGCTTTGTATTCCTTGTAACAACATGTTGTCGTCTTCATTGGCACTCAATTGTAGAATTACAAGTTGTCCATTATTATCATGGCACAAAATATCTAATGTTGTCTTGTCATTTACAGGGACATGACTGCAAACTACGGTTAATCCCTTTTCGACTCGGTCTATATCCTTCGTTATCATCTGCTCTAATTCTTGCTTGTTCTCAACGCTGATTTTCTTGATTGACACACTTATTCACCTTTGTTGTTAAGAGAGAAGCGGGAGTGGAGGATAAATAAATTATGAATTCAGCATCAGAATCTAACATAAGCTTTGCACCGCTGCATCCTGAAACAGCAAATGAGAAATAAACGGTAAACTGATAAAGACATAACCAGAGGCAAACGCATTGACGGACATCGTGTTTGTATTTGAGGTTCATCAACCACACAGGTTAAGACGAGATTTCTTTTGGGAAGGCAAATTCTTAAAACGTGTAAAAAAGAAGAAACTCTTCAACTACTATTTCGATCATAAGGTAAACAGAGAAGTTTTTGAGAGAACATGTAAAAAGTGTTATTTCCCATCAAACCGGATACTGCAGGACTTAATNGACAAACANAAGAAAGAGAGAAAGAAAGTTAAAGTTTCATTCAGCATTTCCGGAATTTTCCTAGAACAGTGTGAAATGTTTANCAAGGACCTTTTGGAATCCTTCAAGCAGCTTGCTGANACTGGCTGTGTGGAATTTCTAAGCCAAACNTATTATCATTCGCTGGCGAGTCTCTACCCTGAAAGAACAGAGTTCATTGAACAAGTAAGAATGCACCGTCAAACAATAAAGGATCTACTTGGCTACACGCCTAGAATTTTCGAGAACACAGAGCTGCTCTATAACAACGCCATAGCAAAAGCTGTCGAAGAAATGGGCTATAAAGGGATTTTCACAGAAGGCGTAGAAAGAATATTGCATGGAAAATCACCAAACTACCTTTACACGCCGAAGGGCTGCAAGGAAATCAAGATATTGCTGCGAAATTATAAGTTGACGGATGACATAGGATTCAGATTTTCAGCAAGATGGTGGAGTGAGTGGCCGGTGACAGCAGACAAATATGCAAGTTGGCTGGCAGCAACACAAGGCCAATATATATGCGTATTCCCGGACTACGAAACCTTCGGCGAACACCATTGGCCTGAAACTGGCATACATGAGTTTCTAAAACATTTGCCAAGCGACATTTTGAAATGGTGGCATCTCCACATGGTTACGCCTTCAGAGGTTATAGAAAAGCATGCCCCAGTTGGAGAGATTGATGTGCCTGAGCTTGGTGGAACTGTTTCATGGGCTGATTTGGAAAGGGATGCGAGCTGCTGGCTTGGAAATACAATGCAGTGGGCTTACTATACNTCCGTGAGAAGGCTTGAACCGGTTGTCAAAGAAACAGAGGATAAAGAGTTTTTGAGGATGTGGAGATGCTTCCAAACGAGCGACCATCTTTATTACATGTTCACGGCCGGCGGTGGACCGGGCGAAGTTCATTCCTATTTCAGCCATTTCAGAACACCAGTAGATGCTCATGTCACAGCTGAATCAGCAATCTTGGACTTTGAGAACAGAATAAGACTTGCATCAATTGCTGCAAACGAACCCTTCCTATTCTACACTGGTGTAGGAGAAAAATGTTATACAGGAACAATGGCGTGGAGTCTAAAAGGATTTGTAAAAACTCTCCAAGAGGTTAGCATAGAATCCGTGGAATTTCACAATCGCCGCAGAGACTTCGAAAAATGGGCAAGAGTTTCACTCCTTGACAACATGTTGGCGAAAGAATTGAAGAAAGTGAGACTTTCAAAGCTGAAGGGAGAGAGACTGAGAGAATCAATGATTGAAGTTGCCAAAGAAAGACTCCAAAAATTAAGCCAACAAATGCAAGCAACTAAATACTTTTAAATGCTCTGGGTTGTCTTTATAAGAAGATCTGTCCAAACTGTATAAACGTGTCAAGGTGAGAACAGTGAGAGAGGAACTGCCGATCTCAGAAAAGATTCTGCAAACATTACATAATCTATGTGCGACGGCTCGAGATCTAGCCAGAAGAAGCGAAGAGCTTGCACAGGTCATGCAGCTTGATATGAACGAGGTGGAACGAGTCCTTGACGATTATGGTCTAGAGGGCTACGCGGAAAGTTTCACGGATAATGAGGGAAAAAAACGGTATTATTTGACGGGAAGGGGAATAATAAAAGTGTGTGCCCTCTTCACCTAGTGGGAAAACGATGCGTGTGATAATTTTATCTTGGGAATTTCCCCCGAGGATCGTTGGACAGCTTGCAAACTATGTGAAAGAACTTGCAGTTCAGCTTGTGAAAAAAGACGTGGAAACCTATGTGGTTACATATCATGACTTTTTGACAGGGCAACACGAAGAACCAAAAGGCGTCAAAACCTACAGAGTTACGAATCCTGTCCGAACGCATATCGGTGTTCTCACGTGGGTTCTAACCCTAAACCAGGAAGTTGAAAGAGCAGCAACCAGCATCTATTACAACGCAAATAAACAAATAAACCTAATAGACGCGCACGACTGGCATTTCTTACAAGCTGCGGTTACCTTGAAGAAAGCGTTTAACATGCCCTTTATTTATTCTATTGAAAGTCTAGAAGAGCACCGTTCTCATGGTGGAAACTATCCCTTCAACATGGCTATCAAAAGCATAGAGTGGCTGGGTTTGTATGAAGCAGAGAAAGTGATTGTGAAATCTGAATGGATGCGAGATGAAGTAATTAGAATATATAAGGTTCCAATAGACAAGATAAAGGTGATTGCGCCACAATCAAAAACATGGATGAAGAATATTTTAGAAACCTACAAAAGCGTTGCAGGAGGCGCAGCGCTCAGGTGACTCAAGAATTAGCTGTTATGATGCTTACTTGGGAGTTTCCGCCGAGAATTATAGGTGGAATATCCCCTCATGTTTATCACTTATCAAAAAGCTTGGCGAAAAACGGTGTAAAGGTTTACGTGGTTACGTGCGATTTTCCCGGAGCACCACAACACGAAATCGTTGATGGTGTCGAANTCTTTCGAATAGATTCTTANAAGAACCCTTCCCCAGACTTCGCAACATGGGTTTACTTGATGAACATAAACATGCAGAAAGAAGCCGCTAGCATCGTCAATCGCCTAGGTGGAAAAGTTGACATCTTTCATGCTCACGACTGGCTTGTTGCAAACGCAGGCATCGGCTTGAAACACGTTTTTAGAAAACCACTTTTGGGGACAATACATTCCACTGAGATTGGACGCCGGAACGGGATTCACTTCGATTATGAGAGGATGATTCATGAAACAGAGGCTTGGCTTACATACGAAGCATGGAAAGTGATCTGCTGCAGCAACTATATGGTTTCACATGTCCGGTGGGCTTTCGGGCTTCCAGAAGATAAACTGGTCATGGTTCCAAACGGCGTAAACATCCAAGAATACGCGAGAAACAAAAACGCAGATTTTAGCCAATTCAGAAGAAAATTTGCCTCGCCAGAAGAGAAGATTGTATTATTCGTCGGAAGACTAGTCTACGAGAAAGGCATCCACGTGTTAAGCAATGCTCTTCCAAAGGTTTTGGAAAATGTCAACGCCAAATTTGTTGTAGTCGGGAATGGCTATATGAAGGGGCCTCTTTCAAACCTTGTTAAGGGCATGGGCTTGGCACATAAATTCATGTTCACGGGATTTGTAGATGACGAGACCTTAAAGAATTTGCAGAGATGCGCAGATGCTTGCGTTGTGCCGTCGCTCTTTGAGCCTTTTGGTATAGTTGCCTTGGAAGCAATGGCTGCAGAGAGCCCAGTTGTAGTCTCTGATACAGGAGGGCTCTCAGAAATAGTAGAACACGATGTAACTGGCGTCAAGGTTTTTCCGGAAAATCCGGATTCCCTTGCATGGGGAATAAAGAAAGTGTTGCTTGACGAAGAATATGCGGATCGGCTTAAAAACAACGCATACAAGAAAGTACTTGAAAAATACGATTGGAACAAAATCAGCCGACAAACAAAAAATGTTTACGAAACAGTTTTGAAAGAATATTCCACAAGTTTATGGGCTTAGAGGCTTAAGCCAAAAAGCTGGAGATATCTCCCGAAGTCCTCAATCTGATTCGGGATATCTTTCTTCCATCTGTATCAGGTACTTCGCAGATATAAATGGATAAGAAGTTGTTTCCTAGAAATTTCCTATTTATGCACTAGCATTTCCCTTTTTCAACTGTCTTCTGTAGACTATGACTGCTGGCAGTTTTGCTATGTGAATAGAGCCTTCTATGTTCTAGTTTTCCTCCATAGCTTCGTCTAAGGCTTGAATTATTCCTTGAACATATTCGATATTGTTTTCCATTGTTTCCCTGTATTCTTCGTCTTTTGCTTCTCTTTTGAAATATTCGATTTTTTTTCTTAGTTGTAGTTGGATATACTCTATTTGTCTGGAGTTGAGTATTGGTCTGCACTTGCGCGAGTCCCTTTCATTTATCTTGTTCAGTTTCTCCTTTCTTATGGCTTTTTCATTTGAATCAGTAGTTGTTCCTTTCCAATAGAAGATGGACGCTTCGTCTTTTACTCTGGAGTTTAATACCTCTCCAACTCTCTGATACCCACATTTTGAAAAGAAACTCCGTGTCCTTTCGTCATCTCTACCTGTCTCATTTTTTACTCCATGTAATTTTTTCTTCCTGACATATTCTTCTGCAAAACTCAGCAGGGCTTGCCCTATCCCTTTACGTCTATGGTCTATATCAACATACAAAGTGAATACATCTATCATAAAATAATCCTGTTGTAACACTATAACTCCCTTAATCTTGCCGTCTTCTTCGTAAACGAACGGTTTATAATGTTTGTCTAAATAACATGAGAAATCTGGTTCTAGGAATAATTCATCTCGATACAAGTGTTTTATCTTCTCTCTATCCTTGGGCTTGTATTCTCTTATCATATGATATCCTTCCTTCTGCCTAAGTAGAATCTTATTGCCCGACTTCTGGTTTTATGACTTATGGAACAATTAAGGTCACAATATTGTTTCCTAAATAACTAAGAAGGAATTCTATTTGCGTTGGGTTAGATTCTTTTGCAGAAACGAATATGCTTTATTTCTTACGTCAGAAGGAAATTCATGTCCTCCTTCATGATATACAACTTCAAAATTCTTCCTTTTCTTTGTCAATAATGTCCTAGCCCTTGAACCGAACCACATATCCTTTGATCCATTAGTTGATAGGAAAGGCGTAGGTGGAACCATATCCAAAAAGAAGTCAAAGTCTTTATTATCAAAACGGAAATTCGAGATGATTGTGTTTGCTGTTTCCATTCTTTTACTGTTTTCGAAATCTTCATAGGAAAAAGTTCCACAGGAGCTTACTCCCGCTTTGATTCTCTTATCAAAAGATGTGATTATAGATGCCATTTCGCCACCAAGAGAATGACCTATTACGCCAATTTTAGCTGAATTTACATGTATAATTGAGGATAATACGGAAACAGCAACGTATAGGTCATGAATATGCTTTGCCATTAAAAAACTTCCATAAAGCAAATATTTTTCAGACAACATTTCTTCGTAGCCTCTTAAAAAACGAGGATCCTCATAGTATTCATTCAATTTTGGCCCAAAATTATCCCTATATTCCTCAAATCCAATAAAGTCTGGTGCTAGAACAATGAAACCTTTTTCACATAAGTCTCTTCCATAAGCAAATTGCTTTTTTGATGAGGGTGTTCTGTGAGCAGGATCTGGATAAACCGCTTCAAGTTTAGTATATCGTGGATTTTTTACCAGTCCAACAACTTCTGACTTGCCCGCTTTATATTCATCATTATGCTCATGAAGGGCTAATATACCAGGAACCTTTTTGTTCTTTTGTTTAGGCATCAACAAGTAAGCAGATACTTTCAATTGTGGCTCAACAAAGTAAGAAATTTTATGTAAGAGGAATTTTCTAAAATCCCATTTGCTTGTAAAGCTAATCTTCTGAGTTCTTGGCAGTATTGGAAATCTTCTGAAATATTCAAATATTTGCTCGTTTTCTTTTCTAAAGAACCTATATTGGCTATGGTTTGAAGTTAGTGCTCTTTTTTGAACGTCTGCATAGAACATAACAAATGATTCATTCTTCCTAGTTTTATGACTTGTGGAAGAAACCAAGATTCCTTATCATTCTTGACTGGACAGTAATACCTTTCCAAAACTTGAAAGCCTTTCTCCTTTTCAGACAAGACTGTCTGTTTGAACCACGCCCTATTTTTCCCATCGGAAACTTAGAAAAGTGGAAGTCTAGCTCACGCGTTGCATAGAGACAAGCTACGGAAATCAGTCGTAGAGAGGCTGTAATGACAGAGAGTCGTAGGGACAAGCGATATAGTTGCACAGAGCCTACAGGGAACAGAGAAACCAGTCTGCAACTAGCAAACATCCACATTCATGGCGGAGCACATCCTACTGGAGTCGATAAGTTTATGTTTTTTTGTGTAAGCTCTTTGTGTAGCCTAAGTATCTCCAAAAGTCCAAAAAATGCACAGAAGAGTTTTTAATATCCTCAACACACCTCGTTTTAGGTTAAAGAATGGCTGTACTTTCACAGGAAGAGCTGGAGTATCTTAGAGAGCAGTGGGTGGGCAGGTTAGCCACAGTCTCGAAGGATCAGATTCCTCATGTAACCCCAGTGGCTTTTGCCACAGATGGGGAGAGACTGTATCTTAACATACTATATGATTCAACAGATATCATGCCAGGGGCTTCGATTACATAACAGAAATGAACCGATTAAGACTTTTAGAAAAGCCGAAAAGATATGCCTCTTAGGAAATATTTCACTCAGAAGCAGGAATTATGAGCAGAACGCTTTGGGGTAACTACGGATATTTTAGCTTGATGGCGTTGCTCGGACAAGCATCAGCGCATTTCATACAGTAAATGCATTCCGGGTCGCTGAATTTTTCCCACGGCAGATCCAAAATGCGAATATCCATTGGACAAGCTTCAACACAGAGACGACATTCACCCTTGGCACATTTAACGAGGTCCCTACGCAAACCGAGAAGACTAAACATGTTCATTATTGCCATGATCGCTCCGTGAGGGCAGAAATATTTACACCAGCCTCTAGCAACGTAAGCCGAAAAGACGAGGACAACAATCATAATGGCTAGCTGAAACCAAAAGATCACGGGCAGATTTGGGATTCCAGACAACGCATCTAAAAAGGAAACTTCTGATGTTGCGTTGCGGAAATTTAAAATCATTTTGGGTAGAGTCGCAAACAACGTTTCACCTGGGCTTAATGTCGTGAAAGGAGCGTTTACAAAGATGCCTAAAGCGCTCTCGTAGCCACTACTAATTCCCATGAGTTTTGACGTAGAAAAAGTCACACTGACAAACAAGGTAATGCACAGAACAGCATATTTTAGGTAAATCATGCTTTCATGCGTTCTAGGCGAGATCTCCTTTTTTTTACGCTTAATGAAGCCTATTAAATCTTGAATAAAGCCAAAGGGACAGACCCAGCCGCAAAAGGATTTACCAAGCAATATTCCCACGATTAGAAATGAAGCTATTGCAAGCCATGGAAAAACAACATTGTAGAGCATGAATTGTAAAGCGGTGAAGGCATCTCCCACGGTATTTGGCTCAATCCCCCACGTCCAAAGAACAGGAAGTAGAAGAGGTAGCGAGCCTAGGTTGAAGACTATTGCGCTGAAAAATATGAAGGATAAGAACTGAACTATTCTTCGAAAGATGTTGAATTTTAGCAGTTTTTGCTTGATCTCGCTCTTCAATCTCTTGCCTCTTCCAAGCTGTCAATGAATGTTTGAATTATTCTATTTTCCTACCACTTTAACGTTTTCCACAAGAACCCATGGAGCAACCAGCTGCCCAATCTTCCTCTCGTTATTAGCCAACTCAGAAACATTTGTTAACACTTGAAAAATGTTGCCAGCCAACATTGCTCCTTTCGTAGCGTAAGCAACTTCACCGTTTTCAATCTTCCACGCCGGAGTTGCGACGACAGAGAATTCTCCGCTGGCTGGGTTGCTGCTGTGAGCACCCTGCAAAAAGTATACTAGAAGGCCTTCCTTCAATCCACTGACGAGTTCTTCTGGTGATCTCTTTCCTGACTTTACATGGAAGTTTGTGGCGTCCACGTTTGGTGTGGATAAGTACCCAGCTCTTGAAGCATTTCCCGTGCTTTCTTTTCCCTCTTTCTTAGCTGCATAATTGTCATAGATGAAGTTGCGTAGGATCCCCTTCTCTATAATTGGTGTTTTTTGTTGAGGGACTCCTTC
>JGI24422J19971_10002832_pt1 | contig 10830 bp, 12 predicted proteins | sample DeeMarSWOR152_54_FD_19971 | JGI IMG/M metagenome (IMG submission 19971)
CACACCCTAACCCACATAGGTAACATTGAAACCTGAGGAGTTGAGCTCTTTGGCTATCGGTTCAGCATCTTTGCTCTCTACTCGTAGGACTATCAGCCAATCCCTCTCCTCAGGTTCCTTGAGGCTCATCAAACTCAGCAGTACCGCCTTATGCTTATCGAGGATTTGCATTATCCTCTGCATGTTCCCAAATTCATCAGACGCGCTTATGGTGATTCTCTTGCCCTTTTTTGTTACCCCCAGGACCCTTGTCATAAGCCTCACAATATCTGATTCGGTGACAACGCCAACGAGTCTTCCTTCTTCCACTACTGGAAAGCCACCATAGCCCATTTCTTGTCCCAATTGCAAAGCCTCTTCAGGCGGCATATCAGGAGAGATGGTATAGGGCTTCTTGACCATGATATCCTTGACGGTCATCTTGGCCAGAAGGTAGTGCAGCTCATGGATGCTCAAGGCTGTAGCAGGCGAAGGGGATGCCTCTAAAAGCATGCGCTCGGTGACCAGGCCTACCAGTTTGTCCTTTTTCATCACCGGCAGTCTTCTGATCCTATGGGCCTCCATTATCTTTCTGGCATCGTGGAGTGAGGTTTTCTCGTCAACAGCCACCACATTGGTACTCATGAAATCTCTTATTCTCATTTTTCCTCCTATTTCTATAACGTTTAAGGCATTCTGTCTTGATAGATTATCTCAGTTACAGAAACGGTTTGTGCTGCTTTGACGTTTCATTACCCATGCGAGGTGGGATAAGAGTAAACTCAGATTTATTCTTTCCTTTAGAATTTAGTGACTTAGAGAGCCAAGTTCAATCAGGTACTTTACTCAAAAACAAAAAGACCACACCCATTTTCGAATGGGTGTGGTTATATTTTGTACCTATTCCCTATCGCCTTAGGGAGAAATACCTAGTTAACAGTGAACAGAGAGGCCCTTGAAATTACCATATGTCATCAATTCTCCTCAACTGGAAGCCAGATGGTAAAAGTACTTCCACGGCCAACCTCGCTCTGAACCCTAATTGTTCCGCCGTGTCTCTGTATGATCCCCAATGAGACTGCGAGACCGAGTCCGGTACCCTTGCCTACCTCTTTTGTGGTAAAAAAGGGTTCGAACAATTTGTCAAGATTCTCCTGTGGTATACCACAACCGGTGTCAGTAATGGCAATCTCAACACCCTTTTGACCAGTATCGCTTGCAGATAAGCTGATACCGGTAGATACCGTGATATTGCCACCAGGTTCAGTAGCATCAAGGGCGTTTATAATTAGATTCACCAACACACTTTGGAACTGACTGCGGTCCAGGGTAAGCATGGGTAAGTTTTCTCCTGGATTAAACTCTATGCTTACGCCTTTTACAAGTGCCTGGTTTTCCATTGTTGAAATCAGGGAGCGGATAAGCCGGTTTACCTCTGCTGGCTCTTGATCAAGCTCGGTTTGTCTGGAGAAATCGAGCAAGCCCTTGACAATCTCCTTGACCCGTACGGTAGATTCAGCTATTTTTTGAAGATGAGACAGATTCTTATCCCCTATACCTTTGTTTCGCAGCAGGATGCGGGTAAATGTGAGTATACCTGTGAGAGGGTTATTTATCTCGTGAGCAACCCCTGCTGCAAGCCTTCCAACGCTGGCCTGTTTTTCAGACTGAAGGAGCCGATCTTGGGCCTCTGCCCTCCTGCGACTCATAGCTGCAACCATATCCTTAAAGGTATTCTGTAGCACCCCTATCTCGCCCTTTGATATATGACCTATCTCCGGCGTGAGACTGCCCTCGGAAACCTGTTGGCTGGCTTTTACCAACCGGTGCACCGGATTCATGATCTTGTCTGCCAGGACGTATCCCAGCCCTATTGCCAATGCCATACCAGCCGCGATTATAAGTACCAGCACTGTGAGGGCCTTCCTTCGCATATCAACATACTTCTGCTCCAATACCCCGACATAGAGCATGCCCACTCTTTCACCAAAGATGTCCTCGATGGGTTCATAGGCGGTGATGTACCAGTCACTTACCACAAAGGCCCGATTCGTCCACCTCTTGCCCTGGCCAAGGACATACTCTTTTACCTCCTTTGACACCCTTGTTCCAATGGCTCGCTTTCCATCCGGGGTGAGGACATTTGTTGATATGCGGAGGTCATTGAAAAAGATGGTGGCCGTTCCTATACTGCGCTCTTTATATATCTCATGCTGAAAAACTGTATCCCTCACTGTGTCAACAATATCCGTGTTCCGGTTCAGAAGGACCCCTCCATAGATAACCCCGAGTAGCTCGCCATCCTCAAATACTGGTAGTGCTGCTGCAAGGGCCATTCCTGAGGTTTCCTCTTCCTCCTCTCTGGGGGCTGCCCTCGGCGTGGGGAGGAGTCTTATTCTTGCCCGATCAGCAAGTTCATGACTTTCGGTTGAGAGAAATTCCCTGCCCAGAATAACCGTGCCTGATACAGGAACCATGCGATCAAATACCAATCCTGCGATAGGATTATCAATTTCCACCGTTTTACACCGTAGTGAAGTTTTTCCAACTCCACACAGTGTGTCACCTTCTTTTCTCACTACACCTACAAAGTCCAGCTCACCACGTCGTGCGACAGTTTCCAGCCTGGAAATGATTCCTGGAATCTCCCTGTCTTGAAGGGCAGCACGGAATGCGGGTTCCAGAGATGTAATGGTAAGGGGGCATNTGATAGCCTTTATGCGTGCCAGGTATATCTCACGGGCGGCATTCAGGTCTAACCTGACGCGGTTTGTCGCCTCGCTGAGTACGCCCTTGTAAAGGAGCTGGCCACCAATGAATAGAGAGACAGCACCCACAAGGATGGAAACCCCTAAGAAACTTGCTATGAGCTTGGATCTGGTTGAGTAAAACATATTTGAAAGTGCCTAAAGTGAGCTAAAACGCCTAAACTCCCTAAAATTAAGGCAAAAGCAATTCATAAAACCCAATCCCTAACTTTGAGTGGCTGAAGTGAGCTCACGTAAACTACGAGGCAGTCTGAACTTTCAGAAAAATAAGCATCCGCCTCTGGGCTCGTGTAAGGCGGCCGATCTGATCCTCTATCCACCGAACATCACCGGTCACGATGGCAAGCTTCTCTGGCCTAGTGAGATCATATTCACTTAGGGCATCTACCGCATGTTCGAGAAGGCTCGTGAAGAATTCATCATCGGATTCGGCCCGATCCAGAACCTTGATCATCTCCTCCTTGTGAATCAATGCCTGTTCCTCAGTTTCCGGGGCCATACCAAGTGCTCGGGCCACGGCCTCGAGAAGTTCTTCAGGCTCAAATGGCTTTTCTATGTATTGTGCTGCNCCNAGTTGCATNGCCTGGACCGCTGATCGGACCGATNCGTAACCGGTGATGATAATCACAGGCAGGGATGGATGGACCCTCTTAACGTCCCTCAGNACCTTCATGCCGCCAATGTCTGGCATGCGGATGTCAGTGAGGACAACGTCNTATTTTCTCTCGATGGCCCAGTCNAGCCCCTCACGTCCACTCAGCGAGACATCTACCTCGTAATTCTCATCGGTAAGTAACTGACTCACACTATCTAACACGATCTGTTCGTCATCAATCACCAGGGCTTTCTTCTTTTCCATAGCGTTCCTCCTTTTCAATAGCCTGACGAACTGTTTCGACAAGTTCGTCAGGCTCAAATGGTTTGGCAATAAAAGTGGCGGCGCCCATTTTGATGGCCTCGTTAATGGTCTCTGCTGTATAATAACCGCTCATGACAATCATGGGTATATCAGGCCACTGTTCCTTGATCTTTTCCATAAGATACATTCCATCACGCTTGGGCATCTTTACATCTATGAGCAAGAGAGCAAAGTCTTCATTCTTCATCGCCTCCAGGGCCTTATCCGCACTGGGGACAAGTACGGGCTCAAAGCCCTCGAGCTCAAATACCGCCTGGCAGCTCTCAAGGACAATGTCTTCGTCATCTACAACGAGTATTTTCTTGGTATTCATTTTTATAACCTGCTGAGCCACAGATTTACGCTGATTATCGCTGATAGTTTTCTTTTATCATCATATGCAAATAAAACTTCTAAGAATAATATGTGCGATTTCCCTTTATTTGAATTTATCTGGATCCATCTGTGTGAATCTGTGGCTGAATAGTCACTTCATTGTCAATAAAGATATCCGTCCCGTTTTCTCAGCGCATCATATTTCTGGGCAACAAAAAATACGCCAAGGTCGAAGATACGTATTGTTTTATTGATAGCCTCTATGGCCTGCAGATGATCCATGGGCGTAAGAAAGGCCGCCTGGGAATCCGCATAAAGCCACATCTGCCTTCTCATCATAGAGAGGGCATAGATAGCTTCAGGGCAGGGAATGCCTTCATTATATCTATCTTCGGCATATTGGGTAAAATACTCATACAGATCTCTGCTTGGTTTTTGGCTAAAATATACCCGGCTCAGGTTCTTGTAAAATCTTACGGCCTGCAGGACACACTCTTCCTCTGGGATTAGGTGGTATGATGGTGTCCTGTTATTTGTCCTTACCGTTTTGCACCATTGTTGGGAAATCTCTTGTGCATGGCTTTCGGTAATCTCGATCAACTTGTCTGCAAATACCTTCATAGTACTGCCCTTTTTCTAGTTAGAGGTAATCCGGCTCCCGGTGCTTTCTTGCCTCTGCCCTCGTGTGCGGCGTGTTTTTTCAGCCACCTTAAGTCGGACTAATGACCGACGAAGTGCAGCCTCAGCTGCAGCGGTTTCTGTCTCGGACAATGGGGCTTTCATGATTTCTCCCGCCCGGCGTTTGGCCTCCTGTACACGGACTAGGTCTATTTCCTCAGCACGTTCACACGCATCAGCCAAGATGATCACCTTATCGGGACGCACTTCCAGAAAACCCCCACTCACTGCCATATAGGACTCCTCGTTATCCTTTTTGATAATCAACTCTCCGGGCTGGAGCATAGTCATCAGAGGAGCATGATGGGGAAGTATTCCCAGTTGTCCCTCCGTCCCCCAAGCAACCACCATATTAACATCATCGGAGTAAACCATTCTTTCTGCGGTAACAAGCTCAAGCCTGAATGTAGCCACTATACCTCACTCATCTCTTTAGCTTTTTCCACTGCCTCATCAATGGCGCCCACCATATAGAAGGCAGACTCAGGAAGCTCATCGTGCTTGCCTTCCAAAATTTCCTTAAAACCACGCACTGTTTCCTTAACAGGTACATACTTACCTGGGATACCTGTGAATTGCTCAGCTACATGAAAGGGCTGGGAGCAAAACCTCTGAATGCGCCGTGCCCTGTTCACGGTGAGCTTATCCTCATCACTTAATTCCTCCATGCCCAGGATAGCTATTATATCTTGCAACTCCCTATATCTTTGCAATGTCCTCTGCACGCCCCTTGCCACCTGATAGTGCTCTTCACCAACAACAACAGGGTCAAGTATGCGGGATGTGGAGGTCAAGGGGTCAACAGCAGGATAAATGCCTAGCTCAGCAATAGACCGCTCCAGGGCAACAACAGCATCGAGGTGGCCATAGGTAGCNACTATGCCAGGATCAGTGTAATCGTCGGCCGGCACATAGATAGCCTGGAATGAGGTAATTGATCCCTTCCTGGTCGTAGTGATTCTTTCCTCCAGCTCGCCAACATCTGTGCCTAACGTTGGTTGATAACCTACTGCCGAGGGCATGCGCCCCAGAAGGGCAGAGAGTTCCATGTTAGCGAGAACGTAGCGATATATGTTATCTATAAACAGAAGAACATCTTGCCCCTCAACATCGCGGAAGTACTCTGCCATGGTCACCCCAGTTAATCCTACCCGAGAGCGAACACCAGGGCTCTCATTCATCTGCCCAAAAACGAGAACAGTCCTTTCCAAAACCCCAGACTTTTGCATTTCCAGCCACAGGTCATTTCCCTCACGGGATCTTTCACCTACACCGGTAAAGACAGAGAAACCACCATGCTCAGTGGCGATATTACGAATGAGCTCAGTGATGACCACGGTCTTGCCTACACCCGCTCCACCATATGCCCCGACCTTCCCTCCTCTGGTAAAGGGGGTTACCAGATCCATTATTTTAAGCCCCGTCTCTAATATCTGGGGAGTTGTCACCTGGTCCTCCAAGGCAGGCGGCTGGCGATGAATAGGATAGCGCAGATCAGCCTTTACCTCACCAAGATCATCTAAGGGCTCACCAAAGACATTGAAGATCCTTCCTAAAGTTGCCTTCCCCACAGGCACAGTTATCGGAGTTCCCATATCCTCAGCCTCAGCACCCCTTTGTAGACCCTCAGTAGCAGTTAAGGCAACACCTCGCACCCAGTTGTTGCCGATATGATGTTGAGCTTCAACAATAATTTTTGCACCATCCTGAGTAATAACTATGCCATTATTTATCGCCGGTAACTCATCAGGTGGAAATTCCATATCGATCACTGTGCCAATAACTTGAACCACTTTACCTTTTGCCACCTACTACCTCCTTATCTGGTCAAAGATTCAGCCGCTCCGCAAATGTCACAGATCTCATTGGTTATAGTCTCCTGTCGGGCCTTATTTAATGTCAGAGTCAAATCCTCAATGACTTCCCTTGCATTATCACTCGCACTGCGCATAGCTACCATTCTTGCTGATTGCTCACTGGCAATAAGCTCCAGTATGGCGTGATACACTTGCATTTCTACAAATCGAGGCAATAGTTCATTCAAAACGACGCCAGGTTCTGGCTCGTAGATATATTCTCCTCTCTGTGCTGGAGGCAGATCAACCGGTTCAACAGGAAGCAGAACTTCCATTGTAGGCCGTTGCACCATGGTGGTAACAAAATGAGGATAGGCCAGATATACGAGGTCAATTTCACCGCGGGTGTAGTCATCAATAACGACCCGAGAAATAGGCAGAGTGTCCAGCAGAGTAGGTTGGTCCTTTATCCCGGTAAACTCCGCACGTATAGTCTGCCCGGCACGAAGCATGAACGTTCGTCCTTTACGCCCTACTGTGATAAGGGTGACTGGCACGATTTGCTCAGAAATGAAAGTGCCAATAAGCCTGTTGAGGTTCGCATTGAGCCCACCACAGAGCCCACGGTCGGTGGTAAAATGAACCATAGCGATTCTTTCTACCCCTCGGATTTGGAGCAATGGGTGAACATCCTCACCAACCTGAGGATGAATAGCAAGATCTGCAATCACCTCGCTTATCTTCTCGGCATAGGGGCGCCCTGCCTTGGCCTGATCTTGTGCCCGCTTCATCTTAGCGGTGGCAATCATTTCCATTGCCTTGCAGATCTTGGCGGTGTTCTCAACACTATGTATTCGGCGACGAAGAATTCGAGTACTAATCATATATTCTCCTAACCCGGACGAGCCGGAATTGACCAAATGCCAAAGCTCAAATGACAAATGAAACCCAAATGACAAAATGACAAAACGTACTGGATCCGGTGACGGCAGGATTCATCATAGTCCAGGCTTTTACTCAATTTAGTCATTTGACATTGATTTGAAATTTGGATTTTGAAATTTGACATTGAGTAAGATCCCACAAAAACATTTCTGTCCCTTTTGAGCTCAAATTTATTCATAAGGTACTAATATGTGCTGCGCTCCTTAAATTCTGATATAGTTTTCTTCAAGACCTCTTCCGTATCAGGCTTTATCTCTTTATCGTCATTTATTTTTTGCTCTATTTCAGGATGGCTGGTCTTCATAAATCTATGGAAGCTCTCCTCCCAGGGAATAACCTTATCTACAGGCACATCATCAAGAAAACCATTGGTTACCGCATAAAGAATAGTAACCTGTTCCCCCAGAGACATGGGAGTGTATTGTGGTTGCTTTAATATCTCGGTGATACGCCGACCCCGTTCTAACTGGTCCCTCGTGGCCCTATCTAAGTCTTCAGCACCAAACTGAGCAAAGGCTTGAAGCTCGCGAAACTGAGCCAGTTCTAACCGTAATGTGCCCGCAACCTGCCTCATGGCCTTCCTCTGTGCAGAACCACCAACTCGAGATACCGACAATCCCACATTCGCCGCTGGACGGATGCCAAAATTGAACAAATCGGGCTCCAGAAAGATTTGGCCATCGGTGATTGAGATCACGTTTGTAGGGATGTAAGCCGACATATCCCCTGCTTGGGTTTCAATGATGGGCAAAGCCGTAAGGGAGCCACCGCCATGTTCAGGAGCCAACTTAGCTGCCCTTTCCAGAAGTCGGCTGTGCAGATAGAAGACATCTCCAGGATAGGCNTCCCTGCCTGGTGGACGGCGAAGCAGCAAGGAAAGCTGGCGATACGCCCAGGCATGCTTGTAAAGGTCATCATAGACAATCAAGGCATCCTTGCCTTGCTCCATAAATTCCTCGCCCATAGCGGTGCCTGCATACGGTGCAATGTACTGCAATGGCGCAGGATCAGAGGCATCAGCAGCCACGACAATGGTGTGCTCCATGGCTCCATATTTATCAAAAAGGGCCACCACCTGGGCTACCTTGGATGTCTTCTGCCCAACAGCCACATAGATGCACGTAACATCCCCACCTTTCTGGGCGATTATGGCATCAATAGCAATAGCCGACTTGCCGGTAAAACGGTCGCCAATAATAAGCTCACGTTGACCACGCCCTATGGGGATCATGCTATCCACAGCCTTAATGCCCGTCATTAGTGGTGTATCCACAGGCTCCCTTACCGTTACACCCGGGGCTACCCTTTCCACTGGGCGTGTTCTTTCTGTGGTAATTGGTCCCTTGCCATCACGCGGACGCCCCAAGGGATCAAGCACTCTTCCGATCAGGGAATCGCCTACGGGAACCTCAATTACCGTTCCAGTTGCACGTACCTCATCTCCCTCCCTAATTCGGGTACAATCGCCGAGGATGACGGCGCCAACATTATCTTCCTCCAGATTTAGCGCCAGCCCCATAATGTCATGGGGAAATTGCAAGAGTTCGTTGTATTTTGCAGCGCTCAGTCCATGAACTCGGGCAATGCCATCGCCTATCTCCACCACTGTGCCTACATTGGCCATAGTTACGGTAGCGCCAAAATGTTCAATCTCTGCCTTGATTATCGAAACAATCTCTTGATCCCGAGCTGCCATGTATGTCTCCTATCCCTTGAGCCTACTATCTAATGTATCCAACTTTGGGCATTATACTATATCGTAGTCTGATAAAGGCCAAGTTTACTGCCCTGAGGGCTCGAATTCACAAAAGACGTTGTAGGGTTGATATCATCGCTATACTGCATTATCTTCCTGCCCAAGCCAGATTTTTCCTCAAAAGTTCTAATGTATTTTTAATGCTTCCATCGATAAGCGTATCGCCAATCCTGGCCCTAAACCCCCCTATGATAGATGGGTCAGTGTGAGCATCGATGATGACTTTATGCCCAACCATTTCCGCAAATCGACTGGAAAACCTTTTCTTATCCTCATCATCCAAGGGCACAGCAGTAACAACCTCGGCATCCTCAATGCCATAATGGGCATTGAGCAACCGCCCATACTGCCGTGAAATATCACCAACAATCTTCAATTTACCCCTGCTCATAAGAAGACAGGCCAAATTGAGGACTAAAGGATCCACTTTCCCAAGCGATTCTTTCAGAAGACCTCTCTTGGTATCAAAAGATAGTTTCGGATTTTCCAATAAACTCATGAGTCTTACATCTGTCGCTATGCTTGCAACTTTACTCAGGCCTGCCTGCCAGGTTTCCAGTTCACCCTTCTCTAATGCCAACTCAAAGGCGGCTTGGGCATACCGTTTACCAGAACTTACTCGAGGCATTTTTAACTCTAATTTCTCCTGAAGGTAGCACTTTCCTCCAGGGTCTTTTTAATAAGCCGACGGTGCTTTTCTTTATCCAGGGTTTCTATGAGTACTTTCTCGGCGGCAAGGATAGCCGTATCAACAAATTCTTTACGCAACTCATCAACAACCTTTTCCCGCTCCCGCTCCAGGTCTGCTCGAGTCCTCTCAACTATGACTTGGGCCTCCTTTCGAGCCTCTTGTCTCGCTTCTTCTCTAATCCTGTCCCCTGCTTGTGCTGCCTGCCCAATTATTGATTGCCCTTCATCACGTGCCTTGCTGATCTGATTGGCCACTTCTATTCGGGCATTCTCATATTCCTGTTTTGTGGCTTCGGCCTGCTCCATGCTCAGTTTTATCCGATTGGAACGCTCATCGAGCATTCTGCGAATCGGCTTGTACCCAAAGAATGTAAGGAGCCCGAGCAAAATGACAAAATTAATAAGTTGGCCAATAAAGCCAGGTAAGGTTAACCCTAAAAAGCCTTCCATAAAGTTATCCTTCCATCTTAAGATCAGGATTTCACGCTACAAAGATAAGCAAGATAGCTATCACTAAGGCATAAATAGCCACCGCCTCGGCAAAGGCGATACCCAAGATCATGTTTGTCATTATCGCTCCTCTGGCCTCAGGATTGCGCCCTAATGCATTCATGGCGCCCATGCCAAGTATGCCGATGCCTATCCCTGGTCCAATGGCTCCGAGACCTATGGCAAGACCCGCACCTATTAATTTCGCTACAATTGTCCACATTTCCATCAGTTTAACCTCCTTCTTATTGCCCTAAGGGCAGAATCCAATTCTATTTTTTTAGCCACCCCTTGCTTTGGGCAAACCCATCCTTAGTCTCCCTCCATAACTGCGGCACACGCAAATCCCAAGGTCAATCCACCAAATATCATGGCCTGAACAAAGCCAAAGAATGCCTCCATGCCATAAAATACTGTAGGAAGCACCCAGGGAACAAGGAAGAGCATTATCATCACCAATATCATCCCTGCCGTCATATTGCCAAAAAGACGGAA
>JGI24422J19971_10002833_pt1 | contig 10829 bp, 9 predicted proteins | sample DeeMarSWOR152_54_FD_19971 | JGI IMG/M metagenome (IMG submission 19971)
CCGATAATTACCCCCATAAGCAAGGAAACAATTACCAAGGGAAAGCCAGTAATCAGCCCTATCAATGCTGCCATTTTAACATCTCCCCACCCCATTCCTCCCCGGTAGATCAGGGCTGGTATTAAAAGAAAGACGAAACCTACTCCGCCACCGATAACACCATTGACCGCTTCCGGCCAGGGGAGGGAGATAATCCCTGACTGTGCCCAGAAGATGCTAACAATCACCGCCACCACCATTGCCGGGTAGACTATTTTGTTCAAGATGAGTTTGTGTTCTAAGTCAATAACCCCCAGCACAATGAAGAGATAGCAGTAAGCGGCGATAATGGCAAAATCAACACTCAAACCATATTGCCAGTAGATAAAGGCAAGCAGGAGTCCGCTACCAAGCTCCACCCAGAATAGACGCCAGGNAAGGGGTGCCTGGCAATATCGGCAATGACGGCGCAAGCCATAAGTAGCTAAACACCGGTATAAGGTCTTTCACCGATAGGCGATGACCGCAGGCATCACAGTAAGACGGTGGACTGAACAGTGATTTCCCCGCCGGTATACGGTCAATGCAGACGTTTAGGAAACTACCAATAGCAGCACCGAGCAGGCCAAAGAGGACTATTGATATAACTTCCATGTCAAGACATTTTGCCTGCTTTTGAGCAACTAGTCAATAGCCGAGCTCAGGCTTTAACTTCGGAGCCCTATCTATCTACACAGGACTTTCTTCTCATGCTAAAGGGTTACTAATAACCCATTGAAGTCTGTAGGCTGGGGACTTTAAATAGAGACAAAGCCTAAATAAGGTGAAAGGAGGTGATAAAGGTGAAAAAATTTCTCAAGCATTTTCGCTACGGGCAGAAGGGCTTTACTCTGATTGAGTTGCTAGTGGTAATTGGTATCCTGGGTGCTATCGCGGCTATCGTCGTCCCCAACGTCGGCCAGTTTATCGGTCGAGGCAAGACCGAATCTTATGCGACCGAACTGCACAATATCGAGACATCAGTGATGGCTTTGTTGGTCGATGATGCCGATAGTACACTAGATGATGTGGCGGGAGGGGCTTCAATTACTGACATGTCGCTGATTAAGGGATCTAATTTAGCTGGTACCACATTAGTGTTAAGCGACTACTGTACTGGACTGGGGGATGACCCAGCCACGCCGGACCCTGCTATTGAGACGACATGCGTCAAGCTTGGCTGCTCATATGCTTTTACCACAGACGGGCATGTTACCCAGACAACGCCTTAACCTTAGTGAGCCCTAGCCCGAAATAGAGAAGCCTATCAGCGAACTACTAAAACTATACTGATAGGCTTCACTGTTTTTAGTGAGTTCGGGAAAAGACAGGGTTTGACGACCTATTAATCCTCCAGGTAAATGTCAGCCGTGGCCGCCGAAACGAGGCTGCTACGCTGCTCAACTTCGCCGATGAGCTTCCCGACTTCATCACGGTCATTACAGAAAGCAAACAGATTTTCACTGCTGATTTTTTTATCAAGGTATAGGTTGATTAGTGCTTGGTCAAGTAGCTGCATTCCTAGTCGGGCGTGGGTACGGATGGTATTGGGCAACTGATAGGTTTTACCCTCTCTGATGAGGTTCCTCACCGGTGAGTTAGCCAGCATAATCTCAACGGCGGGTATTCTACCTGAGACCTCTGCCCTGGGTACCAGCGTCTGACACAGGACACCAAGGAGCAGGAATGCCAGCCGTGACTGAGCTAAATGACGCTCATGTGGGGGGAACAGGTCTATCATTCTTTCAATAGCCTGTGAGGCACTGGGGGCATGACCGGTGGTTAATACCAAATGCCCGGTTTCAGCTATAGTAAGCACCGCCGACACCGTCTCCAAGTCCCTCATCTCACCGACCAGAATTACATCCGGGTCATGTCTTAACACACGCCTTAATGCCTCGGCAAAGGATAGGGTATCACTACCAATTTCTCGCTGTATTATGGTGCATCTCATGTCAGAATAGATATACTCTATAGGGTCTTCAATAGTAACCACATAGCGCCTTTCCTTGCTGTTCAGGTGGTTAATCATGGCTGCCAGTGTCGTGGATTTGCCACTACCCGTAGGTCCACTAATCACCACCAACCCTCGAGGTCTAAGAACCAGGTCTTTACACACCGGAGGCAGGTTTAGCTCCTCAATAGTTGGGATGACTGTTGGCAGCAGACGGATGGCAATACTAATCATCCCTCGCTGTTGGGCCACATTGCATCGAAGTCGGCCAACATCGGGAACAGTGCAGCCAAAGTCCAGTTCCAGACGACTATGAAAGTCCTCTTTTTGCCTCTCTGAAGCCAGCTGGACCAAAGCCTGGTCCATATCATCAGGCGTTAACGGTGACTCGTCACCTGTTGGCACCAGCAAACCGTCAATACGGAGTATGGGTGGTCGGGAAACAACCAGGTGTAAATCCGAAGCACCCTTTGACTTAGCTAAATGAAGCAGACGAAAAATATCCATCACTATCAACCTCTGATTCTAAGAATTAAGGTAAAATCCATGCTCTCCTCTACAGTGATCTCATCTTCAGTGCCCTCGCCTTCACTGTCCTCGCCCTCAGTGTCCTCACCTTCAGCATCCTCACCTTCAGTGCTCTCACACTCAACTCTCCTTATGCTGGCAATAAGAACTTCGGTGAACAGGCCGCTGTCATCCAGGGTTTGGGCGTATTGTAAAATCTCCACCTCGCTCGGTGACTTACCGCTTATGGTCACCGTGTCCTCAGTGTGGTTAATAATAGCCAGATTTATGGTACTGGGTAAGGCAGTGGTGGCTATATGTAAATTGTGCTCAACCCCGCCGCCCTCCTTACCCAGGCTATCAATAGCGGCGGTGAAGTTGTCGCGGGCTGCCTCTGCCTCAGCTACTTGTTCCTCCAGTTCAACAATACCATTCCTCAGCTCTTGTCTCTCCGACTGCTTTCTTCTGAGGAGTTGGGTAGTCATATCCAGCTGGTCACGGATTGAGTCGATATTAGCGTAGCCACTCTGGACAGTCATCAACAGGGGGGCTATTCCAGCCACAACAGCGATAATAATAGGTATGGCAATGACCTTAACCCAGGAAACGGGTTTGGGCTGGTAGGGAGTGGGCAGAGCATTTAGATTTACTACTGAAGCTTCAGCTTTCCTCTCTGGCCACAGCTCCTTGAGAGCCAACCCGATGTTGACCATATAATGACTGGGGTCTAATTGCTCAGGGCACTCCAGTGGTGATGCCAATGGCAAAACAGGGTATCCCAGACCATCGGACAAGGATTGAGCTGCCTTTGGTTTATCCGCCAGTTCCCCGGAGATGAATATAGGCGTGCTCTGGGCAAGAGGCTTATCCTGATAATTGGAATTATAGAATTTGATGGTTCTATCAATCTCGTCTCTTATCATCGGCAGCTTCTCTTGCCAGGATAGTGCTTTACTGGGCAGAGGTATAGTGCGGATAGGGTGGGGAACTCCATCGGCCATAATTACAATGTCAAGTTCAGTCGGCTCGACATTGACAATTATTGCCGTCGCCTCCTTTACCACCCTGGCTAAGGCTAAGGGTTTTAAGTCCATAAGATATGGCTTAAGCCTGGCCCGATGCATTGTTTTGACCATGGCATCCGCGGTCTTACGAGGTATAGCGATCAGGTAGACCTGTGTTTTCCCTTCCGGGGCGGGAACAGTTTGCCACGAAATATAAAGCTGCTCTACAGGTACCGGCAGCACTCTTTTCGCCTCTCGCATTACCGCTTCGGCCAGCATTGCTTTAGGTAACTGCGGAAAAGTAAGCGGTCGTGATAGACAGTGGAGACCACTCAAGCCAACGATGACCTTATTTTCCCCCACCTTCTCGGCTTTGAGAAGTTGCTTAATCTTGCGAGCAACCTCTGCCTCCTTGATGACCACAGCACTCTTAACCAAGCCTGGTTCCAGTGGCATATCAGCCCATTTTCTTACCTGATTACCCTGGGTTACCAGTAACCGGATGCTAGCGTCATCAACATATAGAGTAACAATCTTTTTTGCCATAGTTATTCCACCTTGATAAGTATAAATTTGTAGTTGGATAGTAGCCGATGGTACCCCCTCACAGGTCGTTTCAGGGATGTCCATTTTCACTAATTTGATGGTACCGGTGGAAAAGTCATAGTTCAACCTGCCGACATAACTAATTATATCGGCGACATCACCCTCAACGGTTACCGTGAGTGGTAAAACTGAACAGGTAATGCCTCCCAGGCTACCACTGGACGGGTGTGACGAGCTAACCACAGTTACTTCCACACCGACGTCCTCAGCAATCTCAAATAGGTGTCCGGAGACATCAATGCTCCCTGTGGACTGAGAAAGTGCTGCCTTGGCCGTCTCCAGCTGTGATATGGCTTGACTGAGCTGCTCCTCCAGCTCTACCCGCTGGGAAGAAACCTCGTCAACCGGAAAATCGTCAAGCGCCATCGCCGCCGTGGCGAGTTCCTCATGCAGCTGCTCTTGCTCATCAACCTGTTGGCTACGAGCTAGCCACAGGCCAATGTAGACACAAGCAGCAATACCAACGACCAAAATTAACCCGCTTTTTTTACTTAGCTTCAATGTTATGACCCTCCTCCACAACTATAAGTAATACTGCCTACGCTGTTGGGCGCTAACCCGCCAGGAATATCACTCCGGAAGGAAAGAATAATATACACCAGATTCCAAACGTCGTAGCCAGTGCCCAGCTCTACATTAGCCCAGGTAGCCTCTGGCTGTATGATAGGACTTGAGACATCAAAGGCATCAATATCTACCCCGCTAATCGCCTCACCGCCAAGCCCACTGGACTCGGAATTCCAAACATTATCTTGAGAGTTAACCCCGTCGGGAGTATCAGGCAAGGGGTAGCCGTTGAACTCTATATAATCTCTATCATTCCCACCCATCTGGAAGTCCCCGTATTGAGGGTCACCCTCACCAACAAAGCAGGTTAGCTTGGCTTCGGCATCCTCAGGGGTCTGGAAGCCCTCAATAGTAAAGGTGTGATTAGTATACTGGTCGGCGAAGAGGAAGTTATCATAGAGATAGATGTTATGAACCTGTTCAGACGGGCTGGAGTAAACGAGAACCAGGGACCAGCCAGCATAAGATGTTTCGTAACCTAATGTCCCATATACATCACCAACCGTATACGTACCATTGCCCCTGGGACTAATGAGCTTAACCAGACCGGTTACATCCAGAAAACAGGAATAGGAGTAGGTATTAGGAGAAACGTCAGAATTATCCTTAATCCACCACCTGGAGGCAGTTACATCTTGCCCACCTACCGTTGGCACACCCTCATCAAAATAAACCTGCTGACCATTCACCTTAAACTTAACTGAGGTATCGGCTGTCGTCGCCAAAGTTGCAGTAATGCGAATGTTATCAATGTAGCAATACTCTCCCCAGTCACCAAAGCCCCCTAGGTAAAACCTCATCTTAAAGTCTCCAGTTAAATATTGACTGGGAATAGTGTAGCTAAAACTACTGGGCGGGTTATCATCACAGAAAGCGGTGATTAAGCCGCCCCAGGTTATGCCGCCATCGGAGGAAAATTGAAACTTAAGACAATCACCGTATTCCAGCCTTTCTGACTCGTCTTGATTCCAGCGTACCTTGGTGGAGCCAGATGGAGCTGCACTTAAATCTAGGCTATTTAGCATAGTAAGATACCTATCGGATTCACCCCCGCTGTGATGCCCCCTAAATCTACGCGAAGAAACTGTCCAATCGCTGCCTGGAACCCAACTATTCATGTTGGCACAACTATCTTCAAATAGTATCTGCTCCTCGTCTTCGGCAAACATAGCTGACCAGTAAAGGTAAGCCCAGATTACCTCAGCATCGTCGGGGATGTTGGTGTCAGAGATGGTGCTACTGCTCTCCGCAAGCAGAACATCCCGCTTAGGGTGTGCACCAGGAGGCGATGAGTAAGTCTCCAGGGTCTGGCCTATAGCTCGGTAGCCGCCACGGAATAAGATATCTCCTCCACCAGATAGTGACCCCTTGGAAAGGTAAGAATAACTTTCAACACTGAAGCTCTTAGATTCAGCCACATCGGTAGCCGTTGAGTTAATCTTGTAGTTTGAATAGTTGGTATCCCAGGACAAATAAAGATTAATGTTGGTCGTTCTTACCCATGTGTAGGTACCATTAGCAAATTCACCTACCGGGGACACATTGAATGTTAAAGTTCTCCAGGACGGGTACTCTTCAGCCGGTGTAAAACCTCCCCCTGGAGGNGGCTCTGGTGGCGGTGGCACTGGCAGGTCTAGGAAATTAACCGCNGGCAGAAAATCCCACTCCAGAGCTTTACCACCGTGCCAGTCGAGAATATTGGTTGGGTCGTCAGTAGTAATNCCAGAACTTGAGCCGGTGACATAATCAAAACCAGGTGGGAGCCAAACTCCTACCCTATCTATCAGCAAATCCCCGGCAGAGCCATCGTAACTCATTTGAACCTTATATTCACCTTCTTCCTCATCGATAATGCCCCCGGTTATCATTAAGTGACTGGAGGGAGTGGTGCCATTGGCATCACTCTCCAAGCCGCTCAGAGGCCAAACTTGCTGGATGGTAACCTCTACAGCTTTGCCATTTATCTCCTCGGGCAGGAAGTAACTAACCTCGGTCTCATAGTCAAAAGGGCCAATGGGCACAGTCTCATTCTTTATCCCCCATAAAGCGTCCCCCACACCAGCATCAGCAGCATAAATTAAAGCCATCGTCTCTTTGTGAATTTGCCCGGCATTAAGGCTGGTGGCGGTGTAATTGAGACACGGGACGATAAGCAACCCGCCTAAAACCATCAGGATTAAAACCACAACCAGGGCTTGCCCTTTCTCACCTTTTAGCACCTTAGTTAATCGCCTATTCATTAGACTAGCCTGTAACCCTCAACCCGAGGGATGATTTCATATTCCCTAGTCTCAGTTTTGGTTCCTGAGCGGGCTCCAATAGATAGTTTCCAGACGCCGTCTTCCACATATAAATTAGCTGTGTCAATAATATTGTGAGCGATATACATCATACTGTTGCCTGTTTCGGAACCGTTAATATCATAAATCAAATACTGTCGCTTAAGCTTCTTGAGCCCGTCAGGCATATCTTCAAGGGTATAGACAATCTTATGGACATCGTTATTTTCCCAAGTGGTCCACTCCAAAGTAATGAACTCAAGTTCAGGAGTCTCCGGGTCATCATCGGTAGTAACAGTCTGAGCCATCAGGGCATCCCGGCTAATCCAGTAGCCAGCAGTCTGCACCTGGCGAACAGCGGTGGTGCGGTCATTGCTATGCTCGGTAATTCCCAGCACCTGAGCTATAGTCATAGTGACCGCGCCAGCTATGAGAGCCATAATAAAAACAGTCACTATCACTTCAATAAGAGTAAAGCCCTTCTCACCTTGCTTCATTTATCTATCTTATAATCCTCCAGTGTTACTACCTCTTTATCAACACGTTTAACGGTAACTGTTATCTTCTGGATGCCATCATCAGGGTCATGTAAAGGCTCAGCAGCCACTATGACTGAATAGTTAATATAATCTAAAATATCTTCGGGCAGTGTTGCCGGGGAATATCCAGTGGCCTCATATATATAATCAACATCTCTAATCCACTCCATCTGACTTCGAGCCAAACTCTCAGCAGTAGCCTGCTCATCGTCAATAATGTCAGCCTTGGAGGTAGTGGCTAGACCACTGAGAAAGGCAACAGCAACGGCACCCAGAATGGCGAGAGCCACCAGCATCTCAATGAGGCCTACTCCCCCCTCGCTGGGACCCAATATGCTTAATATTTTGGCCCCTCCAGGCACTCGCATTATGTTCCCCCCTACCGTTGAAATTGTACTCCTAACCTAGTTGTCCGTAGATAGAATAAATAGCTGAGAATAAGGACATGGCAATAAAAGCCACTATCATACCTATGACTCCCGTCATAGCCGGTTGGATAAGTGAGATGAGGGAACTAGTTCTGTCTTCGGCCTCAGTCTCGTAGTTTTGGGCTGCCGCCGATAGAGCAGTATTAAGGTTACCGGTTTCCTCTCCGACCTTAACCATCTGCACCATCATCGGCAGAAAAATAGGGTTCTTCTCCATAGGTTTAGATAGGCCTTCACCCTGAATCATATCTTGCTGGACATCAGTAAGTGCCTTTGCCATCGCACTGTTGCCAGAAGCATTAATAACCTGGGGCATAATTTCAGTTAAAGGCAAGCCAGCGCTATATAGTAAGGATATGTTTCGGCAACAGCGGGCAAGTTGACTAATATGCATCACTCGCCCTATTAGCGGCAGCTTAAGGAGTAGTTCATGCACCTTGTATTTTCCGCCTGGAGTCCGCATATAAACAAAAAACACGCCAACGGTACCCAATACTGCCAACAGGATATACATCCCCCAACTCCGCAGCTTGCCAATAAAGTCAAAAACCATCCTGCTTATCGCCGGTAACTCGGTACCAAGCGAAGAATACAGGCTATTAAAGGCCGGGAAAACAAAGATGACTAATATAACCACCACCACCACAGCGACAACGCCAACAATGATTGGATACCTAAGGGCACTTTTAATACGTTTGGCAGTAGCGGCGTGCTTCTCCATATAATCAGCTATCTGTCTCAGCATCGTCTCAGGATTGCCGGTCCGTTCCCCCACGCTCAATAACCGGCAATAAATCGGGGAGAAGACTTTAGGGTGCTTAGCCAGAGCTGTCGAGAGCTGGTTACCACTACGAAGCTCAGAAATTACCTGCCCCAAAATCCTCTTAAGAGCACGCTTGGATGTCTCACCCCGCAACAACTCCAGAGCAGTAATAACATTTATGCCGGCTTCAAGAAGCAGAGCTAGCTGACGGCAAAAGAGTATTACCTCCGCCGGTTTTACTCGGTAAAAGCTTGCCGATAGCTTCTCCAGGCTCAGAAGCTGGGCGCGCGGTTTGAGGCTAATTACCCGGTAACCAGCATAAGCTAACAGGTCGGTTACCGCTTCTTCGCTGGCCGCCGATACCTGACCTCTGACTACCTCCCCACCCTCGCTACAGGCTACATATTGATAAACCGTTTTAACCTCACCTCCGATTTATTTCATCTTAATTGCTCTCCGGTCACCCTAGAGAGCCTATTACTATTCTATAGAGTAGGTATTACGTAAGACTTCATAGGGGGTAGTAATGTTGGCTTTGACCTTGGACATTCCGTCTTTCATCAACGGTATCATCCCCTCTTTAATTGCCTGAGTTCGTAGTTGATTAGTGGTGGCACCACTTAGCACCCTGCTCCTTATCTCGTCGCTCATACACAGTATCTCAAAGATTCCGGTCCGGCCCAGGTAGCCAGTATGGGCACATGCATTGCAACCGCTACCACCGAGGAATTCATCTCGCTCTTCACCCGTTTCCTTGCTATACGCCATGCGCTCAATTAAAGGGACCTCAATTGGGTGAGCACAGTAGGGACAAATCTTGCGTACCATACGTTGAGCCACTACCCCGATAAGTGCTGAGGATACCAAATATGGCTCAACACCTAAATCAAGGAGGCGAAAGACCACACCTACAGCATCATTGGCATGGATTGAGGATAGAACCAGATGCCCGGTGAGAGCTGACTGGATGGCAATACTGGCTGTTTCGGCATCACGTATCTCACCGACTAGCATCACATCGGGGTCAAGACGCAGTATTGACCTAAGTCCACTGGCAAAAGTAATGCCCGCTCGCGCATTAACCTGAATCTGATTAATGTCCTTAAACCGATACTCTACGGGGTCTTCAATAGTAATGATGTTCTGCCCAGTGTGGTCAAGCTGATTGATTGAGGCATAAAGAGTAGTAGTTTTACCAGCCCCGGTAGGACCGCTAGCTAGAATCATGCCATAGGAAACTTTCAGCATATTTTCATATTTTCCCAGACTTTCAGGGAGAAAGCCCAGCTCAGACAGCTTCAGAGCAGCTCGGGACTTATAGAGAAGCCGCAATGATGCCATCTCACCGTGGACAGTGGGTGCCGTTCCCACCCGAATATCCATTGACCGGCCTTTAGCCTTGATGGAAAACTGGCCATCCTGAGGGCGATGGTGGTCAGCAATATTCATATTAGCCAGGATTTTAACCCGGGAAATAAGCAGGCTAGCTGCCACCGATGGTAACGACAGCGTATCCTGAAGGGTACCATCAATGCGATAACGCACTCGCAGCTTATCCTTATCTGGCTCAAGATGAATGTCAGACGCCCGAGCTTTTACCGCCTCATCTATAATGAGGGTAAGAGCCCGAGCTACCGGGGCGTCACTAGTAGCATCAAGGCTAATTTGTTCATCCAGCGTCTTGTTCGGGAATGAGATAGTAGAAATCTGTTTCTCTAGTTCGTCGTAGGCTCTATAGTTGAAATCGATAGCTTCCTGGACTTCCTCAGCACTAGCTCTCTCAGTTTCAATGCGCATCTGGCAGTGGTTGGCCAAAGCTTCCAGGGCAAAGATGTCTTCAGGGTGGGCCATAGCTACCCGCAGAGTATTATCAGTTATCACTAAGGGTATGGCGGTATATTGCCGGGCCATTGCCTCAGGAATCAGTTGTAATGCTTCGGGCTCAGCCAGCCGCTTTAACAGCATACCTCGGGGTTCTTCCGGTTCTTCCAAAGGTTGTTTTTTCATGGCTAGTTCGCCTCCGGTCGGTTCTGCCAACCTTGGCTAACAAACTTATATTAAATAGTGTTTCCCTTATTGACAATAGCCCTTTCGTCATAGGTAAAAAGGGTTATCAGTAAGGGGTACGTTTATCCTTAAACGACGGGAAAAGAAGCGGCCATGG
>JGI24422J19971_10002835_pt1 | contig 10828 bp, 11 predicted proteins | sample DeeMarSWOR152_54_FD_19971 | JGI IMG/M metagenome (IMG submission 19971)
CGAGGAGTTCCCTCAACTTGTCCACATCGATATGTATTCCTCGATGCTTGCTGTCATCCCAAAGGTTGAGGGCGATGACCATTGGAATGCCTTTTTCAAGGAGCTGTAAGGTCAAGTAAAGACTCCTCTCTAAGGTAGTTGCATTCACCACGTTTATAACGATATCTCCATTCTTCAGCATCCTAAGGGCTATTTCCTCAGCTTCACAGGTCGGTTCCAGTGTGTAAGTACCCGGCACATCAATGACCTCAACCTTTTCTTCTCCCACCTTGAGAAATCCCCGAGTGTAGCTTATGGTGGTTCCCGGATAATTAGAAGCAGTGGTGCGCACGCCGGTCAGGCGGGAGAAGAGCACGCTTTTGCCCACATTTGGATTGCCTACGAGTAGTATTTTTTCCATCTTATTTAATCGAGCTGCACTAATATCCTATTAGCCATGCCATAACCGATAGCTACCTGACTTCTGTCGACGTCGATAGTTACCGGTCCGCGGGCAATCATAGAGCTAATCTTGGTTATTCTTTTCCCCGGCATGATGCCGAGCACGCTCAAGCGGTTAACCAGACCAAAGCCACCTTGAATGTCAACTACTCTACCGGTTTGACCGGGTTGCATTCGAGTCAATGTAACAAGGTCTCTAGAAGGCATAATGAATATCCCTTTCTTCCCTCTAATTCCAACGTGCTCCGGTCGAATGCGAAAGCCGGCGATGTCACCTTTCTTTTTCCAAGTCCTCTATCTTGGCCGTATACTCAGCAGCAAACTTCTTCATCCTCTCCAAACACTTCTCCTTCTGGGGCCCATGCTTTCTGTACTCATCGAAAAGCTGTAACCAATCAGTGCCGCTTCGGGGACAAGTCTCAATGAATTCCATGAAGTCGATAATCCGCTCAAGAGTCGTTGGGCTGATGGCATGTTCCATTTTACAGGCATCCTCATCTGCCTGATCAAGGTCTATCTGAAGGATATTGGTTAAGAATTTCCTGAGGGTTTGATGCCTTTGATCTATTTCAGTGGCAACATCGGCGCCTTTAACGGTGAGCTCGAGGTATTCATATTTCTCGTGATCAATCATGCCTCTATCGCTGAGTGTTTTCAGCATGCTGGTCACAGTTGGCATCTTCACCCCAAGTTTTTTGGCAACGTCTTTTACCCTCACAGCCCTCTTTTCCTGGGAGAGCGTGTAAATCGCTTCAAGGTAGTCCTCCATAGTTGGCGTTAACATACGGCCGGCAGGATTAGTCTTGTCCTTTATAGTCATGCGAGAATGCTTCGCTTAGGGTGCCTAAACTAAGTTTGAGATACCTAATTATACAGCTTAAAGGCCACGTGTCAACATCTCTATTCCGTTTTAGCCCTTCTATAGGCGTCCTATGTACAAAATATTGACATCGTAGCTGAGAAGGAGGGTTTGAAAAAGCCTCCCCCTTGGACCTGCTCATCATGTGTGCATTTTCGATGAATCAGCTGTAACAAAGAGGCAGACGCGACGAAATGGCTTGGCACGCAGAATGAATCTCCCCGAGCGAGCGATCCTCGGTTTCTGTCACTAAGAGAGTTGGACTCAAGCGTTTTAGTATTATTGAGTCTGGCACAGAAGTTGCTTTACATAAAAGAGGATTGGTAAATGGAGAGATGGCATGGGGGAGAAGACCCTTCTGCTCTTTGAGCTCTTCTTGGCTGCATTCGCCTTCTATGCAGTCTGGCACTATCCCGGCACCGTGCGACTTTTAATTCCGTTGGCCTGTCTGGTCAGCATCTTCGCAGTGGCAAGAATTGACAGTAGACTGTCAGACCGCAGAAGAGGAGGGGAGCAAGGGCAAGCCGTCTACACCGAGCAAAGGGATCCCCAAAAGGCCGCTCTTAGTCCGCTTGACTGTGTGTTGAAGAGCAAGAATGTGCATCTTCTCGGAGAGGCAATTCACTATCTGATGCAAGATCTTGGTCTGGCTGTTTCCCTGTCAAGGGATTATCCGGACATTGACCGTGTTATCAGAATTCCAAACACAGACGTGAGCTTCGGCCTGAAGATACTCAGTGATGTGGGAGAGCTGGATGATACCTGGGAGCACTGGGAAGAACTTGCCCCCTTCGACCTCGGAAAGGGCGGAAAACGACGTTTGATCATCATTGGCAGCAACTGTGCAGCAGAGGCAGGAGATAGGGAGAAACATTACAAGGACTTCTCAGCACCTACTCAACAACTTCTTAGCGCCAAAAGAGTTGTAGCCATGACCACGCTCACACTCGGTAAGATCTATAACTTCTGCAAGAAGAAAAACATCGATCCAAGGAAACTCCTTCACCTTATTCAAAACCATCCTGGAGGGGTTTTTCAACTCGAGAACTACCTCGTGCGGTCCAAATAGCACACTCAATCGAGAAATCGGCAAATTTTACACGGCGGATTAGTTGAGCAAGGAGCAGGACATTAGGCCTGCCCCTTTACTACATACTAACTTACCGGGAAGAGCCACTTCTTGAAACGCTTCTCTTGGCCAGCCACTATTTGGTCCATTGTGGTTGAGAGTTTACTGGTCACTGGACCAGGAGTGTTCTCAAGTACGCGGCTTTCGATCTGTCTTACAGGGTGAACCTTAAAGGTAGTGCTGGAGAGAAATAACTCCTCAGCCTCATAAAGGAAGCCGGGCAATAGTTGTTCTTCAACTGTCTCTATCCCAAGATGGGCAGCAATTTGAAGTACGGATTTGCGCGTAATGCTCTCAAGGACTGTACCCAGTGAAGGGGTCATCAGCCGGCCGTCCTTAACGAGAAACACAGACTCAGTTGCCCCCTCAGAAATGAACCCGCTTGTGTCAAGCATTATGACATACTCAAACCCACGTTTTACCGCCTCTAAGCGCGCGAGCATGCCGTTTAGGTAATTTGCTGTTACCTTAGCCTCAATGGGCACCGTTTCAGGGGCCAGCTTGCGCCACCTGGAGATGCAGATGGTTGTTCCCTGGTCGAGGGAGGAACCTGAGCCGCAAGACCCTCATGGGGATCGAGCGCAATCACGCAGACTGATAGCTTCCCTGTTGGCGGAAGGATATCAATGGCGATTTGGGGATAGAATGCGGTGATCTTGATGATACCCTCACTGAGGCTGTTTCGTCTTACGGTATCCAATACCACTTCGCGAAGCCGTGGAGGAGGGATCGGAAGCTCCATATGGAGCAGTTCAGCACTTTTGAATAGGCGATCTATGTGCTCATCCAGCCGAAAAACAGAAGGTCCCAGGCTGCTCTCATTTAGGCTCAGGATTTCATAAATAGCTGAGGCCCGGCTAAAACTGTGTGACATCACGTGAACGGTCGCGTGATTCCATGCAATAAAATCTCCGTCCAAAAAGACGATGCGATCTTCAAGCATTGGCATCTCCTCTTGCATTCGTCGGGCAAAACACCTAAGCTAGGGATTCGCGAGCTCTAGCTCGCCGGATATATCCCTTCACTAGCTCATCCCACATCTAACCCCATCGCGGTAACATTGCCCCGGATAGCAGAAGTTTCAAGGCGGAAAGCGAAGGGAGCATAGGATAAAGTGGCTCTATTGGTCAATAGGTTTTCCCCATCCCATCCGCTCCCAATGAGCATAACGAGTTGATTTTTCTCATCCCTTGACTGAGCCTGCCAAGATGCCCCGTACGAAGTATCGCTGCATGGAGAAAAACACAGCTAATGGCAGCGCCATCGAAACAAACGCGGCTGCGGTAAGCAACTCCCAGTCCTGCCCCCGAGAACCAACTAAGGTGGCCACCGTTAAGGTGACTGGCGCGACGTTTGGTGCTCCACCCAGGTATATGAGGGCAACCAGAAGATCGTTCCATACCCACAAGAATTGAAAGATAACAAGCGAGGCTATTGGGGACACCGATAGCGGTAGCACTATACGAAAGAAGCTCTCTAGTACAGAAGCGCCGTCGATGGCGGCAGAGTCGAGAAGATCTCTGGGTAGAGCCGCAATGAAGTTATGAAGCAAATACACGGCCAATGGCAGCCCATAGCCAGTGTGGGCGAGCCAGATACCGTGAAAGGTCCCTGAGAGGTGCAGCAGGTTGAAAACTCGCAATATAGGGAGAAAAGTCATCTGGAGAGGGACTACCAATAGGCCTACCACAATCACAAACAGGTAATCCCGTCCGGGAAAGCCCATCCAGGCGAAGGCATAGGCAGCGAAACTGGCTATAAGAATGGGAATGATAGTTGCAGGTACAGTGATAAGTAGACTGTTCAGAAACGCCTGCCCGAGCCCCTGCTGAGCAAAAACTGCTTCATAATTCTCAAGAGTAAACAGGGTAAGTTTAAATGGGGTCTGAAATATTGTCCACCATCCGGTGTCCCCCACGTCCTGAGGTGGCCGGAGCGATGTTACGAGGAGGCCCACCGTAGGAAGCATCCAGATAATTGCGATAGTCACAACCACTATGTGCAGCGGGGTCCGAGAGAGGATCGCAACTGGCTTACTCATAATCCTATGTCTCCCTGTCTTCGGAACCGCCTAATGTTGATTACCATCATGGGGGTGATAAGCATGAGCAGAATAACAGCGAGGGTGCTGGCCTTACCGAAGTCAGGATACTGGAACATCTTGTACATGCGATTGGCAATTACCTCGGTGTCGAAGTTGCCGTTCGTCATCACGTAAACTAAATCAAAGATCTTGAGCACGAAGACAATCACGGTGGTTGTCACCACGGCAATGGTTGGTCTCATCAGAGGCAGTGTAACACTCCAGAATATCTGCCACTCGCTTGCTCCATCGATGCGGGCTGATTCCATGAGTTCCCGGGGTATGTTCTTGTAGGCGGCCGAAAACACAACCATGCAGAAACCGGTCCACATCCATACCCCCACGATAATGATACACAAGTTATTCCAGGGCTTCACAATGAGCCACCCCACGGGCTGCCCGCCAAAGAATGCCAGAACTGCGTTAAGGAGGCCTATTTGGCTTACCTCCGGAGGCCTATAGGCGTAAATGAACTTCCAGATCACGCTGGCTCCAACCATAGAGATGGCCATAGGTAGGAATATGACTGACTTGGCTATTTGCTCGTAGCTGACACGGTCGAGCAGTACAGCTAAGATCAACCCGATAGAGACAGTCGATACAGTAAAGGATATTACCCAGATGGCATTATTTCGAAAGGCCATGATCATGCTATCGTTGGTGAAGGCATAGAGGTAATTTCTCAGACCCACAAATTCCACCGAACGCTTACCGAAAAATGAAAGGTGGAAGGTATGAACCGAGGGATAAATTAGGAAGAATACTAGGATGAGGAGGGATGGTGCTACATAGAGCCACGGAGTTAATCTGCCAGTTCGCAACAACAAGGATCACCCGAAGTTTAGCTTAATCGAGAGAATATTCGACGGCCAGTGGAAAACCGGCACTCCCCTGGGCATACGTCTCGGAGCCCCTCAAAGGGCAGCCTTTTCTGCGTAGGTCTCGTCAGCGCTTTCCTCGATCCTTCCGAGGACACTTTCTAGGTTCTTGCCGCTGACGTAATCCAAGACCCCGGTCCAGAAGGTTCCAGAGCCCACCGCTGTTGGCATCAAATCGGAGCCATCAAAGCGGAGTGAGTTCGCCTTTCCGAGGATTTTAGCCGCCTTTGCAGTTACCGGATCGGCGTACACCGAAGGATTGACTGTGCTGTTGACCGCGAGCTTTCCCAGCTTTCCCACCCATATCTCCTGGGCCTCGGCAGAAGCAAGGTAACTCAGTAAGCCCCTCGTCTCGGCGGTATCCCTGAAGACGCTCATCAGGTCACCGGCCACCACCAACGGGTTTCCGTGCTTCGGATCGATAGGTGGAAAGACAAAGATGTCGTAATCGTCCAGGGGTATCGAATTAGGGCTTGCATTCCTTATGAAGCTTTGGATAAAGGTGGCTTGACGATGGAGATAGCATCCTGGTGGATCGGTGAACATGGCCGCAGGAGAGTCGCCAAAGTTGATGGTCAGGGCACCGGTCGTTCCGCCGAAGACGTAGTCCCGATTACAAGCTATGGTGCCGAAGTATTGCCAAGCGTTGTAAACGAGAGGGTCAGTCCATTCGATCTCGTGATTCACCCATTTATCATAACCCCGCGGGCCGGCGGTTCTCAAAAGGATATCCTCAATCCAGTCTGTTCCTGGCCAGCCGCTCGCTGCGCCGCTTTCTAATCCAAGACACCATGGTATACCACCGTCGGCAACGATCTGATTGGATAAAGCTATGAGCTGTTGCCAAGTGGTGGGAACCTTATAACCCTTGGCATTGAATCTCTTTGGATTGTACCAGATTAGGCTTTTGAGGTCGGCGCCGATAAAGATGCCATAAAGCTCACCGTTAACACTTCCCAAATCCACAAAGGCCTTATGGTGATCAGCCACCATTTGTTTGTCGAGAGCAACCAAGGCACCCTCTGCGACGAACTCCCTCATCTGACCCGGATTAGGCATTGCTGCCATATCAGGGGGATTGCCCGCTTGGAAGCGGGTGATCAGCACCGTGGGCAAGTCTCGACCTACAGACTCAATGACCACCTCTATCCCTGTCTTTTTCTCAAACGGAGCAACCATGGCCTTAAATGTCTTAAGCTCATCGCCACCCCATACCACCGCTACCTGTACCCGGCGCTGCTCGGCAGTAACATGGTTCGCAAACATACACATAACCACAAGCGCTGCCAGCGCAATACTCGCTATTGCCCTCCACACCCTTCGCACCTCTTTTTGGAGATACGTCGTAAAATCCTTTGCTACAAGATACCCTCCAATCGGAGTGCACAACTTATGTGCAGAAATCATATCTTGAATCCTTGCATTTTTCAATCCTTGGCTATTAGCATTCAGGTTTGCTTTTGGAAACCAACAAATCTGGAATCTTCCCCGGATCAGATACTTCCATTGGGGGTTCTCACACCGGCTGGATCCTGTTAGGAGCTTTGAGGTGCTTGTCCATGGAGATTCCGTACATTCGTGTGTTCTTTTTTTACAAGAAAAAATGTTTCAGTAGGATTGATAAGGCGAGAACGCTCAAGAAGGGCTGATCGATGTCAACAATAGACATGAAGATGATCGAGGCAGATGTACTCATTATCGGAAGCGGGGTAGCTGTTCTGCGAGCGGGGTTGGAGGTTTCGAGAAGGGGAAGAACTGCCCTTATCGTATCCAAATCACCTGTCGGTAGGGCCAATAACACCTACCTTGCTGGAGGATCTCGGGGCACTGTAACATTTCGTTGTCTCAGGGTCCCATGCGTGTTATGCTATTTAATGTGACTATGAGCGCTAGGGGCAAAGCCAGGGGTTAAGACGTGAAAAATGGTGATATGAGGGAGAGAGTTAGATCCATATATGAGTTTATCCAGGATAATCTCTATTTGAATCGGCCGGATATGACAGTGGGGGACAAGTCCTTCAACTCGGCCTTGCTGTTTAGTCTGCTCACCGCACTCAATAGGGGAAAGGAACTCATCATCGGAGAGCCGGGCCTTGGGAAAACGACGTCTGCCGAGTACATTGCTGCCATGACATATCGTTTGCCTTTGGGCCTCATTTGGGCAAGCGAGGTCTCAGGACATCCCGAGCAGACTGAAGAAAAGATTATCGGCAGGCCTGATCTGGGTCGACTGAATCAGGGCGAAGAGATGGTGGTTTGGTCGTATCTCGCCCAGCTTCCCATAAAGATTGTTGACGAAATCAATCGACTCCCTGAGACCAAGCAGAGCATGATCCTCGATGGCGTAGACCGCGGCAACTGGGAATATCTAAACGACGTAATCATCAACGAGGAATACTGTCTGTTTGCGACAGCAAATTACCAGGATCGGGGAACGAACACGTTGATTGCCCCACTCATCGATCGGTTTGATGTGCTGGTGGAGTCGAGGCACCCAGGCCCTGACCTAGCCCTGGTGATTGGGATGAAGGACAAATACGAGAACATCCTGAGGAATCCAGAATACGAACGGGAGTTTCAGAAAGTCCTTCTTGAGCGTAGGGATTACCACGAGAAGATGCAGCTGATTGAGGATCTTTGTGATCGCTTCGGGGATTACATGGAGAGGGAATTGGATTTGAAAATGCTAAGCCGGGCAGAGCGAAAGGAGATTCGGGGGTGCATGCAGGGACTCCCCCTTGACCTGGATGCGAATGCCTTTCTGAGGACCGTCATCTCCGAGTTGTCCTTTTGTTACAAATACGGCCAGAAGCGTTCTGATGAACACTGCGAGGAAGGGTGTCACTATACGGGCTTTCTGTGTCACCGTATTAAGAACTGCATCTCCAACCGTTTTCCCACATCGGTCAGGACCTATTCTCAATCCCTGGCTTGGCTCGCAGGCGATGAAGGTGTGGGAATTGAGCATGTTAAGGCAGTACTGCCATACGCCATGGCACATAGAGTCCAGTGGAAGGATGACTATGTCTCTCAGAAACAGGTGAGTAACAGAAGGGATCCACTCCAGATCTATGTCGCTAAGGAGGCGGCGAAAGAGGTCTCCAAGCGCTATAATGAGCAGAGCCAACACATTAAGAACGCCCTCGCAGTAGCCTACCAGGCGCTGTCGGGAAAGGATCTAAAGCCAATCGAGGGAGATCACCCTGTATATGCGGAGATCAAGCGAGATATCGAGGAGGTCACCTAGATGATAAACCCTTTCGAGGATTTCAGGGAATATCCGTATAAAAAGAAGGAGATACCTCTTGATCGTATCGTTCGGGCCAAAGAGAAGATCATGGACGAGATCGTAGAGGGATACTTGAAGCTTGTGGAGGAAGAGGTTAAGGACCTTGTATGGCTTGTGGAACATAGTCGGCTGGTGAGAGCCTATTCGGCTGCGATCCGCACCGTTGAAAAGTTGGATTACGACATTGATGATATCGAAGAACTCTGCCTTGAACTCGACAGGGAGGGGAGGATTCCATATCTGATCTCAGGTCCTGCTGGTATCTATCTCTCCGCCCTCTGTAACAATGCCGGGGAGGAGAATATCCGCCTCAGACTTCATGAGCTCAAACGGACCTTTCACTTTCTCGGCTACCGACTCCCTCAGGGAAAAACCCTTATACTCCAAGGAGATGTAGGTGATTTCATCGGAGCCGGCTTATCGGGGGGGAAACTGGTCGTTGAGGGCTCTACGGGAAATTGGGCTGGTGCAGGGATGATGGACGGAGAAATTCACATCACTGGGCATACCGGACGCAATATGGGAGAATGGATGGGTGGTGGAGAAATTCACGTAGAGGGCTATATAGGCGGAATCGGAAAGAGCATTCGTGGGGGTCGTATCTATCAGCAAGGTAACCTGATCCGGCCCTATGATCGGACCACGCGGTAGGAAGAAGAAAGGAAAAGCGACGGCTTCTGGGACAATGGAAAACGAAGAGCACAAATACGATCTCATGCTTAAGGACATATGGGCTAAGGTGCGGACAAAGCATTTCTTTCCAGAAATGCCCAATCCGACCATATCTGACTCAATGGACCGAGTTGCCATGGAGACCAAAAGCAAGCAGATCACGTTAAGCCAACCGTTCATCGAGGAGGCGGCCAAGCGTCTTCAACCGGAGAGGGTGATAGAGGCGCTTTTAGATCACGGCGTGGCCCATTACACTTACTGCCCTTGGGATTTCCATACCCACCTCATGCTTTATCAGGAAGCTAAAAAGGTCTTGAAGGACAAGAAAATGGCCCAGAAATCAACGGACTACTTCATGGATGTAGTGGCCGATACCCACTGCTTCAAGGAGAAGGAGACACCGATTTCTGACCTCTACTGCCACATGGACAGAGGAATTCTCGATGAGGCTATTCATGCCCTTTACCAAAGGATATGGGGCAAGGACCTGAGCGTTCAGGGTTACGAGGAAATCTCGAGGAAGCTCTCACGCATCCCGTATCTTGATAGGAAACCCTGGCCTGATAGTATTCGCCGCTTTTCAAAGATCATTCAGGGCTTGCTTGAGTTGGAGAAAAAATCTGGCACTCTCAATCAACCGAGTCCGATGGGCCAGAACGATTTTGGCAGATATACCGAGCAGGAGCTGGACCAAGGCCTTAAGGAATTTGCCATGTCCACGGGTAACCCGGGATCGTTCTCAGAGGTGGTGACAGACTTCGAAGAAGAGCTCCAGGAGGCGGGGTTCAATACCAGTAGCGGCATGGGTTTTGGTCCCGGTTCCCCTCTGGACGCAGATATTCTCTTCTATATGAAGCTCGCTGAGAATTACTCTCTGCCGATAAAAAGGACGCCTATTGAGAAGAGTGGGTCCCTGTACCCTGTGAGTCATTCTCCGTGGGAGCTGGGCAAACCCTTTCGCGATATCGATCCCTGGACGAGTTTTGGAAAGATCATGCCTGCAATCACTCAGATCTGGGAGCGAAGAGAGGGCGATACCTTTGGCGAAGAGGAAGGAACACCAAACTGCATTGTTGCGATTGACTCATCGGGCAGTATGACCAACCCGAGACAACAGCTATCCTATGCAGTACTGGGAGCTGCCTGTGCCTCAGATGCCTACTTGAGGAACGATGCCAAAGTGGCAGTGTATAACTTCAGCGATGCCCAGCATGGTGGTCGGAAAACCCTTGACTACACCCGTCACAGAAAACAGATATATCAGTCTGTCTGTCATTATTTCGGAGGTGGAACGAGGCTAGATATTAAGGACTTGGATTCACTTCAAGAACCGTCTCGACCGGATATCTTCATCATCACCGATATGCAGATCACGAACCTCGAGGCCCTCATCAGCTATCTGAATGGGCACGAAAACCGAGTGACGGCTGTCCACATCGGGGAGAACAGACACGTGATGCAGTTTAAGAGGTCTATG
>JGI24422J19971_10002836_pt1 | contig 10825 bp, 13 predicted proteins | sample DeeMarSWOR152_54_FD_19971 | JGI IMG/M metagenome (IMG submission 19971)
CGAATCCCGACACGCCAACCAGAATTCCTAGGGTGCCCGCAATTACAAACATAAGCGACATGCCTGCACCTGGTCCTGTGCCCACGAATTGACCGAAAAGCGCTTCTAGACTCCCTCCTGATCTCATGGCTGGTTCGAATACGTTATCGGCCAGAGGCCCAGCAAGCAGCATAGAGGCAGGCACGCTTAATTGTGAAATCAAAAGGCGAGTCGCAAAGACACGCCCCTGCAAGTCTGGAGCCACTTTGGCCTGCCAGATGGCTTGACTAGAACCGTTTAGAACGGGGACAAACAGCAAAGTGAAGAAAGCGGCGAAAGCCCAGACAACAGGACTCCGGCCGAGCCCGATCAATAGTATGCCGAACATGGCGAGTGTTAACCCCAGGAATACTCCGTTTATCCTGCGCTTGGGACCGCCCCAGATGCTCAGCATTATGCTGCCCACAACTCCGCCAGCTCCTATGGCTGATTGAACGATTCCCAAAACTGTTGCATCGTTTCCCGTGCGAGCCAGGAGCATGGGTGACATAACCGTAGTGGCAAAGGTTACGACCAGATTAACTGCGAAGAAGAGCAGTTGTAGGCCGAGCAAGCTAGGTCGTTCGTAGATGTAGCGAAATCCATAGACGGATTCTTTCCAGAGGCTTCCTCTGCTCGCGCGCCCCTCTTCGGTGACTGCAGGCCGGGGTATGTGGACAAAAAGTAATGCAGTGATGGCCACTAAGAAGGTGATGATATCGATGGCTAAGATCCCAGCGATCCCGATTGCCCCGAGCAGGATTGCAGCAAAGACCGGTGCAAGGATGTTGGAACCGAATTGAGCCATGGAGAGCATACCGCTGGCGCGGCCAAACTGATCCTTGGATACCATAGTTGTGACAGCCGCGGAGTATGCAGGAAATTGGAAAGCTCCAAAAGCACCCGAAAAGGCTCCAGTCAGGTATAGATGCCAGATCTGCAGGTTGCCAGTCCAGAACAACACAAAAACCGCGACTGTGGATATGACAGCAGCCAAATCGCTAAGCATCATCACGAATCTTCGACTCCAACGATCCACCAACGCCCCAGCCACTGGACTGATAAACACTGTTGGTGAAAACGTGAAAAACCCAACCAACGCCAAAGCCGTAGCTTCCCCTGTGATCAGCCAAGCCCACACAGTGAGGGCGAAGCTACTCATCTGAGTGCCTGTCAGGGAGATTACCTGGCCAATCCATATAATCGTGAACGCTAGCATGCCTTTGGGGCGACTTCCTTTCTCTGAGGAGTGTTGCTCTTCTCCGATTTGCGACACCATTCTTCCAGCTCTTGTCGTATGACAGCTATTCATCAGATTTAATATTTTGGAAGATACGTCTGCGCAAGTGAAGCGTCGATTGCGCGCCCTGGATTTGTCTGTCTTTATTCATAGCGTTCAGCGTTGAACCGTCTCGAATAAGGGATAACTTGAGAGTTGACCCGCGCTTCTTCACGCGCCTCTTTCAAACAGCAAGTAATGATTTATCCAAACGTCGCGGCCGGTCACTTGATAGGTGTAGAGACATGCATGCACAAGCTCTGTTGTTCGTAGAAGCTCATGTCATCCTATATGCATGACGAGGGGTTCTTGGAAGGCGTATAGAACTCGATGGAAGAAAGCTCTATTTCAAGCAAAGAAGAGGGAGAGGAGAGAGCATGCATGCATGAAACTGGCAAATGGCTTCTGAATTCATAGGACAACACGGAACTTCCCTCAATTGCAGTCAAACCATTTCCAGTGAGGATCAAGTCTGCATGTATGAAGTTAAATGGTTGTGTTACCTTAAGGCTACGGTCGAAACTGAAAACGAGGATGATAGTCAATGACACTGAGGTTCCCTCCAGCTATTCGTATTGGAGACAATCCGCAGATCCCTTGCAGGCATTAGTGGAAACAAGATTGAAGTTAAACAGGGTGCAGAAATATAGATACGACAAGTCTGCATATATAGCGGTGATTGGCAATTGTGGCGCATGTTATTATTGCGTGGATGCTTGCCCCGAAAAAGCCATAAGGGAGTCGAAGCCCCCGATTGTGGATCACGACAAATGCACAAGGTGTATGAAGTGTGTGGAAGCTTGCCCACGATGGGTGATGCAAATAGTACATTAGCTTTGGAGGAGCCTTGTTGCTTGGGCACGAAGTATATCGGGTGCGCAAGCAAAGTCTCGGCACCTTCAAGCATCCTAACAACTCTGACAACGGATTCGTCATCTTTTTGAGGAAGTAGTGCATCCATGCAGATAAGATGATGAATTTCATACATTTATGGAAGTTAGAATCATGAATGAAAGAGGTGCATTTGCTTTGGATGTTTCTGAATGGAAAGCTTGTCTGGAAAGGGAACGTGAGGAGAAAAACAGGTTCTTCTTATTAGATCCTCGGTCACCTATACGTCGTGGAGAACGTAGCCGTCTTGTTGGTAAGGGCCTAAGCTATTTTCCTCCAGATCCAGATTTGCGGCTTGAGTTGACCCTTAACGAACATAAAGAGAAGAAGAAGATAATAGTAGCAACTTCAAAAGATGGAGAACGAGAATTCATCCGTTGGGGAGAATTTAGGTTTGAAGTTAACGGGAAACAATGTGTACTTCAGGCCTATAAGAGTGACCGTGAAGAGGGAAGCTTTTGGGTTCCTTTCAGAGATAAAACCTCAGGTAAGGAAACGTATGGTGCAGGTCGGTATCTTGATTTAGAACCGGAGAGACACCGCACCACCGAAGGAAAATGGATTCTCGATCTCAATAGAGGATATAATCCATGGTGCGCTTATAGTGAAGAATACACCTGTCCCTTTATTCCTCCAGAAAATTGGCTGGAAGTACCGATTAGAGCTGGCGAAAAAAACTATCCTTTCAAAGGGAAATAACGAAGTTGGAACGTAAAGGACATGGTTTCGATTAGAACTTTGCATATGGAAAATTCTGATTGCCTTCGCCTTGCATTCCTCTGAACCGTCATTGCAGCCCTTACAGTTTCTGGTTCTATCGGAAAAGCCACCTTGTGTATGATTTCCAAAACATCGTGGGTCATGATCTTGTGCAATCACCGCATCCAACACGCTTTCCAGAGTCAATCCTCACTGTGAACCTCATCGCAAAGCCGCGTTCAACCTTTTGGCGGCAGTGTCTGCAGCCGTAAGCTTGAGAGAAAGATTTAAGAACTGCATTCTCTCCGTTTTCGGTCGGGGTAGAGGTAATATGGCGAAGTGTGATATCTGCGGCAAAAATGGGAAGAATTTATCCTTGTTGAGTGCTAGCCACAAGAAGTTCGGGTACGTCAGGGTGTGCGCGGAGTGTTGGGAGAAACTCTACAGTGATAACGAATTTGTGGGTGGAAGCACGGGCTCTGGCAGCTCTTGCTCCACGTGCGGATAGCATGCGCAACAGCTTAGAACTGGGCAAATCGATATAGATAGCGTATTCGTGCTAAAGCCGGCATACATGCAAACTAGAGTCATCTTTCTGCGTCTATAGGCTGCCGAATTAGGAATTTCACTAGAATCGCCCACTTCAGTTGAACGTGAAGCCGCTTGAAAAGGCACCTGCAACAAACACAAGAAATCCTGCGATTCCTAAGAATATGCCTACCACTACGAGAAACGAATCGGAAACTGCAGTCACATGGGTCATATTGGTTGTTCCATATAAGAAAATGGCAAAGCCAAGAATGCACAGGATCAGCCCCACTAGCACGACCTTGATTTCCATCTCAGCCACAGATTACGCTTGAACAATACTGTGAAAAAAACGTTGAGAATGTGAGATTAATATCGAGCATACTTATCCTGGGTCATACTTATCCTGAGTCACACTTACCCTGGGTCAGATATGCAACGCACTTCAAGCGCATATGCATGCACTGATAAAACGCGACCGTTGGTACAAGCTTTCCGCAGACTCTAGTACACTGATGAGCTCAAAAGGAGCCCCGATAAAGGTTTATACACCGCAAAAAGGAGATACCACCCGCAAACTCCTCATTTTTCTCAAACTAAATGCATGTGTGCTTTTATGATTCCTGAGAGCCCCTATTAGGATGAGCGACATAAGAGATACACAAGAAAGAGGTTTGTAGGAGTTGAACAGAGAGTTCAAACCTGTTCCTGAATATTTCATCTTTAGCGGAGTTGAATTGTTTTCTCTCATATTATGCCTACTATTGGACATCAGTGAGTACATGGCTGCAAGCTTGATGATGCCTGTTATAGGCGATATGCTGGATATTGTTGGAATAGTCGCCTGCCTTTTGATTTTCCGCTGGATTGGAATAATCAGTTTGTTTGAGCTAGTTCCAGGCGCAGACGTCCTCCCGATCTTCATAATCACTTGGTTGGCGTGGTATCTTCTCAAAAAAGCAAAAAAGGTAGAGCAAGAAAGATTGCACAAAAAGCAAGCACAAGATAACGCATGCAACTTTCTTCCAAGAAAATAGTTACTGTGCTTCATTATCTTTGGGGGAGAGTAGTTAAGGAGGACAAATCTCCACTTGCGCCGAGGCCACCTCACCCCAGCCACATACATGCATGCATGCAGCACGGCTGCTATTTTCCCCTTTCTGAAGAGGCTAACCTCGGTAACTGCTAGCAGATGTGGAAAAAGGTCAGCACAAACACAAGCTATGAGCTTTGCGTTATTTCCCTATCTTTTCCGCATGCTTTTTCTTCTTTCGAACATTCTTTTTTTTCAGTGAAGGCATACATTAGTCTCCACGAAGCAGTGCCCACCCTTAGTGATATTTCCATCCGTAGGTTTCTTAAAGGTTTTTCATTGATTAGAATCCTGTGTTGAAAAAAGAGGGAATACGCACGTGCATTTCATAGTTTCCAGAGATAGAGTCTAACAACACGCATGCAATGAGAAGATAAACCACGGGGTAACCTGACGCTCTTCACTTGCAGTTTTCTTCAGTCAACTTGGAATCATTCCGTTCTCAGGTCCGGTGGGTCGTTTGGATTTGATGTCCCCACAGCATACTAACCTCGCGTATACTCATATATAGAAGGGTGCATTCATGCCGTGAACGCCTATGGCGAGGTATCCAATCTCTCACAGCGTGGAAAAGAACTTGGGAGAGTTCTTCCACTACATATTGGTTTTCCACATCCCTCCGGCAAGAGACGAAAAGCTGCTTGACCCCACCCGTGGAAAGAAAGATATGCATGCATCGATACAGAAAGAAGCACAATAACCGTGAACAATCCTGAAAAGAACAGCAACCCCCGAACCATGAAGGTTTCCAGCAAACTGATTGCCATGCTAAAATGCCTGCCACACAAATCACAAAGGCCGTTTGCGCAAGGCACCATTTCATACATCGAACAGTCATTCTACACCAAGAGAAAACAGCTAGCATTCAAACTTCAGAACCCCAGATTGCTGAACATCAGTTTCCACACGTTGCGACATTGGAAAGCTACGACAGAATACAACAGAACCAAAGACATCCTCCACGTCAAGCAGCTGCTTGGACACAGGAACATCAACAACACATTGGTCTACACGCAATTGGTCAGCTTCGAGAGCGACGAGTATCACGTGAGAACGGCGAAGACGTTGAAAGAGGCATGTGAGCTTGCAGAAGCAGGATTCGAATACTTCACAACCATAATCGACGTTCAGGTGTTCCGCAAGCGAAAATAAGGGTGTATAAGTCGAAAACCTAGGGTTATAAAGGTTTATATGTATTGATAAAACGATACTATTTCACCACTTTCAGAATCTGACGGCTACACATATGCAGGGTTCTTTTATGAAGAAAGCTAGGGTTATTATAATGGGAGCAGCTGGCAGAGACTTTCACAACTTCAACGTCTACTTCAGAAACCATGATGTATACGAAGTTGTCGGTTTCACCGCCACCCAGATCCCTGGAATTGAGAAGCGTAGCTACCCTCCAGAGCTCTCGGGACCGAAGTATCCGAAGGGTATTCCAATATTTCCTGAAGAGAAGCTGCCAGAACTCATTAAGAAGCATGGTGTAGAGGAAGTCGTTTTTGCTTACAGCGACGTTTCCCACGAGTATGTTATGCATCGAGCGTCCCTGGTGCTGTCTTGCGGGGCTGATTTCAGGCTGATGGGCCCGTCGTCTACGATGTTGAAGGCTAGGGTTCCGGTGGTTTCTGTTTGTGCAGTCAGGACGGGCTCTGGGAAGAGCCAGACTTCTCGCAAGGTGGCTTCGANCCTNAAGAGGATGGGTTTCAGAGTAGCGGTTATCAGGCATCCAATGCCCTATGGGGATTTGGTGAAGCAGGTTTGGCAGCGGTTTGCCTCNTACGAAGACCTNGACAAGCATGAATGCACGATTGAAGAAAGGGAAGAGTACGAGCCCCACATTGCCAAGGGNATNCTTGTGTTTGCAGGAGTGGACTATGAGAGGATCTTGAGAGAAGCTGAGAAGGAAGCAGACGTGATCGTGTGGGATGGGGGAAACAATGACCTACCCTTCTACCGCTCCGACCTTCACATTGTTGTTGCCGATCCCCACAGGCCTGGTCACGAGCTTGCGTACTACCCTGGAGAAGCAAACCTGAGGATGGCGGATGTTGTCGTCATCAATAAGGTTGACACTGCCAGCCCTGACGGTATAGAGACTGTTCGAAAGAACGTTAAAGAAGTGAACCCTGGCGCCTTGATTATCGAGGCTTCCTCTCCTGTCACCGTCGATAAGCCTGATTTGATAAAGGGAAAACGGGTTTTGGTTGTGGAAGATGGACCAACGCTGACTCACGGTAACATGGCTTATGGAGCGGGGGTAATTATTGCCAGAAAGCTGGGAGCAAGCGAGATCGTTGACCCGAGACCCTACGCCGTTGGTTCGATAGTTAACACTTTTAAGAAATATCCACACCTAGGAACCTTACTTCCCGCAGTTGGCTACGGCAAAGAGCAGATAAAGGAGTTGGAAGAAACGATAGACAGAACACCATGCGACGTCATAGTAATCGGCACGCCCATAGATTTGAGGCGTGTCCTGCAGATAAACAAGCCTGCCGTGAGGGCAAAGTATAGACTGGAAGAGCTGGGCACTCCTACCCTCGAAGACGTATTGAAGAAGCAATTCAAAAAGTGACACAGATGACTGAAGAAAGCGAAGGAAACGAAGAAAGCGTTACGCGCATACCGATCAAATTCATCATAGAAGACGTTGGAGAAGCTGAAGGAGAGCTAGTTCGCCACCTAGCCCCCAGAACAGTTGGCGGTATAACTAAGGCGCTTCCAATTGACGGGAGGGCGGCCCTTTGGAAGGAGGAAGTCTACTTCGAGATCCCAGTCAAGATGGGAGATGAGAAGGCTAAGCCAACGGTTGAGAAGGGCGCGATTGCCTTCTGGCCTATGGGAAACGCCATCTGCATCTTCTACGGCGAAACTCAACCCTACAGCCCAGTAAACATCGTCGGAGAAGTGACGAAGAACCTGCACATCTTCGCAGAGACGAAAAGCGGAACAAGAATCAGGGTTGAAGCCCAATAAGGCTCGCAGCCTAAAGAATGTCACTCTCAACCTCGCGGGTTGTCACGATTGGAATTAGGGATTCTGGTTTTGGTCTAGAGAAAAGTGCTCTCAGCCCATCTCTCTAGGATTCTTTCACACTCGCTTTTCACGGCGAGCTCGTTTGATTCCAGCTTCAGAGCTTTAAGGAACTCGATTCGTTTTTCGACGCTCCGGGCCTCAGCCGCTCCGCCGTAGTATAGTTTGCCTTCTAGGAATTCCTGCATCTGTGACGCTTTCTGCACAAAAAACCCAGCTGCCTCTATTGGATTCTTCAACAGGTGCTTGTTAGCCCAGACAGCCGCTTCAGATTCGCGAAGTTGACTGAAACCGTCTATCTCAACGATCTGCCTTATGTACGTCCTTAGGAGCTCGTAGTATCCAGCGGTCTTGACGTGTTTTAAGGCTTCTCTGGCTTTGTTCCTGAAGGCCTGGTCTCCTTTTATGGTCAATCTATGCTTATATCCCGACTCTATTAGTTTGCTGGCTTTCTTCACTTCGTCAGCCGTGTAGACTCTCCTAGGAAATCTGGGCACCATTGTTTAGCATCTTACTTTCTTCACTGCAAAAATCAGGGGGGGTCAGTCTGCGGGCTTGTATATTCTGAGGTTTGAGCTTTTGGAAACGAATTTGATCATGCCCTTGCTTTCTAGCTCTTTAAGGAATTGTCTTGCGATGCTTAGCCGCAGTTCGAAGCGAGAGGCGACGGTGGAGGGCGTTATGACTTTCATCTTCTTCAGTTCAGCCGCAAACTTGTCGCTTTTCACGTTTGGCATCGTGATTCCTGGAACGGTTTTCTTCTCCGTTGGGGATGCGGCGCCGCGCTTTTCCTTCTTGTGAGGTGTCTTCTGCTGAGTTCTTTCCGCCCTTTTCATGGAACGCTTCTTTTTTCCGCCCATTTTCGTTTCTCAACCGTGAAGAGACAAGGGGATGGGGCTGCTTAAATGCCTTTTTCTGCTACATCACTGCGGCGATTTCTTGTTTGTGCCTTTTTCGCCATTCAGATAGCGGAACGCCGAGTTGTTTCTCGATTTTTTCTCTGTGGATGCTGTTCATTGTGCAGAAAGGTATTATGCGTCCGTCGGGTACGGCGTAATGGATGCAGCAGCTTTGCACCCTTTCCAAGTCGAAGTTGTAGGGATCCATGAAGTGCATTGAGGACAAGAGGATGGTTTTCCTTTGGAGTTCTCCCAAGGCTTCGTAGCTTCCAGTTCTCAGTAGGGGAAGGAGGTATTTTCTCAGCATACCGAGCTTAACGTGTCTTAGGGATCCGACTAACCGCATTTTTGCCCGGGTTTCATGCCCCTTCTTCGCTTCTTCGTAGACCTTTTCTAGGGTTTTGACGAACTTTTCAATGTTTCCGTAGCCTGTGATTGTCTTTATCTCCCCGTCTTCAACGAAGAGGTATGTTGCCATCCCGCAGTGGGGATGGGCCGTGAATTCTACGTAGCGTTTTTGTTTTACGGCTCCTATGGCTTTGGCAATTGGCACGGCTATTGGAACGGGGTAGAAGTCGTCTGCCTTCACTTTTCCGTCTGTTTGCTCCTCGACGAGGCGCATGAAGTCTGGGATGGTTATGCGCATCTTCGCCCTTTCCTCTTCTGGCAGACGCCCGCATAGGCTGACTGGCTGAACGTTTATGCAGCGTATCACGTCGAAGTTCTCCACTGCAAAGCGGATCATTTCCCCCAGCTGATGGTCGTTCACTCCTTTGATGAGAGTCATGACGAGCACTAGACTGTTGAGACCTGCCTGTCTGCAGTTTTCGATGGCTTTCATCTTGGTTTCTAGGAGGTCTACTCCGCGGGTGAACTTGTAGACATCGCTGGTCAGCCCGTCAAACTGGAGATAGATGGTGCTTACGCCTGCTTCGTATAGGATACGGGCGTATTGAGGGTCTTGGGCGAGGCGTATGCCGTTTGTGTTTACTTCGATGTGGCGGAACCCTGAATCCTTCGCCATTCTGACCAGTTCGGGCAAGTCCTTGCGTATTGTGGGTTCGCCTCCGCTGAATTGCAGAGCTGTAGCTGGGACTGGACTGTTTTGGCGTAGGTTGTGGACCATGTCTCGAATCTGCTCTCGGGTAGGTTCGTAGACGTATCCTGCTGCAGCTGCGTTGGCAAAACAGACTGGGCATCGTAGGTTGCAGCGGTTTGTTATGTCGATTATGGCTAGGCCTGTGTGGCTCTTGTGTTCGGGGCAGATGCCGCAGTCGTAGGGGCAGCCCTTAACGGTTTGGGTGCGGGGGTTGTCTAGGCCTTCGCCTTCTTTTCGATATTTCTCTGCACGTTTGTACTGGTCGTAATCACTCCAGTAGAGTTCAGTGTATTCGCCGTGCTTCGGACAAGTTTTTTCGATGTAGACTTTGTTGTCCTTTTCGTATATGGTAGCCTCTAGGACTTGGAGGCATTCGGGGCACAGGCTTTTCGTCTGCTTTATTGTCTGCGTCTCATTTCACCACTGGTAGTTGTGAAACTTTTAAGTAAGAGAGTGTATTTGAAGTTTTTCCGAAGCTTGCGAAGGTGAATAGGGTTGAGTCCAGCAGTCGGCGAAGATACTCGAAGGGTCCTGAGGGAGCTAGGACTAACGGCTTACGAGTCAGCAGTGTATCTGAGCCTAGTGGAGAGGGGAGTGATGACAGCCAGCGAAGTGAGCGAAAGGGCTGCCGTGCCCTTCTCAAAGGTCTACGAGGTTTTGAACAGCTTGGGACAGAAGGGATGGGTAGACATTGAGAGAGGCAGGCCGAGCAGGTACTTCGCCAAGGCACCCACAGAAGCGCTGGAGGCTGCCAAGGGGAAGCTTGAAAGGAAAATGCACGCCTGGGAACGAGTCGTTGTAGGCGAGCTGCAGCCTCTATACGAAAAACGGGAACTCCGAGAGAAACCCGATATTTGGATCTTGCGAGGCGAAGGCAGCGTGCTGGCCAAGCTGGCAGAGATGCTGGGTGTAGCTAGGAGCCAAGTGATGGTAGCCGCGCCACAATTCGCCCGCAGCTTGGCTGAGAAAGCCGTTCCGCTGCTTGGAAGCCTCAAACTGAACGACGTGGAAGTCTTGGTCATGGTAGCGGGCAGGTCAAAAGATTGGGGATTAGAGGAGCTGATTGGAGTGGTCGAGCTGCGGGAACGAGACAACTTATTCGGGGGCGGAGTGATTGTAGACGGCCGGGAAGCAATGCTATTCCTAGGAGAAGAGGAAAAACCAAGCCTAGTTGTCTGGAGCAACCACACAGGGCTAGTGAAGTTCGCAAAAGACTACTTCCAACACCTGTGGAATTCAAGCAAGAACGCCCCAAAACCTTAACCAAATCCGCAACGCCA
>JGI24422J19971_10002837_pt1 | contig 10823 bp, 8 predicted proteins | sample DeeMarSWOR152_54_FD_19971 | JGI IMG/M metagenome (IMG submission 19971)
TTATGCTATATACTAAAGTAAATGGCTTAGTGATTTTGATCCTTTTCATGTTTTGGCAGGACTGAGATTTCTGTGTCATAACCACAACTTACACACCTGAGAAACAATCTCTTTTCCTTGTCACCATAGATCTGCCAGCTGCCAAACCATCTCTTTCCCTCTTCTGTACAGTTGGGACAAGTCAGCCCTACCAATATCTCTCCTTTTTTTGACATGATATAGCGGATGTCATCAATAATCTTCTCTGTAGTGTAAAGTGGAATCAATTGTTCTCTCTCTCCTTTCGGAAGCTCAATTATTGGAGCTTTCATGGAACCTGTGGCTCTACTAATGCCCTGCTGATGAGTAATGTCTTCAATTGCGTTATGGATGCTTGATATCTCTTGATCTATATGACTTCTTCTTTTCAACTCTTCCCTTTGCATATCAATAAGTTCTATGACAGAACCCCATAGCTTTGTCTCAACTACAGCAGCTCTTCTTTCAGCTTCAGCTTTTTCTTCTTGAATCTCTTTTTTGACCTTCTCTAATTTATCTGACTTGTCTTCAAGATCCAATTCCTCTTTTGCTCCTTCCATGAGAGATATGCCATGAGTTATATGGACTTCTTTATTTCCATAAGTAAGAACAGTCTGGAACTTCCTGAGATAGATGCTGTCTTTTCCAAAAGCTCTCTCTAATATTGCTTGACATTGAGCTTCCCACCGCTCCTTTTTTGCGAGACATTCCAGAGTATTTTGAAATGGCAAGAGAGTCTTCCCAAACTTGATCAGCTCATCAAATCTTTGACGCAAATTTGTCAAGGGCATAAACATCCCTCTTTTCTATTAGGACTTATAACTATGACAGCTATAAATCGTTAGCTTTCTTATGAAAATCAAAAATCATTGTACGCAACTTTATCTTTTAGGGTTGATTTACGTCACAAGGGTATATCAGAATTATCGAAAAGTCAATTAATAGTTAGGACTTCAGGAGGCATCTCCAAGTCTTAGCGATAAAGAGATTTACCCATTGACTATGTAACATCATCAACTATTTTTCGGTCACGAAGGACTTGCCACCATCCGAATACTCACCACTGACCTATCCAAAGCCTATACATGAGTTATGCTGCGAACTCGCTTGTCCAGTCTGGTGGTGGAGGGGGATTAGTTGAAAGCAGTTCGGTCCATGCTTCATCCGTTAGCCTTTCCGCTATGGGCCATTTGAACTCGAAGTAGTTGTACGCTGGTCCAGCAGAGGCGTAAAGGTTCCCATCAGCATCAGAATAAACTATTACTAAGACATTGAACTTTCCTAAGGCTTCCTCTAGAACTCTTGGAGGAGGATTGGTATCGGTGTGTACATCAGCTGCTATAGTCACTTTTTGTGTCTTCTTGGAAGCAACACCCAAGATACTAGTGAATTTGCCTGCAGCTTCCCTTATTTCCTCCTGCATATTCTGAGATAAATCTTCACCCTCAAGTTCAAGAATAGACGCATTCAAGAACAGCCCCAGTATTTCTCGGAAATCTGTGATGCTTTCTTCTATGTCCTCCGAAAGAAGCCCGAGTTCTCCTAAACCGTTAAGCGTCATGTTCAACAGACCATTTAATCGACGATACGTTTGAGGATAGGGTTCTACGTAGGCTGTATTAGGCGGTGGTGTGGGAGGTAAGCCTANATATGGGGTATAAGATTGTTTTGCGTATAGGATAGTGTCGTGTCTCAGTTCAGTCCAGCTTCCAGCGAAGGTCTGAAGCTTCTCATAGCTCCAAGGCTTCGTGGTCATGAAGGTTGGATATGTTGAAGGCACAGACTCAAGAGTTGTGTTCAGCGTGTAGAGCCAACTCCAATAAAGGTTCTTTGTCCAATTTCCGACATCTAAACCCTGAAATTCCAGTCTCAGCTTATTTATTTGAACCGTGTAGTTCAGAAACTGCGTTTCTGTTTGGTTTAGGATCTCCTCTGCCGTCTGAGAGCCAAGAACTGCTGGAACGTCAAGGCTTTTAGGGAACCGTCTTGGGTTTGTCCATGTGCCAACTTGTGGGTACACGAGTTGCTGGAACATGTAAGAATCAGGGATGAAGCGCTGTCCCATGAAACGCAGACCAGAGGTTTCCGCCAATATTCTTTCAAGCTCCTCTTCTTGAGGCATCCAAGGATAGGTTTCGGCATAAGTTCCAAGAATCTTCGTTTCGCTTCTTTGAACAAGTTCTTCAGCGATTTCATCCACCCGCTCGTCGCTGTAAAGCTGTTCAGTATGGTTTATGGACATTTCATTTAGAACTACTAAATAGTCCTCGAATGTCAGATCATCTGATACGCCAACGAAAAACTTTGTCACGTCATATATCCTCATCCAGTCGTCATAGATGTTTGTCTTTGGAACCATACATGTGAGCAAAATAGCAGCCCTCGTCTGCTTCCTGACATCCTCTATACCTATTTCCGAGTTTGGCAACAGAGCGAAACGCATTCTTCCGAGCCACATCATGGTTTTGAAATACGCCTTCAGCCTCTCGTTTTCCGTGTAATGTCCTCTTGGAACATACTGTGAATAATCTTCTTTGTATCCGAAGATAGGACTATTACTGATGCCCACGTGTGCAGAGATTAATTCTAATTCCTGTATAGCCTGTTGGCTGGTCGGGGAGAATTCTGGACTGATGAGCTTCTGTGCGACTTCAAGGTACATGAAGTTTATGTTTGCTGCATCCTCAAGGGGAGTTCCAACAAAAGTTTGAACCTGTTCTTGTGCTTCTGAAAGTAGGATCTCGATAGTCCGGTTCATCTTAGATATCAGTTCGTTCATTTCCGCTCTCTTTAGAACTTCATCAAAGAGAACATGATAGGAGTGCAGAACAGCGTCTGTTGTGATCAAGAGAGGTAAACCATTGCCAATTATATAATCATAGGCATCTCCTAACGTCTCGAACTGGTTCACTCTCAAAACGACAAAACCATTCTTTGAGAGAAGATTTTCTTGTTCGGCGGTTATCCCAAAGCACTCTTTAAGCTCAGCAAATCCGTTCACTTCATTCAGGTCAACAGGCAATTCATACTGAGACACATTTACTTCAATAGTCACCTCAGAAAGAACCGCTGTAAAGACATTTCGACCCAGATGCTCACTATTATAAAAGATTGTTAATGGAACACCTGGCGGTGGAAAGGACGTCGGGATTTTAGGCAAGCCCCCCAAGTTCAATAATAAACTACCGACCAGAATTCCGATAATGAAGGCCGCTATGCCTGAAATGAAGACTCGTCTACCACTTACATGCGATCTGAAATCGAACTTAAAGTTCAACGAAATCACGGTAAAGCTTTACAAAAGGAGACTTTTAAGACTAGGCTTTAGAACACTCTGTTCAAATTTTTTGAACACCCGCTCTTAGACTCCTGTACTGATTATATGCCTCGAAAAAGAACGCGAAAATGCTGAAAACAGAGACAACCAGAACCACCAAGTCTCGGAAGTTCCCTTCAAAAGGCCAGAAGATCAGATAGCACACCATGATGCCGGAGACCATGGCGCCATAGAAAACGAGCCTTGGGACCAACTTTCCCCTCAAAAGAACAAAGCTCCTTAGAACTTCTACTCGTTCCTTTTCCTCTACTATATATTTTCCATGCTCAGTTTGATTTACCATCCCTAAATCTAAAAGTTTGTTAAGATGGTATTGAGCCAAACTGGGGCTCGATAATTTCAGCTCTCTCCAGATATCTCTGACCCCAACGGGTTCCCTTGAAGTCAAGATGCAGAGATAAACTTCCCATGTGGTTCCAGAGATGTATCTCTTGTCTTGTCGAGACCCTTCCATAATTCGCCCCCTTGATAATGATTAACCTTAGCATATAGGTAAAGAAACTTACCCACTAATTGTTTACGTTCTAGTTGAATTAAAATACTTATCCAAACAGGGCGGATTTTAGTATTCGATTCCTTCTCTAGGCGGCATACCCTTAGTGTAGGGATGTTTAACCTCCTTCATCTCTGTGACGAGATCAGCCATCTCTAAAACTTCTTGTGGAGCATGACGACCAGTTAACACCAGTTCCACATGCTTTGGCTTCTTCTCTATTAGGCGGATCACCTTGTCCAGTTCTATCAGTTTCAAATGTAAAGCAACATTAATCTCATCTAAGACGATTACGTCGTATTCTCCACTACTGACTACTTGCTCAGCAAACTCTAAGGCTTGAGTAGCCAGTTGGACATCTTCCTCTGTTGGGGGCACTTGCGTGACAAATTTACCTCTACCGAAAGCCTTTATCTTAAGATTCGGCAGATGCTGAACAATGTGTAATTCTCCATAGTCGAAGCCTCCTTTAATGAACTGGATCACATAGACCTTTGAGACCTCGTCCTATGGCTCGTAATGCTAATCCGAAGGCAGCGGAGGTCTTGCCTTTTCCGTTTCCGGTGTAGACCTGAGTTAAGCCTTGTTCTAATCGTGGTCGTGTCATTGGGTTTCTCTCGCAGTCTTCTTCAGCTTTTGTCGTAATAGTGCTTCTGCCGCAGAATTAGGGTCCATCTCTTTCTCCAAGATTTTATGTAAAAATTCGTTGAACTTACTTGTTCTTTTTAAATCGTTTAAGACTGTGTCAGTTATTTTGAGCTGGATTGCTTCCTCGAGTTCTGACTCGATTCTCTGTAGACGTTGTTTTTGAAGAAGACCGCTTTTAAGATAACTTCTATGTTGATTTATCTTCTCAATAAGTTCTGGTATTCCCTTCCCTGTTATGGCTGTTGTCTTGACCACTGGTGGTCTCCATTTTCTTTTTGTCTGATTCATTTCAAGCATTGCTTCTACGTCGATGACGGCTCTGTCTGCACTTTCTCGATCAGCCTTGTTAATTACGAAAATGTCGCCAATCTCCATGATGCCTGCTTTGATTGCTTGGATGTCGTCGCCAAATCCTGGTGCCAACACAACCACTACGGTGTGAGCAATTTTTATGATGTCAACCTCGGTTTGTCCTGCTCCAACAGTCTCAACTATGAGTACGTCTTTGCCAGATGCATCTAAGACTTTGACAGCGTCTTTGGTGGCTTTGGCTAATCCGCCTAAACTGCCTCTTGTCGCCATGCTTCTGATGAATACTCCTTCGTCGGTGCTGAGGTCTTGCATGCGCACTCGGTCTCCTAAGAAGGCTCCGCCAGTGAATGGACTGGTTGGATCTACAGCAACAACTCCAACGGTTTTTCCTTTTCTTCTCAGTTCTTTGATGATTTTTTCTATGAGGGAGCTTTTTCCAGCGCCTGTCGGTCCTGTTACACCTATTATGTGGGCTTTACCAGTGTATGGGTACAGTAGCGATATGGCTTTTTGTGCTTCTGATGGGTTGTTTTCGATTAAGGTTATCGTTTTGGCTATGGATCGGCGGTCGCCTTTTAAGACGCCGTTGACGAGTTGTTTAACTTGAGTCAATGTACTCCCTGTCATTTTGTCAAAGACTTATGTTACTTTCTCTTTTGCACGTTTTCTCTGACAAACTTGACTAATGTGCCTGTTGGTGTGCCGGGTCCGAATATTTCGGTTATTCCGATTTTCTTTAGGGGTGAGATGTCTTCTTTGGGTATGATTCCTCCAGCAAAGACTAAAANCTCATCTAGTCCCCTTTCTTTTACTANTTCCATTATTTTTGGGAATAGGGTCATGTGGGCTCCTGATAGTATGCTTAGGGCTATTACGTCNACGTCTTCTTGTAGTGATGTTTCCACTATCTGTTCAGGCGTTTGGCGTAATCCTGTGTAGATGACTTCCATGCCTGCGTCTCTGAAGGCTCGAGCCACTATTTTTGCTCCTCTGTCGTGGCTGTCTAATCCTGGCTTTGCAACTAATACTCTAATCTTTTTTTCTGTTGCCATTACATTTCCCTCTAGATTACTATCATCTCTTTATATTCGCCATATACGTTGCGGAGTACATTGCATATTTCTCCAAGTGTGGCATAAGCTTTTACGGCTTCTATTATTGTGGGCATAAGGTTTTTGTCATGGTCAGCGTCGTCATGTAATTTGTCTAGAACTCCTTTGACTTTTTTATTGTTGCGCCCTTTTTTCATGTTTTGCAAGTTTGCCACTTGTTCCTTCTCCACTTTTGAATGTACTCTTAGTAGTTTTACTGGTATCCAGTCTTCTTCAATTGTGTAGTCGTTTATGCCTACGATGATTCTTTCTTTTTTCTCTATTTCTTTTTGATATTTGTAGGCGCTGTCTGCGATTTCTTTTTGTAAGTATCCTTTTTCTATTGCTGGGATGATGCCGCCCATTGAGTCTATTTTATCTATGTAGGCCGTTGTTTTTTCTTCCATTTCGTTTGTTAGGGCTTCTATGCAGTATGAGCCTGCTAGTGGGTCTACTGTGTTTGCTACGCCTGTTTCGTGGGCGATGATTTGTTGTGTTCTAAGGGCGGCTCTGACAGCTTCTTCTGACGGTAATGCTAAGGCTTCGTCGAAAGAATTAGTATGTAATGATTGTGTGCCGCCTAGAACTGCTGATAATGATTGGAATGCAACTCTTAAAAGATTGTTTGTGGGTTGTTGCGCGGTGAGGGTGCATCCTGATGTTTGAATGTGCATTCTCATCCACATTGATCGAGGGTTTTTTGCTTTGAAGCGTTCTTTCATGATTTTTGCCCATAGTCGTCTTGCGGCTCTGAATTTGGCTATTTCTTCTAAGAAGTCGTTATGCGATGCGAAGAAGAAGGATAATCGTGGTGCGAAGTCGTCTACTTTTAAGCCTCTTTCTATGGCTGCTTCTGCGTAGGCGATTCCATCATAGAGCGTGAATGCTAGTTCCTGTACGGCGTTTGAGCCTGCTTCTCGTATGTGGTAGCCACTTATGCTTATGGGGTTCCAACGTGGCAGATGTTTAGTGCAGTATTCTACGATGTCTGTGACAAGTTTAACAGAAGGTTTTGGTGGAAATATGCATAGTTTTTGTGCGTAGAATTCTTTTAGGAGGTCGTTTTGGGTTGTGCCGCCTAGTTTTTCTCTTGCTACGCCTTGTTGGTCGCCTATGGCTATATACATGGCTAGGAGCATGGCTGCTGGACCGTTTATTGTCATTGAAGTTGTGACCTTGTCTAAGGGGATGCCGTTGAAGAGGGTTTCAAAATCTTTCAGTGATGATACTGCTACTCCACATATGCCTACTTCTCCTTGGGCGATGGGCGAGTCTGAGTCGTAGCCCATTATGGTTGGATAGTCGAAGGCTATGCTTAAGCCTGTTTCGCCTTCTTCGAGTAGGTATTTGAAGCGTTGGTTTGTTTGTTCTGCTGTGCCGAAGCCTGAGAACATGCGCATTGTCCAGAATCTTCCGCGGTACATGGTTGCATGTACGCCGCGTGTGAAGGGGGATTCGCCTGGGAAGCCTAAGTCTTTCAGATAGGCAAGGTTTTTCAGGTCTTCTGGAGTGTATAATCGTTTGATGGGGATTCCAGATGTGGTGTGAAAGTCGTTTTTTCTTTCTGGATGATTGTGAATCCATTTGGGAAGAGTTGATTTTTCCCATCTTTCTTTTTCTTTTTGGATGTCGGTAAGCTTCTGTTTATCAAACATTGGATATTCCTTCCTGTGAAGTTTAGTAACTTTATTCTTTGGCATCCTAAAAAGTTATTTCTACTTGAGATTCTGTTTAGGAGGTTGAATAAGAAGTGGATTCACATGTTGGGGGAACTTGTGACTATTATAGCTGCCTTATGTTGGGCTGTAGGTGCTTCTCTGTACAAGAAGGGGCTGCTCAATGTGGATCCAATGACGCTTAACTTGTTTCGGAGCATCTCAGTCGCTATCTATGGCTTTCTTGTGTTGTATTTTTTGGGAAAATGGAGTCTGTTGGATAAATTAGACTTGGTGACTTTACTGTATATTGGTGTTTCGTCTCTTTTGGTGTTGCTTGTGGGAGACACATTTTATTTCATTGGGTTAAAATCTGTGGGTGTAACGAAGACTGTTCCAATTGCCTACTCCTATTCCATTTTTGTCGCCATAATCAGCATTGTCGTCTTGAGGGAACCAATGACTGCTTCGATATTGCTTGGAACAGTAGCGGTAGTTTCAGGAGTCTGGCTGGTGGCTGGTCGAGCTGAAAAGGAAGCCAGCAAGCAGAAAATCTCAAAACTTGGGGTTCTTGCAGCTTTAGGCACAGCGCTCTGCTGGGCTTGTGGTCTCACTTTATTCAAGGTCATCTTGGCAGATACGGATCCGTTTGTTCTTGGAGCTGTTAGGATGCTGTTTTTGTTGCCTGTATTGGGCGTGTTGACGGTTTTGCCTCGAGGAACAAGGTCTTCAATTAGGCATCTGACAAAATCTCACATCTTTACGATGTTTCTTAGTGGTTTCATAGCTCTTGGAGTTGGAGACACCTTCCTCTACATTGGATTAGAGACTGCTAAGGCTAATGTAGTTGCGCCTCTTGCGTCGACTACGCCGCTCTTTGCCGCCATCATCGCCATACTGTTTCTGAAGGAAAGGGTTTCCAAGAGAGTGGTCGCTGGAACCCTTCTCGTAACAGCTGGAACAATGCTCCTCACTTTGGGATAAATGGAAATCAGTATATCCTTATTGACAGTTGATTTCATTTGATGCACAAGAAAATGAAGTGCTTGGGATGCTTGGTTGGCTATTGAATGGATTATCTTCAATTTTGAAATTTTGTTTGTGATTGATACAGTTTTTCTTTGTTCTTCCTTTAATGAAATAATGTTTCACAAGTGTTAAATGCTTGAACTCTATACTTGAAGAGCTGAGAGAGGAGATAAATGAGAAGAAACAGTCTGATAGCTATTCTAGCTTCAATAGTGCTATTTTCAGCCGGATACTTTGAAATTGTTATGGTTTACGAAGCAAATGCTCAAATCTCAAACTGGATTGCTGTGGATCCAACATATTATGAGGGCACTTATTTAGGCGAGGTCTTCACCATCAACATAAACATCAATGTCAGCAACATGTACGGTTACGAGTTTAAGCTCTACTGGAACAGGACGCTTCTGAACTGTACAGGCTATGTGGAAACGCCTCCTGCAGCTTGGGGTGCAAACTATGACGCCGTAGGCCCAGGAATACAATGGGACTACAACGCTACACACGGCAGATTCTGGGGAGGGATATTGGCTAAGGCTCCAGCCTCAGCCTTTACAGGCACCACCACAATTTATACGTTTACCTTTGAAGTGATGTGTCAACCGTGCTTGCCAGAGGTCAAAGCCTCATGCAAACTAGACATTGAAGACGTGAAGTTCTGTGATCCCTGGGCTAATCTGATTGAAATGACCGTTTACGACGGCTTATATGAGATTTACTGCCCTGGGCTATATTTGGAACCAAGTGAAGTCTGGGGAGTGTGTGGTGGAGTCTTTGCCGTAGAGCTGAAAGTCCGAGCTGGAGACCTAGAGTTTGTCTACTATCAGGTTTTCATTAGTTACGACACTGCTCTTCTGGACTGTTTGACTGTATATGAGGGGCCGTTTCTTGCAGGTTTCGCAGGACCAAGTGGTACAGACTTCACGGCGCGTTATGGTGGAGACTATTATCCTCCGGATGATACTTGGGAGGAACTTGGCAAGATTGGGATATCTGGTGGCTTACTTGATGATGGTTGGACGCCTCCATACGGCGAGGGAACATTGGCAACAATAGTCTTCAACGTGACCTACCAAGCACTCCGTCCGGTGGAACCGATGGCTACGTGTGATTTGCACCTCTACAACACCGAGATGCTCAACAGCAGTACTTTCATATATCCGCCAGTGCCTTCTGAGATTGAACACACGACTGAGGACTGTCTCTACCACGCTCCCTATAGGGAAGTTGGTAATCCACCACCAAATGTGAATACTCTGATTGTTGACGCGATAGGTGAGCCTTGGACCATCGATCCTGCTTGGTGTTATGACTCGGCAAGTGCCGAATTAATCTTCAATGTCTATGACACTTTGCTGCACTTTGGGGTTGACTATAGTATTGGCACTAATCCCAAGGATATGGGGCTTACAGATGCGTACGATTATTGTATTGCTACAGAGGTGACGCTTGAAAGTATTGACGAACCCAGTCCAGTTGAGCCTTTTGGTACTCCCATGAATTATGTCAATAGATACGTCTTTGAGATAAGAGGCACATACGAAGGTCATCCGACGTGGGGAGACGTAAAGTTCCATGACGGTTCCAACCTTACCACCTCAGATGTTGAATATAGCTTCGAGAGGTGGATGGTAACCGATGCACCTTTAGGTCCCACATGGATGATTTATGAGCCCTTAACTACTATGTCTGCAACTCCTCAGGATGGCTACTGGCACCACAACATGAGTCAGTGGGCTCTCGTTATGGATCAAGGTGTAGAATCGAACGACACTCACGTTTGGTTCAACCTGGTCATGCCATACGAGCCGTTCCTACAAATCATATCTCAGTCATGGTCTTCCATAATGGACAAAGACTGGTGCATTGATTCACGATTTGAAACTGTGGATAACCCGAATGGAAACTGGCCCCAAACATGGAATAACTGGACACTCTGGAACTTCGTAAACAACACAGGTCTCTCCATATCACCTATAGATGAAGTAGACACTGAACCCAACGGTTCGAACTTGGACGCTATGATGGGAACAGGCCCCTACTACCTTGACTACTGGGAGAAAGGTGTTGCTTGGAGCATAGTGAAATACGATGACTACTGGAATGGCTGGCCAGCTCCATGGAGCCCCACTCGTCGGCCAGATTACGTCTCAAGGTTCACTGAGTACCTTAAAGAGGACTGGGACGTAAGGAAACTGAGATTCCTAGCAGGAGACGCTGACCTCACAGTTGTTCCAAGATGT
>JGI24422J19971_10002838_pt1 | contig 10821 bp, 8 predicted proteins | sample DeeMarSWOR152_54_FD_19971 | JGI IMG/M metagenome (IMG submission 19971)
ACGGCCCGTGACCACCATAGTCTACATAGAGCATCTCAAGCACCATCAAGGTATTATTTTTACATCCCTCTATGCATGCCCTTTCTTTTCCTTCGACAATTTTGACATCTTCAGGAAAATCTCCGATGATATCATAGGAATACTTTGTCTTATACCGGGAAATATCTCCCCTTATCTGAATCTTCGACAAATCTCCGCAGCCAAGTCCAGCATCTGACGCAATTTTCAGGTGCTTTACCTCATCTATATCGTATCCAAGTACCCTGGCACCCACTGTATCAACGGCGACCGTGTCATCTCCGCCAATTAATATATTCAAAGGGACAAGATACTGGTCAAGCTTCTTTTCCAGCGGGTAATGCCCATGTATAACCGCGTTTATACCGTCAACGAGCGTGAAATCAGGTTTTATGAATGCATAGACATCGGCGAGAAACTGATGCAGTTCGAAATTATGCCTCGTGGGGCGATCCCTGTGGTATGGAAAACCCATCTGACATTTAACGCCAAGCGTTACGGTAGTCATACTGTGTGTCTTAAACTTGGGAATAGATAGGTAGAAATTATCCCGCCTGTTTGTAATAAGATTATCATAGAGGACTTCAGGGAATTTTATGCTATTACCTCCAATAGAGACTTCAACAGGCTTTTGTTCGTCAAGATATATCGGTTTTGCACCTCGTTCCTTTAGGATTTTACCTATGCCAGTCACCTTGAAGATGAGTCGAGTTATATTTCCCTGGGTTGAGTTTTCCACCACATAGACTTTGTTTGCCCCGGCATTGTTCATCACATCGATTGCCGCTGCTATAACCTCCGGGGAGGTATAACATTGCTTTCTGAAATCGATGCCATTTATCTTTATGAATACCGTTTTGTCCTTTACTAAACTCTCTGCACCACCAAACGCATCGAAAATATTGGATATTGAGTGGTAGATGCTATCTTTGATATCCTCTATCACTACAGTTGGCATATGCATCACACCTGGCAAGAATTTTGTAATTATACTATCACACAAGAACTGGTAGCGTGTCAAAAAGCTCACAGTCTTGCGTGGGAAGTGAGCTAACCCTGGAAAGGGGCTTGAACTGTATGAGCTAAGGAATCACTTCGGGGTGTGTTTCTGCTACAATAGCAATGTATGGGTGGAAAAGAGAAGCTAGTTGCTATCTACACCGCCAAGCAGATAGAGGCACAGATAATCAAGGGGCGTCTGGAGACCGAAGGAATTCCCGTTCTGCTGAGCTATGATAGCTCTAGCCTGGTGTTTGGACTCACCATTGATGGACTGGGGGAGGTGAAGATAATGGTTCCTGAAAGGTTTGCAGAGCAAGCCAGGGAGATTTTGAGGGTTAAATATAATGAGCTCGAGATTGGAGAGGATAACCAGTCAGAGGCTGAAGAGCCTGAACAGGATTAAGGGAAAAGGGATAGACCCTTATCCTCACTGCTATCATCCCAGCCACACCGTAAAGGAGGCAGTGGCTTTATTTGAGCGGGGGGGAAAGGCGGAGAACATCTCCCTTGCCGGACGCATTATGGCACGGCGCTCTATGGGGAAGATGATTTTTGCCGATATTCGCGATAGCTCGGCGAAAATACAGCTTTGTTTCCGCTATGACCTTCTTGGCGAAGAAATCTTTGAACTTCTCGGTGAAATTGACATTGGCGATATCATTGGAGCTGAAGGGAAGCTCTTCAGGACAAAGGCAGGGGAAATCACCCTTGAGGCATCCCAGTTTACCATGTTATGCAAATCGCTCCGCCCGCTTCCTGAGAAATGGCATGGGCTGGTTGATACTGACAAACGCTACAGGCAGCGTCATCTCGACCTCATTTCCAACGAAGCGACAAAGAACATGTTTATGTCACGCAGCAAAATTATCACCGCGATAAGGAATTTTCTGGATAGCCGTGGGTTTGTAGAGGTAGAAACGCCGGTACTTCAACCCGAGGCAGGAGGGGCTGCGGCAACTCCCTTCACAACACATTATCAGGCACTTGACAACGACTTTTATCTCCGCATTGCACTGGAGCTGCACCTCAAAAGGTTGATAGTGGGGGGATTTGATAAGGTGTACGAGATAGGACGTGCCTTCCGCAACGAAGGCATCTCGGTTAAACATAATCCCGAGTTCACTTTGCTTGAATGTTACCAGGCCTACAGCGACTACACCGATATGATGAGCCTGGTGGAGGAGATGGCTAGCTATGCTGCCCGAGAGGTTCTCGGCGATACCAGAATCACGGTTAATGGAAACACAATCGACCTTGCTCCCCCATGGCAGAGGATTTACCTGCGTGACGCCATTAAGAATTACTGTGAGATAGACTTTGAAGACTATCCCGACGCCACTTCATTACGGTCAAAGATGGAGGAGAAGGGGATGGAGGTTGACCCGAACAAGGGGAGAGGAAAGCTTGTTGATGAATTCATCTCTACCTTTGTTGAGCCAAACCTCATCCAGCCGACCTTCCTGATTGACTACCCGGTAGAGATGTCGCCACTGGCGAAGAGGAAGCGGGGAAATGAGCGCCTGGTGGAGAGGTTTGAGGGATTTATCAACGGGATGGAGATTGCCAACGCCTTCACTGAATTGAACGACCCGGTAGACCAGAGAGAACGGTTTAAGCAACAGATGCGAGAAAGAGCTGCAGATGAGGAAGTTGAGGTAGCAGATGAGGATTTTCTGGAGGCACTGGAGTACGGGATGCCGCCAACCGGCGGGCTCGGGATAGGTATCGACCGCCTGGTAATGCTGCTCACCGGGCAAAGCTCGATAAGAGAGGTTATCCTGTTCCCGCAATTGAAGACAAAACAAGATGATTGATATCAAAGTTATTCGGGAGAGTCCTGAGCTTGTGCAGAAGGCTCTGGAGCAGAGGGGCATTGCCTTTGACCTTGATGCCTTGGTGAAACTTGATAAGCAGCATCGTAACTTGCTGCAGCAGTTCGAGGAGCTAAGAGCGAAACACAACCAGATGAGCAAACAAATAGGCAAGGGCAGCAGAGATAAGCAACAGCTCATTGCTCAGATGCGTCAAATAGGTGACGAAATCTCCTCGTTACAGCAGGAGGTTAACCAGACCAAGACAAAGCTTGAGGCATTATCACTGGAGCTGCCCAATATACTTCACCCCAGTGTGCCTTTGGGAAAAGATGAGGCATCTAACGTCACCGTGCGTAGCTGGGGAAAGCCGAAGAGCTTCTCCTTTAAGCCATTACCCCACTGGGAATTGGGAGAAAAACTGGGGATACTGGATATACCCACGGGGGTCAAGCTATCGGGAACACGGTTCTATGTCCTTACAGGATTGGGGGCAAGGCTTCAGCGAGCGCTTATCTCATTCATGCTCGATTTACACATAGACAAGCATGGGTATAAAGAGATATATCCCCCATTCATGGTCAAGCGCGAATGCATGGTGGGCTCGGGAAACCTACCCAAATTCAGCGATAGCCTGTACCACGATGAAGAAGACGACTTCTGGTTCATACCCACCGCTGAAGTACCATTGACCAATCTGCATCGCGACGAGATACTGGATGCCGCAATGTTGCCCCTCCATTATGTCGCCTATACCCCTTGTTTCCGCAGGGAGAAGATGTCGGCAGGCAAGGATACCAGGGGAATTAAGAGAGGACATCAATTCGATAAAGTGGAACTTTACAAGCTCACCGAGCCTGAGAAATCCGAGGAAGAATTGGAGAAGCTGGTAGATGATGCCGAGGAAGTATGCCGAGAGCTAGAGATACCATATCGGACTAGAGACCTTTGCAGCGGTGAACTTGGCTTTGCTGCCTGCAAGACATATGACATCGAGATGTGGGCTCCGGGGTGCGGTGAATGGCTTGAAGTCAGTTCGTGCAGTAATTGCTCCGATTTTCAGGCGCGGAGGGCAAATATTCGTTACCGACCTGAAGGAGGCGGCAAACCTCAGCTCGTTCACACACTAAATGGCTCAGGGTTGGCTCTACCCCGCCTTTTCATCGCAGTTCTGGAAAACTACCAGCAGGCTGATAGGACCATCATAGTGCCTGGAGCGCTGAAAGATCATATGATGGTTGATGTAATACGATAGAGATTGCCACGCCTTCGGCTCGCAATGATAATGAAGAGAGCTCGCAGTGACGGCTAAATCTCCCTGGCGAGGACGAAACCTTCCTCGATAGCCTCCTTAATCCTGCGGGGCTCAACGCAATCTCCAATAGAATACGGAGCAGGGACCCTGCCACTCAATTTCTCACCAAGCTCTTTGCTGGACTTGAACCCTACGGCGAGCACCACAGTATCCCCTGGGAAGAATTTGGCGGCACCATCTCGCTTGGCCTTTACCCCTCTATCCGTTATCTCCTCCACCATGACATTGGTCTCCATCTTGATGCCGGTCTTCCTCAGTCTTCTGAGCACAACATGTCGATAAGTTGCTCCATAGTCGCTACCGATTTTGGGAAGCATCTCCACAATGGTCACTTTCTTGCCAAGGTCGGCTAGAAACTCCGCTGCTTCACAGCCAACCATCCCGCCGCCAACGACGATTGCTGTTTCACCAACATCCTCGCGCCGGGTAAGCACATCGACGGCGGTAACCACATTGTCTTGCCCTACGCCAGGTATATCGGGGATGAGCGGTGTAGCTCCGACAGCCAGAATTAACACATCGGGGTTCTCCTTTTCGACCAGCTCCGGAGTAACCTCAGTGTTGAGCCTGACTTCTACTCCAGCCTTTCTCACCTGGTTAGCCATGCTCTTGATCAAGGAGCCAAGCTCATCCTTGTAAGGAGGCAAGCAAGCGACCTTGAGCTGACCACCGAATTCCTCGCCTTTTTCACAAAGGGTAACCTGATGCCCTCGCAGTGCCGCCACTCGGGCTGCTTCCATACCACNAGGTCCACCACCAACGATGAGCACCCTTTTAGCGACCCTGGCAGGCTCCATGGTGTATTCCACCTCTTTCCCCATCATGGGATTTATGGAACAAAATGCCGGCGGCACCGTTCCACTCTTGTAACCCGTGAGAAGGTTATCCAGACAATTGGAACAGGCGATGCAGGTGCGAATTTCACCGCTCCTTCCCTCCTTCGCCTTGTTGGGAAATTCAGGGTCAGCAAGCAATGCCCGCCCAAGACCAATAAGGTCAGCTTTACCATCTGCTAAAATCTCCTCTGCCAGCTCAGGGGTGTTTATGCGATAAGCAGCTACCACGGGAACATTGACCACCTTTTTAATCTCCTCGGCAAGATAAACGAAGGCACCTCGCGGCACAGACATCGCCACAAGAGGAACAGGGCATTCATGCCACCCCGCCTCCACATCGATAGCCTGGACGCCTGCTGCCTCAAGGATGGAGACCACCTTTTTGGAGTCTTCAAGCGTATGTCCCCCTTCCATATATTCCTCCGCGGAAACACGGCAGATAATAGGATAGTCCGCGCCAGCTCGTCTATGTATCCGGTCAATGACTTCCAGGGAAAGTTTCATTCGGTTCTCCAGACTACCGCCATATTCATCGGTCCTCTTATTGGTGCAGGGAGAGATGAAGCGATTCAACAGGTATCCTATTCCCAGGGGCAGCTCGATGGCATCAAATCCCGCTTCTCGCGCCCTCCGCCCCCCTTCTCCATATTCATCGACAAGCAGATGAATCTCCTCCACAGTAAGAGCCTTTGGAGTGGTACCGAGCCTTTGGAGTGGTACCGATCATCTTATTGAACACCGCTGAAGGAGCGATGAACTCGAAAGAGCCATTCTCTTTATTTACCCAGAAATATTGTCCCAGAAATTGGGGGGCTATCTTCGTCCCGTAGGCGTGAACGGCGTCAGTCAACCGGCGGGCACCGGAGATGAAACGGTCATCATAGAGTCCGGGAATGACAGGAATCGCCATGTCAAAGGGAGCAAACGGGGTAATGATGAGCCCCACGCCTCCCTTGGCCCGTTCAACGCAAAAGTTGATAAAGCGGTCGCCAACCGTGCCATCAGGCTCGGGATAGCCTGTTCCTATGGCAAGCATCACCATCCTGTTTTTGAGCTGCACATTGCCTACCTTGATAGGTTTAAATAAATGGGTAAACTGAGTCATCGCACCCCCTTATATGAAGCAAAGCATGCATAAAGGACATATTATATCAGTTTTCTTTGGAAACCTGACCCCGCTGAGGTATAATGTTTATCCATCCACATGGACATTCTAGCTACGCTCAATCCCGCCCAAAGAGAGGCCGCGGAAACTGTTGAAGGGCCGATACTCATTCTAGCCGGTCCAGGCAGCGGCAAGACCAGGGTAATTACGCATAGAGTGGCTTACCTTATCAAGGTTTGTGGAGTAAAACCTCACAACATCATGGCAGTCACATTCACCAATAAAGCCGCTCGTGAAATGGAAGAGAGATTGGAGCAACTATTAGGACAAACGAGCGAGGCATTGACACTGGGAACCTTTCACGCTATCTGTGCCCGAATTTTGCGTCGAGAAGCCGGGGCTATCGGGCTTAATCCGAGATTCGTCATCTACGATGCCGAGGACCAACTAAATGCCATAAAGCAGAGCCTTCAGGACATAGAACTCGACCCCAAGCAATATTCGCCCCATGCGATACAATCCGTGATTAGCTCCGCCAAGAGTCGGCTTCTCAACCCGCAACAATACTCGGAGCGAGTAAACAGCTACTTTGAAGAAATAGTTCAAAGAGTTTATGAGCAGTATCAAGCCTTATTGAGCAAAAGCGAGGCACTGGATTTCGATGACCTGCTGATGAGGACAGCACACCTGTTTGAAAACCATCCCTCCATCTTAAGCAGATATCAATCCCGCTATGTTCACATTCTGGTGGATGAATTCCAGGATACCAATCTAGCACAATACGCCCTGATAAGACAGCTGGCAGGAAAATACAAAAACATCTGCGTGGTTGGTGACCCAGATCAATCCATCTACTCCTGGAGATTTGCCGACTTGCGCAACATCTTAGCTTTTGAAAAAGATTACCCCAACGCCAAAGTGGTGATTCTGGAGCAAAACTACCGCTCCACCAGGAATATTCTGCAGGCGGCTTCAGATATCATCTCTCAAAATGTAAACCGAAAACCCAAAGAACTATGGACGGAAAATGAAGCGGGCAGCCTGGTGAACATCGTGGAAAGCTATACCGAGGACGAGGAATCCCAATTTGTGGTCAGTGAGGTAGAAAGATTGGTAACCCAGGAAAAGCTATCGCTCAAGGACTTTGCCGCGATGTATCGAGTTAACGCCCAGTCAAGAGCGCTCGAGGAAAGTTTCATTCGCTATGGGGTACCCTATAGACTCATCGGGAGTACACGCTTTTATCAACGGCAGGAAATCAGGGATGCCTTAGCTTACCTCAGGGTTATCCGCAATCCCAATGACAATTTAAGCCTGCTCCGTATCATAAATGTTCCCGGGCGAGGTATCGGGCAAGTTACGGTCGCTCACCTCCAGGCCAGGGCAAGAAGTGATAACATCTCCCTGTACCATGCCTTAAAACACATGGTAGATGAGAAAGCTTTTTCAGCACGTATCCTTCCCACAGTTACCAGATTCTCGACCGTTATTGATGAGCTTATCGCCAGAAGTCGCGAACTAAATCCCGCTGAACTACTGGATGAAATACTGGAGAGCACTGAATACCGGGAACACATCCTGAGTAAGGAACATGGAGAGGAACGGTGGGAGAATATCATGGAGTTGAGGAACGTTGCCTCAGACTATGATGGACCTTCCCCTGAGCAGGCTCTGGATGCCTTCCTGGAAAAAGTGAGCCTGGTGTCAGATACAGATGAACTCGATGGAACCATTGATGCGGTGACATTGATTACCCTGCACCAGGCCAAGGGGCTGGAATTCCCGGTAGTGTTCATCGCTGGCATGGAGGAAGGGGTCTTACCACACCGAAGATCCTTTGATGACCCTGATGAGATGGAGGAGGAGCGTCGTCTATGTTATGTTGGAATAACCAGAGCCAAGAAGCATGTTTATCTTCTTCGCAGCTATCGTCGCAGCTTGTTTGGCAGTGGTTTGGTAAACCCACCTTCACGGTTCCTGGAGGACATCCCACCGCAACTGATGACCACCAAAGGATTGTGGGAGAAGGAAACCACCCCACCGCTGGTTAGCCGAGAAAAACCAACGGAGTTAATCGTCGGTGACCAGGTTTATCACGATAAGTTTGGCAGCGGAGTCGTGGTAGATTGTTTCCCAATTAGAAGCGACCATGAAATAACCGTATCCTTTCAACGGGTGGGAGTCAAAAAGCTTTTATTCAGCCTCGCTCCATTAAGAAAAATCGAGCCAGACTATTGACAGAATACACGAAACCGTGTAAGATTTAGGTAATGCCGATCAAAGTTCTCACCCCACACATCGTCTCGAAGATAGCTGCTGGTGAAGTAATTGAGAGACCGGCTTCGGTAGTCAAGGAACTGGTGGAGAACTCGCTTGATGCTCAAGCCAGTGAGATTAATGTTGAAGCGCATGGCGGTGGAATAGAGTTAATCAAGGTAACCGATAACGGAACTGGCATTCCCGCCTCGGAGGTAGAGCTCGCCTTTCATAGATACGCTACCAGCAAGATCGCTGACCTAGTTGACCTGGAAGATATCTCCAGCCTCGGCTTTCGTGGTGAAGCGTTACCCAGCATAGCTGCTGTAGCTGAAGTGGAAATCCTCACCAGAGCACCTTCAGAGGCAATCGGCAGCTACATATGTTTGAGAAAGGGAGACATAGTTGCCAGGGAAAGTCGCGCCAGACAGCAAGGAACCACTGTGGTGATACGCCGACTGTTTCATTATCTCCCGGCACGCCTCAAGTTCCTCAAATCAGCAGCTACGGAAAACAGCCACATTTCCTATTTACTGAACGAATATGCTCTTGCCTTCCCTGAAGTCAGGTTCAGCCTGGTTACCGATAAACGAAATAACTTGTTCACCAGGGGCGATGGAAATTTACGGAATGTGGTCAGCCAAATATATGGGTTAGAGGTAGCTCAGAAGATGCTAAAGGTGGAGGAAGAGAATGCTTTTGCCAGAGTTAATGGACTGGTTAGTCCGCCGTCACTGAATCGAACCAATCGTAGCTATATCAGTTTCTTCGTAAACCGCCGCTGGATACGCAGTCCATTATTAACCAAGGCAGCCGAGCAAGCCTACCACGGCTTACTGATGGAAGGCAGGCATCCCTTAGTAATACTCAATCTATCATTGCCCGGCAAGGAGATCGACATCAACGTTCATCCTACCAAAGCCCAGGTGAAGTTCCACCATGAACAAGCTGTCTTCGCTACCGTGGAAAGGGCAGTAGGGGAAGCGCTGGCAAAAGCATCCATGGCAAAACCGATAGCCATGCCTGCGATGACCGGTCCCTATCAGCAACGAAGCTTCTCAATGGTGAGCGACAAAGAACCGACTTTCGTTACCCCGTTACCCACTCTCAGCCTGCCTATCTTGCATGTCATTGGACAACTAAGCAACACATATATCGTTGCTGAAGGTCCCGAAGGGCTTTACCTTATTGATCAACATGCAGCACATGAGCGGATACTTTATGAGAGAATATTGGCCCAATGGTCCAGACAGGAAGTCGAGGTTCAAGGCTTGCTTGAGCCAATAACCATGGACGTTAATCCCAGAGAGGAAGAAATCCTGAAAACCAACAAAGATATGCTGGCTCAATTTGGCTTTGACATCGAGCCATTCGGTGACAGGAGCTATTTGATACGAACCATACCGGCATTAGCTACCAGAGCAAACCTCGACGAGGTAATGAGCGCACTATTCAGCAATCTTGATAGCAAAGAAGAGGTAACTCCATGGGAGGAAAAAATAGCTCAATCACTCGCTTGCCATAGCGCTATCAGAGCAGGACAGCAGCTAAGCAATGATGAAATGCGGGAATTAATAAGACAGCTGGAGCAAGCAAATCAACCACGCACCTGCCCCCATGGCAGACCAACCATGATTCAGCTGACCTCATATCAATTGGAAAGGGAATTTGGCAGGACAGGGTAGTGTCGTAGAAGGTGCCAAAATCCTGTTGCTTTTCTAGAACGCAAGTGCTAAAATAGTCACCAGTGAAGCTACTAAAAATAGCGTTAGCCAAACAAGATTACAATCTGGCTGCTCACGTCCTTGTCTATGGCTTGATAAAGGCGACACAGGAGAAGACTAAGGACTCAGTAAACTCCACAGAATTACGAAACTGTCATGCGAGAAGGAACAGGAAAAGATGCCGGCAAGGGTGACCACCGTGGGTTTTACTCCAAAGCATTACAGGAAGCAGAGAAGCTAGAGCTAGACGAAGCCTACCAGATACAAGGCGTTGACGATGAAATCGCTTTACTCAGGCTTAAACTCAAGGAATTAGCGAAGGATCAGCCACAGAGAATCGACCTCTATCTCAAGGCAGCCAATACCATCGCCAGATTGGTCAAGATCAGATACCAAATCAGCAAGGAGCAAAAGAACACGCTTAAGGAAGCCATTGCCAGGGTGCTCACCGAGGTTGCTTTACCCCTGGGGATAAACGTCGGGGTGAAGAAACTGTAGCCTTCATGAAATTGAGACCCTACCAGCAAGAAGTAGCTAAAGCAGTGCTCAACTCCATCCAGGGCCACAAGGGCTTGACCTTTTCAGTGGAGATTGCCCGTCAGGGAGGGAAAAACGAACTATCTGCCCATCTGGAATTGCTTTTGCTCACTCTTTATATGGCTCGAGGTGGAAACTTGATTAAATGCTCCCCCACCTTCAAGCCACAGACGATAATCTCCATGACCAAGCTAAAGGACAGACTTGATGACTTTGG